>Ga0316204_10008078_pt1 | contig 14919 bp, 15 predicted proteins | sample 6monrhotite_MG_2_FD_205661 | JGI IMG/M metagenome (GOLD analysis project Ga0316204, IMG submission 205661) | Microbial mat bacterial communities from mineral coupon in-situ incubated in ocean water Damariscotta River, Maine, United States -... | ecosystem: Environmental > Aquatic > Marine >...
GACTTTCGAATCGCAGCATGATGCTTTCACCGGTTTGACAAGCGGAGCCGTGGCCGGATTCGATCGGTTCATGGATTTTGTGCTCGGCTATATCGCCTTTACGGTCGGAGCGGCGCTGCACTTCGCCAGTCTACGCAATGCCGGCAAACGGCTCGGATTTTTACTGCTGGGCGAGGCCCTGTTTACGCCCACAATCGTCGTGCTGGCCATGTACTTTGTGGGCGGCTGGATCGACCCAGAGAATATGACGATTCGCGTCTGTTTGATTCTGGCGGCGATCGCGATCGCTGGTGCTCCCGGGACTACGGTGCTTGTCGTGCAGGAGGCGCGGGCCAAAGGCATTCTCACGCGCACGTTGATCGCCGCAGTTGCATTGATTGATATGGTCGCGGTCGGGGTTTTCACGTTCGTCGTTTCCTATCTCGCTCAAGACGCGGGCGACGTTGTCTCATGGCATAGTAGTTGGCCGACCGCACTTGTTTCGGTGGCACGCGAATTCGGAGTCGCTTTTCTCGTGGGGACCAGTTGCTCCATGATCGCACTCGGGCTTACGCGTACGATCGTCGGCCCGGCCTTTCTAGGGCCGACAATGGTTGCCGTGATTTTGGGCGCCTGGGGTGCCGCGACCGGTTTCGGAGCATCGAGTATCCTGGCCTGCACGTTTGCCGGAATCGTCGTCTCTAACGTTCGCCACGATACGGTGCGCTCCACGGAGGCCTATTTGCATTCTATTGGCGGCGTGCTATTCGCCGCCTTTTACACGCTGGCCGGAATGAAGCTCGACTTCGCGCTGGTCATGCAGGCGGTGGGACTGGTGGTGCTGTTCTTTCTGGCGAGATTCATCGGTAAGTATGCCGGTGCCTTTGCCGCGATGTCGATCGCGGATGTTCCCAAACGCGTGCGGAATTATCTGGGACTGGCATTGGTGCCGCACGGGGGAGTCGCCGTCGGACTGATCATTCTGGTGCAGTCAGTCCCACACTTGAGCGATGTCGCTGAAACCGTCACCACGGTGGGACTAGCAGCCCTGGCCATCAACCAGTTGCTGGGGCCGAGCGGAGCTCGATTTGCGCTCCAGAGGGCGGGCGAGAAGGACAAGGATTTCCCGCGTTTGTTGGACTTCCTGGATGAACATCACATCTCGGTGAATATCACCGGCACGACGAAAGACGAAATTATTCGTTCGCTCGCCTCTCAACTTTATTCCACTAAAATCGTACCGGCCATTCCGCAGGACGAATTCGTCCAGAAGGTGCTTGAGCGCGAGCAATTAGAAACAACCTTTCTTTCACAAGGCTTAATGATTCCGCATGCCGAATTAGAAGAAGGGACCAACATTACGGGTATTTTGGGAATCAGTTCCAAAGGGCTGGACATCGGCGCGCCGGACGGCCCTGTGCATGCCGTGCTGCTGCTTGCCACGCCCAAAGCGGACCGCAAACGGCACCTGGAAGTCCTGGCCGCCATTGCAACGGCCATTACGCGCAACATCAACTTTCGCGAACAACTGTACCACGCCCGCAGCGCCGCCCATGCCTATGATGTCCTGCATGCCGAAAATGCGGAAGACATTAATTACTTCTTGGAAGACGCCATGGCCCGCGTGCGCGAATCAGGCGATCAGAATTGAAGGCGTGGATCGCCCGTACCAGCCGAAGACGTTGGACTCAGCCGAATCGATCAGTCAGCCGTTTGGGCGGCCTTCGCTTTCCGCAGTGCGGCTGCTTGAACCGGTTCATCCCCATCGTAGCTCGCCTCCAACTCATTGAGCGACACTTGAATGCGACGGCGATACTCTTCGACTGTCTCTGATTCTGTGGGCTGCAATGGTTCGGCGAAGTAGGCGTCGATGCGGCAAAATGGTTGGGGGATCTGCAACCGGTCCCACGTTTTTCGCAAAATCCACCGCCGCGTAGGAACGGCGATAATGTTCAACACAGCGGCATTGGTTTCACGCGACAGCACCGCGATGCCTTTCCGGATATGGTTGCGTGGTCCGCGGGGACCGTCGACGGCGATATAGGCGGGCGATCCTCCCTGTACATGCGCAATCAACTCGTTCAGCGCCGAACGTCCACCCTTGTCTTGGTTTTGAGCGCGATTCGAGCCGCGAATGGGCTTGATACCCAAAGCCCAAAAACCCGGTAATAACAAGTCGCCGTCGGTCGACTGCGACACCATGGCCGCCGTCCCCTTCTCACGCTCGATGGCCGCTGACACTTGATGGGCATGCAATATCGAATAGACGTAGTCTGTTTGCGATGACTTGAGCGCGGGCCGCGGGTCGTTGTGCAACTTAATCCGGCACGTAGCCCGCAGCGCCAGCATTGAAAACGCCAGCAACCAGGCTTCAACCCTCCGTACAAATGACATCCCTATTTCCTTAAGACAACCTCGGTCGAATTCGTTCCGTCATACTTTGGTCCCGTAGCACTCACGTTCTTCGAACGCACTTGGGGACTTGGTCCCAGGGCGCTGGTCCGTCCCGCAACGAAAGGCTGTCGACGACCACGACACAGCGCGAACGCCCAATCGGCGTCGCGATATTGCGCACTTACGACGTCGCGCCTGCATCAGATGAATCGCATGATTTCCGGCGCGTGGACCGTTTAGCCCTGGTTTGACGTTATATGCGACGCGCTGCGATTCGTGCAATTGTGCGTTGCAAACACTCTTGGCAAAGAGCATGGCGGCTCCCACGATTAACGAGTCCGGAGTCATCAATAAGGTGAAATCCGGTGTGGACGGACGCGTTTGCTCGTGTTCAATGACGGTCGAAGCGTCTACCGGTAATACACGGCGAACCAGACCGTATTTAAGCCGGTGGATCGGCATCGACGTCATTTTCGACGTCAGCGTCGACATCATCATTAGAGCCCTCGGCATCATCCGACGACTCAGTGTTGCCTGGATTGACGTCCGCTGGGATGCCATTTTTGCGTTGGATACGACGTGCCCGTTTCTGTTCGGCTTTGACTTTTTTTTCCATTTCACGTTGACGCTTGGCGTAGGTATTTTGATTTTTTGCGATTTTTGTTCTCCATCAAGTTGTCGCAATTCCGGCCAAGGGGCAATTGCTCCCAATACGGCGGATCGCGCGAAATACCTGCTCAAAAGCGGCCGCAACGTTGCAGCCACCAGTCAGGATTCAGTTCAGTAATTCCAATTGATCATTGCAGCTATAGCTATCAGCAGCGATCGTGTTCCGATCCTGCCATAAGTCGCGTTTCAAAAACGCAACGATTAAGTTTTTGAATCTTGAGTGAAACGCCCGCTGATGATGGGGCAACTCGAATTTGCCGCCCAACAGCTTGCCCGCTAGTAGCAGGGAGGGTTTGGAGAGCGTCGTGGGATAAAGCCCGACTGTGGATTTCACCTCCGCCGGTCCCATGCGATTTGACGAGACTGCGTCAATACATCCTGCTGCCGTCCCGACCATGCACGACCCATTTGTCGCATAGAGCAACATGGGGTTGGCCGCCGCAATTTGCACCACAAATCGAACGATGGCGAACGCTGCCTCCTTGCCATTTGATACATCTTCTGATCCGACATCAATGTCATGAGTTCATTACTACACTACGTCTGGGGAGGTATCAAGATCCTTAATTCACTGCCGCTGAATTTGAAGTGTTTTGTTGTCTGCCGGAACTGTCGTCTCGTTTGACGTCGTCGGACGCGTCGTTCGGAGCAACCGTTTCAAATGCTTTACAGCGTTCTCGGACTGACTGATATGGCATTCCCTCTTGGAGTTCATAGCGCTCGCCGCGGATGAACCAAAACGCTAATCCGCCGGTATTGTGATGCGGCGACCGTTTGTCAGTTTTCGCTGCACGCACGCCCAGAGACCCCTTGCGTCCGGTTTTCTGCCAACCACGGCGTTGCATGACAATTCGCACGATCACGCCGATTGCCTGCCGCAACCGATTGCTGCGACGAGTATGAATCTCGCTCAAAAACTGATCAATGACCGGTGTCGCTTCCAGTTCCCGCACAACGCCTGCCAAAGGGGACCGGTCATGGTGAATCTCAGCTTCCTCCATACGCCGTTGCCGATCGGCAGCACTGAAAAACTCCAACACAGCCTCAAAGGGCTGATCTGGGTCGTTAACGACGTCGGCGAAGGTTTTTCCCTGTCGATCTTCAAGAAAGACTTCCCGCGTCATGACGACGTTTTGCATTGCTAAGCTCCTACTGTTGACAATCAACCCGGTTGGACATACTATATTTGTATGTGCTAAAAATGCAAGTGCACTTTTCTGCGAGATTTTCTTAAACGGCGTACAGTGGCCGCTCCCTTGGCGGCGTTGTTTTATTGCGCCCTTGTACGCAGAGACGAATTCCCTCGTCATCAAGGCGATGCTAGGGCATCGGCACATGCGACATTCTCGCTGCTGAAAAATCTTGACCGATTTGGTTTTCAAATGGGGCGGCACTGATTTTTTCACCGGCGAAATCAAAACGAACAATAACGGGTCACCAAAGGGTTTGGAGATCAACTAGTAAGCCATGTCAATTAGCGATTGGCCCACGAGCCGGTTGCAAATTGACCGGCACAGGTCGAGGCCTGGAATGTGATGTTTTCGACGGATGCGTCACGGCTTCGCTATCGCACACTTCGCAATCCATGGATCGGTCAATCGTTATCGGAGATGCAAATGATAAGTAAGCCGGTTCCTTTGTATACGGCTCCGTTGCGGAAACGTTGCCCTGTCTGTGGTTTTACGAGTTACTCCGCCGAAGGTATCCATCCACAGTGTGCAGCTGAGCAAGCCGATGCGGAACGCTTGGCCGAATACAAACGTTCCCCCAAACCGATCGAACCGAAGAGTACATCGGGACTGCATGCGTGGCAAAGGCTGTGCCGCAAATGCAAAGCGGTCGTTCATGTGCGCAAAACTATTTGCCAATGCGGGCAAATTCTGACCGCCACCAAACGCGACTAAGGCGGGCCATGATTCCAGATCTGTTCAAATGGCTTGCCATGGCTGTCCTGGCGCTGATTGCGTTGGGCAGCCTGTTTTTAGTCGGCAAGTACTTTCGTCTTTGGCTGTGGGCAACTGTCACCGGTACGCAAATCAGCATGGCAGCGTTAGTGATGATGTCGCTTAGAAAAGTCAATCCGCGGACCATCGTGGAAGCGAAGGTAATGACGGTGCAGGCTGGATTGGATTCGATCAGCACTCAGGAACTTGAGGCGCATGTGCTTGCCGGGGGTGACTTGATGCAAGTGGTTCTCGCGCTGATCGTCGCACACCGCGCCAAAATTAGTCTCAATTGGGATACGGCGGCCGCCATTGACCTTGCCGGTCGTGATGTACTTGAGGCAGTGCAAGTCAGCGTCAATCCCAAGGTCATCGATTGCCCCGACCCGGATGTTGTGGGAGCCGCGATGGTCTCCGCCGTCGCCAAGGACGGGATTCAACTCAAAGTCCGCGTCCGCGTGACAGTCCGCACGAACCTCCTGCAGTTAATCGGCGGTGCCACGGAACAAACAGTCATCGCCCGCATCGGTGAAGGGGTCGTTTCAGCCATCGGGTCCTGCGAAACCTACGCAGAAGCGTTGGCCGAACCGATCCGCATCAGCCGTCAAGTGCTGGAACGCGGCCTGGATTCGCAGACGGCCTTTTCGATTGTTTCCATCGACATTGCCGACATCGACGTGGGAGAAAACGTAGGTGCCCGACTGCAAACGGATCAAGCGGAAGCCGACATCCGTATCGCACGCGCAAAGGCCGAAGAACGTCGCGCGGCCGCAATCGCTTTTGAGCAAGAAATGAAGGCGCTCACGCGCGAAAATCAGGCTCGGGTTGTCCTGGCAGAGGCACAGATCCCCGCCGCGGTCGCCCATGCCTTTCGGACGGGCCAATTGGGGATGGACGGGCCCCCTGATACCGAACGCAAGAGCGTCGCGTTTACGGGGTTTCGTTTGACAGACAATAGCCGTTAAAACTACAACCGACGTTTCGGTCGTGGAGGCTACAATAACGCAGATTCGGAGGACTTTACTTTGCCACTGGAAAAAAAATGCTGGACGGAGTACGGAGTCACATTACGAAAACGAATGTTTCAGAGTCGTTCGTTCGATGTCACAGTCTCGATTGAATTGATCAAAACAGAATCACACACGACCAATACGCTCAAGCGACTCGAACGCCTCAGCTTTTGGGATCCGATCCAAGCGGTCGATCCGGGCTGGGACACGCTGTACCAACAGGGAGTCATTGTCGATTCTGTTGCCGACGACGAAGGCAAGGTGTCGGAGGTGACGTTCCGTCTGGAAAAAAGCCGCGAACAACACTTAGAACGCATTATCGAATCGAGTGGCCCGTAATACTTGGATCGCGTAATACCCAGTAGCGGGTAACATCGTCTGGAAGTATCGATGGTCGGCCCTCGCAATTCGCCGGTTCCTGCGACTCGCGTGCGCGCTGCCACCGCGGTATGATAGCTTGCTGAGATAATCACTCTTTACAGGCACATTCCACGATTCGGTATGCACTGATGAAAACACACATTGGTTCGATCCTGCTCATTGCCGGTTTTATTGTGTCCGCAACACTTTTTTGCCGCGCGGACGAGGATGAAAAACAGTCCGCCGTCACGGCCGCCAAAATCGATGGCACGGGCCCCGGCTGGAAATCGCTTACGCTGGAGGATTTCACCAACGTCAATTGCGAGAAAGACACCTGGAGTTTTCACGACGGGACTTTCCACTGCACCGGCAAGCCGGTCGGTGTGATTCGTTCGAATAACACCTATACCAATATCGAACTGGTCGTGCAGTGGCGGCACCTGAAATCAGCCGGCAATTCCGGCGTCTTCGTCTGGACACCGCCCGCCTCGCTGGAGGGGCTCAAACCGGGGAAATTGCCGCACGGAATCGAGAACCAAGTGCTCGATCACGGCTATGCGGAGAATTTCGAAAAGAAAAACGGCAAAAAGTCGGATTGGTTTACGACGCACGGTGACGTCTTTCCCGTGGGGAATTCGAAAATGAAGCCGTTCCCTCCCTTTGCTCCCAACGGCCGCCGCAGTTTCCCTTCTAAGAACCTTAGTAAAGGGGTCGGGGAGTGGAATCACTACTATATCAGAGCGGTCAATGGAGAGGTTCGCTTGTGGGTCAACGGCGAAGAAGTCTCCGGCGGCACGGATTGTGAACCGCGGACCGGTTATTTGTGCTTGGAATCTGAGGGTTCCCCCATAGAATTCCGTGACTTGCGAATTCGCGAGCTGCCGTGACATAATTGAGCGCGGGCCACCCTACCTACAAATTCCCACCTACTTGATTTCGTCGGCGAGCGACTTTACGTACCTGGCCGGCGGGAAAGGAACGTCACATGAAACGGTCATTGATTGTCGCCACCGGTCTGGTCATGGTGTTGGCCACGTTGAGCTTCGCCGAGAAGAACAAGGATAAGGACTCAGACAAAAAAAAGGAGCATCCGGTGTTTAGCCAAGAGATGAAGTCGCTCACAGGCAAAAAAGTCGACCTCTCTAAGTACAAGGGCAAGGTCTTAATTGTCGTCAACACGGCCAGCAAATGTGGAGCAACTCCGCAATACGAACAATTGGAAGAGTTGCACGAGAAATATGGCGAAAAAGGACTGGCAGTTCTTGGATTCCCCTGCAATCAATTCGGCAAACAAGAACCAGGTACGAGTGAAGACATTATCGAGTTCTGCGAAGAGAACTACGGCGTAAAGTTTGATATGTTTTCGAAGGTCGACGTCAACGGCGAAGATGCCGCCCCGCTGTACAAATTCCTGACGTCCCAAAAAACCGGGCTGAAAGATACCGGCGATGTCAAATGGAACTTCGAGAAGTTTCTGATCAACCGTGACGGAAAAGTCGTCGCCCGCTTCCGCACCCCCGTGAAGCCCGATGCCCCCGAGGTGATCAAAGCCGTCGAAGCGGAACTGGCAAAGAAATAGACACGACCAAATATGAAGATCAACACCGGTGCCCCGCCGGAGTTCGTTGCACAAGTTGCCGAAGCGACAAAACAACCGAGATTTCCGCTATCAAATCCAGGAGGTGAGTTAATGCCGTTACGAAACCAACGAATGACATGGCTATGCGCCGTGTTGCTCATGGCGATCATGCCGGGATGCGCGGCGAAAAAAGATGATGCCGCGACAACCGGTTCATCGACCGCCGCTTCAACCGACACCCAAGTCGAACCTGAAACAACCACAGAACCGGCAGCCAAAGAGGTCGCCGATGCGACAACCGAACCTGTCGCCACACCAGAAGCAGAACCCAAAGCTGCGGCAGAGGTGACGCCAACCGAAACGGTCGTCGCCCAGACGCCGGCTGAACCAGCTACTGAGAATAAACCGGCTCCTGAGAATAAACCAGCGGCCCCCGCCAAGGCTGCAGCGGCGAAACCGTTGACGGTGGATTCGCCCCTCACAGCAGGGATTCCGGGAGACGGACCGCTGAGCACTGAAGACGTTACGAAATGGCTCGAAGACCCCAAGAATCATGAGGTCATCGACTTTCAATTGCCATTGGGAATGGCGTCGGCGCAGGCCGGCATTAAGGGTATTGACGAGAATCCACTGACGCTTGCCAAAATCGAATTGGGCCGCCAGTTGTATTTCGATACTCGGTTATCAGCGGACTCAACCGTCAGTTGTGCTAGTTGTCATGACCCTGAGGAAGGATTCGCGCGGCACACTCAGTTTGGCGTGGGCATCGACGGACAAGAGGGTGGACGCAATTCGCCGGTCAGTTACAACCGAATTCTGAGCGACAAACAATTTTGGGACGGACGCGCTGAATCGCTGGAAGCTCAAGCGGTCGGACCGATCGCCAACCCCATCGAAATGGGTAACACACACGAACAGGCGGTTGAAACACTCAAAGGGATCGAAGGGTACCGACTGCAGTTCGAGTCCATCTTCGGCGACGAAGGGGTTACCATCGACAATGTCGGCCGTGCCCTCGCCTCGTTTGAACGCGTGATCGTCACCGGCCCGGCACCGTTCGACTACGCCGAAAACAACAAACGGTTTGAAGACTTGAGCGACGAAGAGTTGGCCGAAATCAAGACCGATGATCCGGAATTCTACGCGGAAATCGAACAGGCAAAAAAAGACGCAGAGGCTCATCCGATGTCGGAAAGCGCGCAACGCGGCTGGGTGCTGTTCTTCGATGAAAAGAAGACGGACTGCAAGGCCTGTCACGCCGGCGCGAATTTCAGCGACGAGCAATATCACAATCTTGGTGTGGGGATGGACGTTGACGAACCGGACCTCGGCCGTTTCGCCGAATCCAATGATGAAAAGCACCGCGGCGCGTTTAAGACTCCCACGCTGCGCAATGTGGAGTTCACCGCTCCGTACATGCACGACGGCAGCCAGCAAACGCTGGAAGAGGTCGTTGAATGGTACGCCAAAGGGGGGCACCCCAATCCGTTCCTGAGCGACAAGATCAAAAAGCTGGACCTGACTGATCAGGACAAGGCCGATCTGGTGGCGTTCATGAAAGCGCTTACGGGACCGTTCCCCAAAGTTGAGCGCAACCGACTACCTAAGTAGGCCCATTCGATTCGCCCCCAACAGGGGAAATCGAAATCGAATCCGCCCGGCCGCGACATTACGCGGTCGGGCTTTTTTTATTGATCGCCGGCGGTGTACTGCGCAATCACATTGGTGCGGATCCCGCCGCGCGGTGTAAACGCCGCGTGAACTTTCATCGAGCGCGGTTGCGTGACGGCAACCAAGTCATCCAGAATCAAGTTGGTGACATGCTCATAAAATGCGCCGTGGTTCCGAAAGCGCTGCAGGTACATTTTCAGCGACTTCAGCTCGAAGCACAATTTGTCAGGAACGTACGTAATCGTCAGTTCGCCAAAATCAGGCTGCCCGGTTTTGGGGCAGACCGACGTAAATTCGGGGCAGATCGTTTCGATTGTATAGTCGCGATCGGGAAACTGGTTTTCAAAAGTTTCCAATTCCTGGCGAAAACTTTCAGCCATGCGGGACACCCTTTCTGTTGCCGCTCTGGAAATACTTATCCAGGGTGCATTGTAGTGAGGTCACGCCCGCGGACCAATTCGCTTGGGTGGAAAATTGCGTTGCTAATCCATCGACGGAGACTCGTCGTCAGCCACCACACCTTGGAATTGCATTCCATATTCCCAGAAATCCTGGGAGACACGGCGATTACGACATGTGCTTACGTAGAAAAACCGTTTCTGTTCTTGGTCCGGACTGAGGCAAACAATCGCCTTTTCAAACTTGAGTTGCCCGGGATACAGTAACGAAACGCCTCCCGAGGAAAGATTGCGGGCCCAAGCCTCGAACGAATAGTGCACCGTCTTTTCAGCAAACTGCGTATACCCGTCCGGTACGAACACCGCAACGCGCTGCCGAAATGAATTGCGAGGCTGCGTTCGCTTTGTCGAATAATGCCCCTTACAGCGCTCCGCCCAATGATCGAGATCATTCAATAGACGAATTGCTTCTTCATCCTGACTTTCAGTCAAGGGAACCGGTGGTGAGAATTGTTCCATCGTTGGTTCGCTAGCTACTGACCAGAGAAACGGCTGGGAATCGGCGTCTGGGAAAACATCGCAAATGTCAAAGCGAATTATCACAATATTACAACATCACCAAGATAGCTCACGTTCCAGTGATTCACCCCAGAAAACAGACTTCGAAATGTCTGAGACAGTGCGACATCATCCCTCCACAATACAGTTGTACAAGATGTAACGATAAATCCGATGGGGCACTCCCAGCCATCGAAAACGGGATTACGAAGTAAAAGCAGTTTCTGGAAGAATGCGTGTCCGGTTTTGGCGGCGGTTTGCGATCCGTCTTGGTGAGGCAAGACACAACGCGGCCAAACACTCAACGACAAATCGCAATGGATTGTCAACTAAAAGCTGCGGTAACACAGCCTCAAGATAAACACATATTCTGCTCGACATGGTGGAGACTGGTACAATGCCCGATGGAACCCGAAAACGACGACATTCGTCGAACATTGCCAAGCGTCGATGGTATGCCCAGTACCGTGCCGTGCGATTCGCAAATCGCTTCGGTTTTTAGGCCGACTTTTTTGAAAGGTTTGAACAATTACGATAGACTGATAACCGCCCGAATGAATTCGGGCGGTTTTTTTGTGTGCCTGCAGTCAAACACCCCCCCACCTCGTTTGAGCGGCGCAAGAAACATCCCGGCCAACTGGAGTGTGAACCGCCGATGATCGAAGCCGCCCCCGTCGCGATGCGTTACCCCCGCCGCAATTTGGCGGCTTGCATGCTGCCTTGGACCACAAACTGGGAACTTGATGTCGCAGTCTTCACCGAGCATGTAAACACTTTCCTACAGAAGGGTTACCGAAACCTGTATGTGATGGGCACCGCGGGTGAAGGCTATGCGCTCACTGATCGACGTTTTCAGCAAGTCGTTCAAACATTTGCCGAGTTGACCGTCGGCGATGGGCTCGATCCGCAAGTCGGCGTGATTGCGCTGTCCATGGAACAAATGACTGAACGGATTGCTTACGCCTATCATTACGGCATTCGCATGTTTCAGATATCGTTGCCCAGTTGGGGCCCGCTCGATGAATCCGAAACATTGCTTTTCTTCAAATCGGTGTGCGGCGCATTCCCTGATTGCCGATTCCTACATTACAACCTGCCGCGTGCCGGGCGGATCATCGGGGGAGCGGAGTATCGTTGCATCGCCGATTGTGTTCCCAATCTCGTTGCCACCAAGAATAGTTCCACCGACTACGCCCGCACCGCCGACTTGATGAAACATACTCCCGATTTGCAGCATTTTCTGCTCGAGTCCAATTTTGCAATGGGCTGCTCGATGGGCGAGTGTTCGCTGCTTTGCAGCCATGCGGGGCTATTCCCCGAGACCACTTGGCAACTGTTCCAGGCGGGGTTGGACGACGATTTGCCCGAGCTATTTCGCATCACCTCACTGTTACACGGTGTAACGCGACATCTTTTTGCGCATTGTCAGCGGCGGATGATCGACGGCTGTTATGACAAGACCTTCCTGTGGCTGCGTGATCCTCAATTCCCCACACGCATGCTCCCCCCGTATCTCGGGCTGAGCGACGAGGAACGACAAACTTGCCGCGCGGTGTTCGACGCGGAGTTTCGGCAGATTCCGTAGCTGACGTTTTCGTGGAAGTCTCCCCACCCTCGTTGCTCGCCGATCATCAATGGCTTGACCGACGAACCGGTCGCCGCAGTGACACGATCAGAAAACCGTGTCACCAGCGAAGCGACCTGACTTTAACGGCAAACGGTTCAATCCGGCAATTTACCATCGACGATGTCGTGAAGCACAAACTTCGACGGATCGACAACGACGTGTTTGACCTTTTTGCGTTGGTAGGTGTAAGTGAAATGCACCAAACCATCAGCGGTTTGAATGACGGCGGGGTAGGAGAATTCCCCTTTTTGGTCTTCGAGCACCAACGCCGCTTTCCAATTTTTTCCGTCTTCCGACACGGCCACGTTGAGCAATCCCCGCCCGCGACCGTTGCGGACCGAGTGATTATAAATCAGTATTTGTCGCCCGTCCGCCAAAGTGACCGCATCGGTGCCAGAGTTGGGATTGGGCAACTCGGTCGCCGTCATCTTGCTCCAAGTTTTGCCACCATCCTCCGACCAACTTTGTGTGATCACTTGTTCGCGGCTTCGGCAAAGGACCTGCATTCGGCCATCTTCATACGTCACAATGCTGGGCTGAATCGCGTTGAATTCTTTGCCTTCATTGATCGGTCCGATCCGTTCCCAGGTTTTTCCCAAGTCGCTCGTCCGCTCAAAGTGGACACGCCAGCCGTCGTATTCGGTACTCGATCCGCACAGGATATCGCCATTGGCCAATTGAATCGGTTTGTTTTTGACCGGACCATCGATTCCCTCAGGGAGTCGTCGCGGTTGGTCCCACGTCTTGCCGCCATCGGTCGACGTTGTGAGCATGCCCCACCACGTGCGCGGGTCCGGACCGACTTTGTAAAACAACATCAGCGGGCCCTCTTCGGGCTGAAACAGCACGGGATTCCAACAAGGATGCCGTTTTCCGGCGTATTGAATTCCATTGGCGACTTCAACCGGCGGCGTCCATTTTCCATTCTCTTGCCGCGAGACCCAAATCCCGACATCGGGGTTCTTCTCGTGTTTTCCGGCAAACCAAGCGGTAACCAGACCGGTATCGGTTTCGACAATTGTCGAAGCGTGGCACGAGGGAAACGGAGCGGTGTCGTAGATAAATTCCTCTTTGAGGACTCCCGGTTGCTGTTCTGCGGCTTGCGCGCCGGAAAACAACACAACTCCCATGACGACTGCCCCCATCAATGTTGACAACTTCTGCTGCAAACCAAACATCACATCTCCCTTCAGACTGCCCATTCTGGCGGGCATGGTGTTCATTAGAAATCCATAAGGCTAACTTTCCCTCGGCAGAGTCGCTCGAACTGAGGGATTCCAACAAGTATACTGGAATCTGAGGTTTTCGCGACAGTCTCGCAGGAAACTGCATTCGAGCCATTGTTCAATAGACCGACAATACAGGCAAGGATTCTGACATGAATCACGTAATTTGTTCAAGCAACAAAAATGACAATCACTCGACGTGGCGTGAATTCACCAAGACCACGTTTTTGTTTTGCGCAGCGATGATCGGTTTGGGAACCTGTCTGCCCAATTCATCTGTGGCGGATGACTGGCCCACGTACATGCACGACAACGCCCGGGCCGGTCACACGACCGAATCCATCAAGGTTCCACTGCAACTACGCTGGACGATTTCGGCCGACACTGCGCCGCAAATGGCTTGGGCGGGACCAAACGAGCGTACGTTCGAAGGGAAAATCCTGCGAGGTCGCATTACCTTTGACGACGCGTTTCATGTCGCCGTCGCGGGGGATCGTTTGTACTACGGCTCATCCGTCGATGACCAATTGCATTGCGTCGACATCAACAACGGCAAAGAGTTGTGGAGTTTCTATAGCGGAGGACCGATTCGACTGGCACCGACCGTGGTCGAGGGCCGCGTCTTCTTCGGGTCCGACGACGGCAACGCCTATTGCCTCAACAGCGAAGACGGTGGCTTGATCTGGAAACACCGCGCCGGACCCGACGACGATTGGCTGATCGCGCGACAAGAGATGATTTCACGCTGGCCGATCCGCACGGGTATTCTCGTCGATGACGGTATCGCCTATTTCGGCGCTGGGATCTTTCCGCATGAAAATATCTACCTCTATGCTGTCAACGCAAATGATGGTTCATTGATCTGGAAACGGGACACGATTAGCGAAGAGGATGCCGGTCGCAACGACTTGTCGCCGCAAGGTTACTTGTTGGCTAACGATGAATTGTTGTTTGTCCCCTCTGGGCGATCTTTGCCGGCGGCGGTGGATCGCAAGACGGGCAAGGTCGTCCACAAACGCGTTCACGGTTGGCGAGGCGACGCGGGTGGGGTCGTTGGCGGCTCGAAGGCATTGCTGGCGTCGGGGCAAATCTTCTGCTGGGGCGATCACCATATTCTACCGATGGAACAAAAGACCGGCGATGTGGGTTACGGTTGGTTTACCGGTTATCAATTGGCGATGGCCGATGAATTTGCATTCACACTCAGTGGACAATCGTTGATCAAAGTCGACCGAGACGCTTATGCCGCCGGCAGCCGCAAACGCCACAAAATGGAACAAGGCCGGCGGCCGATCATGCGCAAGATCTACACCAAGGAAGGCGAAGAACTAGAAAAAGCCAAAACAGAATTAAAGGAACTGGAAGCCAAGATCAAGAAAGCCGAGGATGTTGGCGTCAATTGGAAAACACCGTTTGACGGGGAATCATCGCTGTTGGTTGCGGGGGATTTGGTCTTCACCGGTAAAGATGGAGAAGTCGCCGCCTTTTCCGCCGAAACTGGCAAG
>Ga0316204_10008079_pt1 | contig 14918 bp, 13 predicted proteins | sample 6monrhotite_MG_2_FD_205661 | JGI IMG/M metagenome (GOLD analysis project Ga0316204, IMG submission 205661) | Microbial mat bacterial communities from mineral coupon in-situ incubated in ocean water Damariscotta River, Maine, United States -... | ecosystem: Environmental > Aquatic > Marine >...
TGCAGAAAAAAAACCCGCCGGTTAAATAACGGGCAGGACCTGGTTGGGGATGGTGATAGGTGGCTAGTTTAGATTGTCTCCTTTGTGCGCGTCCCTGGCCTTGATGTGATAGTACAGCTCCAGGAATGTAGGGTTGGATGACAGCGGGGCGGGTTCGTGCCGCAGGGCGGTGTCATACAGTTTGCCGGATTGCTGCGCTCCGTTTTGATCCGTAAATTGATATTCCCCCTGGCCAAAGACTTTGGCATCCGGCCCTGCGTCCTGCGGGGTTTGGTCCGATGTCAGATTAACCGAAGTGAGACCGCCTTCATCTGTCATGCGTAACTCACCCGGATCGGTTTCGCCATCCTGGTCGGCATCGCGCCAGACCCCGAACTTCGACCATTGTGCATCACGACCATCCAGCACACCGTCTGCATTGCCGCCCTGGGCCAGTTGATCAAACCAGGCCAGGCCTTCCAGGTCGGTCTTTGCCGTTTTCAGGTAATCGGCAAAAGCGATTTCGTCCTTGTCCGAAATAACCCGGTCGCCGTCCTTGTCATAGACCAGCAAACCGTCATCCGGCCCGACCCAGGCAAGAACCTGCCGTCGCCCGGTGCCAGCGATGTCAAACCGGGCCGTGGATTGTGACAATGGTATGATCTCAAAACCATCACCATCCAGGTCCAGTACAACGGGGACGCCCCAGCCCGACCCGCTGCCACCACCAGAGTCCGAGCCGATGTCTTCCGTACCAGAATCAGAAACCTCGCCGGAAAAGGAATCACTTCCCGTGCTGCCGTCAGATGGTCCGGACCTGGGTTTGGGACCAGTTACGCCAAAAAACCCAGGGTCATGTGGATTGGTGGGCGGCTTGGCGGAAGTAAAGGATTCCTCAAAGCTCTCTCGGTCGTGTTCACTTGATTTGGTCCATCCGTCCCCCAGCGGATTATCGTCATCATTGAATGAAGGGTCGTAACGTTTGCCGACATTCAATTTCTTCTCTCCGGGACCGGTTACACCAAAGAATTCTGGGTCATAGGGGTTGGTTGGCGGCTTGGAAGAAGTAAATGACTTCTCGATATTTTCCCGGGCAAACCTTTCCCGCTCCCTGGCCCTTTTCTCTCTGGCTTCGCGGGCTCTCTCTCCCTGACTTATTTTCTCTTCTTCCTGTTTCTCCAGGTACTCCAGGAATTTTTCGAGAGATTTGAGCCGCTGTCTGTAAGGTTTGGACTCTTCGAGTGTTCGCCCAAGGGGAGTTTTGTCGAGGGCTTCTTTTCCCTTTTTGGCAAGACTGATAGCTTTGGCTAATCCTCTCAGTATCCCGGCAGGGCTCATAGCTACCTGGACTTCAATTGATGGCGATGGAGATCGGGTGTCCAGTAATTCTGAGTTTTTCCTTGTTTCTGCCGCATTTGGAAAGTGAGATGTGGTTGAAGTTAATATCGAACGAGTTGACATGGTATTTTCTCCGTGCAAGGCAAAAAATAAGACCGCTTTAAGCGGCCTGTTTTTTTGTGAGGTGTTTCACAGGATCAGCGTGTTGTACTGCCGGATCCTGGGACTCTATTTCATGTTTACATTATTGACTCCATTTGTTCGGGAACGAAGAACCGGACTAACCCGGAAGAAATGCTACCACAACAGCAAGGTGATAATCTGAGAGAAATCTCCAACTACCACGGGCTGTGTCCCGACAATCTGGCTTTCATGAATTCTGCCTGAATGGTAAAAATTGAAGCCTTCGGCAGGACGAATATTCCTGCCGACCATGAAGTATTCGTCTTCTGCAAGCTTCCTGATTTCTTCGCACTGATGAGTATTCCCATTATTGACCAAGGTTCCGCTATCATTGTTGATGCATACGGTTTTGTTGGGGCCAGCCAGGACAAAGTTTGTGAATGGAATGCCGTCGCTTTCATAGACCAGGATATCTCCCTGGATCGGGGCTGGAATAACAGGACTGTTGGTTTCACGCATTTTGGCCATGGCGACTTCGCCGTAACAAATTGTCGAGCACATTTGATCGCTTAGTTCGACGTGCATTATGTAATTTTCGGGGTATGGTGCAAATACTGACAATGAAGCCAGGGCCAATAAATGAAGCGGGCGAACCAGTCTGTGCTGCCCCAGATTATTGATGTCTTTGATTACAAAAACCCAGGTTGAAAGAATTGTTGAGACAAAAAGAATCTCCATTGCAATGCCGTAATAGAATAATGCTCTGCTTGGCTCCAGGGAAAAAACAAGTGTGCCGGTTCCACTAGCGACTACCAGGATTAGCAGCATCCAGCCCAACTTTGTTCTGCCGGAGGCAAGAAGATGCAGGCCTGGGAATGCCAGAAACAGTACCAGTTTGAACAGATAAGCCGCAGATCTAGATATGATGGTCTCCTTCCCAATCACGCTCATTTCACCCGTCTTCCTTTGATCATTTCTGCCAGTCATTTTTTAGCCGGGTCAGTTGTATCACCACCCGTGTTTTATACTATGAATGGATCAGAGGGAAAAATTCGGGCCCTGATTGCCTGAGTACCAAAAAAAGCCGCCCGCCCTTCCAGGCGCACGGCTCCATCACATATTTAGCCAGTATATACGAAATATACGTATACGCAAGCGTTAATTTGCGCGTATACGAAATTTGTTCCCCGGAATCAGGCGGCTTCGGTGCCGCCGACGGTCAGTTCATCGATTTTCAGGGTTGGCTGGCCAACGCCGACCGGGACGCCCTGGCCGTCCTTGCCACATGTGCCGACGCCGGGGTCCAGTTTCATGTCGTTGCCGATCATACCGACCTTGGTCATCACGTCCGGGCCGTTGCCGATCAGGGTGGCACCCTTGACCGGGGCGGTCACCTTGCCGTCTTCTATGCGATAGGCTTCGGTGCAGGTAAAGACGAACTTGCCGCTGGTAATATCGACCTGGCCACCACCAAAGTTTACGGCATAGATGCCATTTTTGACCGAAGCGATGATTTCCGCCGGGTCATGATTGCCGTTTTCCATGACGGTGTTGGTCATGCGCGGGATGGGCATGTGGGCGTAGTCCTGGCGGCGGCCATTGCCAGTGGGGGCGACCCCCATCAGGCGGGCGTTCAGGCGGTCCTGCATATACCCTTTCAGAATACCGTCTTCAATCAACACGGTGCGGCTTGTGGGCGTGCCTTCATCGTCAATGCTCAAAGACCCGCGCCGGTCCATAAGCGTGCCATCATCCACCACGGTAACGCCGGGGGCGGCAACGCGCTGGCCCAGCAATTCAGAAAAAGCGCTGGTTTTTTTGCGGTTGAAATCACCTTCCAGGCCATGGCCAATGGCTTCGTGCAACAAGATGCCGGGCCAGCCTGCTCCCAGAACCACGGGGACAGTGCCCGCCGGCGCCGGAACAGAAGACAGATTGACGTCGGCCTGGCGCATGGCTTCATCAACCGCGGCCTTCCAGGCTTTTGGTTTAAGATAGTCGGCATATAATGTCCGTCCGCCGGTGCCAAAGCTGCCGGTTTCCTGACGATCGCCTTCGCCCATGACAACCGAGACATTGAAGCGGACCAGGGGGCGGATATCGCCTTTGCGTAACCCGTCCGTGCGCATGATCTCGACAACCTGCCACGATCCGGCCAGTGAAGCCGAGACCTGGCGCACGCGGTCGTCCCTGCTGCGGGCGTAGGCGTCAATTTCCGCCAGCAATTTGACCTTTTCCTCAAAGGGTACGTCATTCAACGGGTTGTCATCTATATAAAGAGTGCTGTTTGTCCCCATCGGGCCGTCAGCCATGATGCCGGAACGGCCTTGGCGTACCGACTGAACCGTGTCCGAGGCGCGCTTGATGGCGGCTTCAGAAAGTTCCGAAGCATGGGCATAACCCGTGCTTTCATCTGATACAGCGCGCAGGCCGAAGCCTTGAGACGTGTCAAAACTGGCTGATTTCAGCCGTCCGTCGTCCCAGGACAGAGCCTCGGACTGTTTGTATTCCAGAAACAATTCACCGTCGTCACAACCGGCCAGGGCACCATCGACCAGGCCTTCGACCTTGTTTCGGTCCATCCCGGCGCGGGTGAATAGCAGTTCTTCGGCTTTGGCAGTGTCGCTCATTACGGTCTCCGGTTAAAAATTCAGTCAGAGGATAAAGGTCTCAGGTGCCCGGGAACAGGGCGAAACAGATCAAGTATGCATTTTGTCGCACCGGGTGCGACATATTGTCGCTGCCTGTTGTCCCCGGATTGGCCACCCGGAAGGCCCCGGCAACCGCTGAAAAGCGGGGAAAACCGGGGCAAAGCACTGATTTCAGCCACTTGTTGTTATTCCCGTCAGTTTTATATGGGCTTGTTCTAACTCTAAACAATGTGTAACCTCCGGCCGAATTCAGCATTTCACCATGCTGGTCGGGGGAGGGGTCTGTCCGACGATTTACGGTACCTTTGTTTGGGTTCCGGGTTCGTTTTGTCATATCTGGCTCTATTGACCGGTTTGTTTGCCGCAATATTTCGCGGCGTATGACGAGGAGACAGAACGGATCATGTCGTTCAGCAAAAAAATTGCCGCTCTCGGCGCCGGAACAGTTGCAGGTATTGCATCAGTAGCCGGCTTTTCTGCCGCGGCCCTGGCAGCCCAGCCATATCCCTGGCAAACAGGGTTCCAGGCCGCCGTAACGCCGGTCATGGAAGAAATTACCAGTTTTCATAATCTGCTTTTGGTTATTATCATCGCCATTACCATCTTCGTGACAGCGTTGATGATTTACGTGATGTGGCGTTTCAGCGCCAAAAACAACCCGGAACCATCCAAGACCACCCATAACACCTTGTTGGAGGTTCTCTGGACCGCCGTTCCGATCATGATCCTGGTTGTGATCTCTGTACCGTCACTGAAGCTTCTGTATCTGGAAGACAAGGCGCCGAATGCAGAAATGACCCTCAAGGTTACGGCCAACCAGTTCTACTGGAATTATGAATATCCCGATCAGGGCGGCTTTTCCTTTGACGCGACCATGGTCGCTGATGACGAACTGAAAGAAGGCCAGCCTCGCTTGCTGACCACCGACGAAGCCGTTGTTATTCCCGTGAATACGGAAGTCCGGGTTTTGCTGGCAGCTGCCGACGTCATCCACGCCTGGGCCATGCCGGCCTTTGGTGTCAAAACGGATGCTGTTCCGGGTCGTCTGAACGAAACATGGTTCAAGGTCACGAAGGAAGGCACTTACTACGGTCAGTGCTCTGAACTTTGTGGCACCAACCACGGGTTCATGCCGATCATGGTCAAGGTTGTTTCCAAGGAAGAATTTGCCAAGTGGGTCGTCAAGGCCAAGGTTGAATACGCTTCCGACGATGCGCCTGCACCTGGCATCAAAGTCGCGACCATCACAAAAAACTAGGGCTCAAATCCGCAGACCATTCACGCGGATAGTATCAAGAGGTTACGGATAATGAGCGATTCCCACGATCATCACCCCACCGGGCTGAAGCGTTGGCTTTACTCTACAAACCACAAAGACATCGGCACGATGTACATCATCTATGCCATTGTCGCTGGTCTGGTTGGGTCACTGTTCTCAGTGATCATGCGCCTGGAACTGCAAGAACCAGGCATGCAGTACTTTATGGATGACTTCCAGTCATTCAACGTTGTTGTCACGGCCCACGGCCTGATCATGGTGTTTTTCATGGTCATGCCGGCGCTGATCGGCGGTTTTGGTAACTGGTTTGTGCCGCTGATGATTGGCGCACCGGACATGGCCTTCCCGCGGATGAACAACATCAGTTTCTGGTTGTTGATCCCGGCTGCTGTGCTGCTGGTTGCTTCGCCGTTTGTTGACGGTGGTGCCGGTACGGGCTGGACGGTCTATGCACCGTTGTCCACATCGGGCCATCCGGGCATGGCTGTTGATATGGCCATTCTCAGTCTTCACCTGGCTGGTGCTTCTTCCATCCTGGGTGCAGCCAACTTCATCACCACGATTTTCAACATGCGTGCGCCGGGCATGACCCTGCACAAAATGCCGTTGTTTGTCTGGTCCGTTCTGATTACGGCCTTCCTGCTGCTGCTGTCCCTGCCTGTTCTGGCCGGTGCCATCACCATGCTGCTGACAGATCGTAACTTCGGCACGGCATTCTTCGACGCTTCAAACGGTGGCGATCCGATCCTGTACCAGCATCTGTTCTGGTTCTTCGGTCACCCGGAAGTGTACATTCTGATCCTGCCCGGCTTTGGTATTGTCAGTCACATCATCTCAACTTTCTCGCGCAAGCCGATCTTTGGTTATCTGGGCATGGCCTACGCCATGGTCGCCATTGGTTTTGTCGGCTTCATCGTCTGGGCTCACCACATGTACACAGTGGGTCTGGATGTTGACACGCGGGCTTACTTTGTTGCTGCCACGATGGTTATCGCGGTGCCGACAGGGATCAAGATCTTCTCCTGGATTGCGACGATGTGGGGCGGTTCCATCCGTTTCACCACGCCGATGCTTTGGGCTTTGGGTATGATCTTCCTGTTCGTGGTCGGCGGTGTGACGGGTGTTGTCCTGGCGAATGCCGGTGTCGACGTTGCCCTGCACGACACCTACTATGTTGTCGGTCACTTCCACTACACCATGTCCATGGGTGCCATGTTCTCCATCTTCGCCGGTTTCTACTACTGGATTGGCAAGATGTCCGGTCGTCAGTATCCGGAAACCCTGGGCAAACTGCATTTCTGGATTACGTTTATCGGCGTTAACCTGACCTTCTTCCCGATGCACTTCTCGGGTCTGGCAGGCATGCCGCGTCGTATTCCGGATTATCCGGATGCCTTCGATGGCTGGAACTACATCTCTTCCCTTGGTGCCTACATGTCTTTTGCCGGTGCCATCCTGTTTATCTTCATCGTCTGGCGGACAATGTCCGCTGGCGCAAAAGTCGGAGACAACCAGTGGGGAGAAGGTGCAACGACACTGGAGTGGACCGTTTCCTCTCCGCCGCCGTTCCACACCTTCGAAGAACTGCCGCGCATCAAGTAAGCGTTGGCTGACAGGGAAAACATGACGGTGAACCAATCTGCACTGACATCGGCTGCGCCTCAGGGTTCTGAACAGAGCCTTGAGGCCCGTCCTGGTGATTTTATTGCCCTGCTCAAGCCCAGGGTCATGTCGCTGGTTGTGTTCACCGGTCTTGTTGGTTTATGGCTGGCACCGGGTGACGTTCATCCGGTGATCGGTTTTGTGGCAATCCTGTGTATTGCCATCGCTGCCGGTGCCTCGGGCGCCATTAACATGTGGTTCGACGCCGACATCGATGCGCTGATGATGCGGACACGCAATCGTCCGGTGCCCTCCGGTCGGGTGGCGGCAAGTGATGCCCTGTCCATTGGTATTATTCTGGCTGTCGGGTCCGTAACCGTGATGGCCCTGGCCGTGAACTGGACAGCTGCTGCCTTGCTGGCCGGTACCATTGCTTTCTACGTTTTGATTTACACCATGTGGCTGAAGCGCCGCACACCGCAGAACATTGTGATCGGTGGTGCGGCGGGTGCTTTGCCGCCGATGGTTGGCTGGGCTGCCGCAACAGGCAGTGTCAGTCTGGAATCCATCGCCCTGTTCGCAATTATCTTCATGTGGACGCCGCCGCACTTCTGGGCTCTGGCGCTGTATCGCAGCGACGACTATGCCCGTGCCGGTGTGCCCATGCTGCCCGTAGTTTCCGGTCTGAAGGAAACCCGCTGGCAGATCATGATCTACAGCATCCTGCTGGTGCCGGTTACCCTGTTGCCCTGGTACATGGGCATGTCAGGCGTGATCTACGGGGTTTCAGCATCTGTTCTAGGAGCCGTATTTCTGGCACTTGCCGGTATGGTGTTCAGAGAAGGTGACGGACCGCAGGCGACCAAACGGGCCAAAACACTGTTTGCCTTTTCGATTCTTTATCTCTTCCTGATTTTTGTCCTGCTGGTCGCTGACCGACTGGCAGCCGGACTGGTGACCTGATATGCCCCCGAGCAAGGAACATAAAAAACTCAAGGGCCGGAACTATCTTCTGGGCGGTGCCCTGATGGCTCTTGTGGTGTTGTTTTATGTCATCACACTGGTGAAATTCTAGGACCATGACAGAAACTGTGCGCGAAAAAAACCAGATGGCGACCCGTCGTCCCGAAGGCCGCAACAAGGCCACGGGGCTTGTGCTGGCCGGCGTCGCTCTTGGTATGGTCGGTCTGGCATTTGCAGCTGTTCCGCTTTACACGTTGTTTTGCCAGGTGACCGGTTATGGTGGCACTTCGCAGGTGGCAACAGCCGCGCCCGGCGCTGTAAACGGTCGCATGATGACGATCCAGTTTGACGCCAGCATCGAACGCGGTATGCCCTGGAAATTCAAGGCAGCCCAACGTGAAGTGAAAGTCAAAATCGGCGAGGAAAATCTGGCTTTTTATACGGCGCACAATCCGCTGGACCGTCCTGTGATGGGCACAGCAACCTATAATGTCACGCCGCACAAGGCGGGGCCTTATTTCAGCAAAATTGACTGTTTCTGCTTTACCGAGCAGCTATTACAGCCCGGCCAATCTGTCGATATGCCGGTATCGTTTTTTGTCGACCCTGACATCCTCAAAGACCCGGATCTGGATGACGTCAGGACTATTACCCTGTCCTATACTTTCTTTGAAAAACCGGTTTCAGAAGAAGATGAAAGCCGCCAGACTTCGGCGCTCTCGACTTCAACTGAGACAACCGGGGCTGCAAGGTAAGGGGGCCAGGGATGAATTTTATTAAACCAATCTTTTCAGGTTTGTGGGAGTAAGAAAACCATGTCTACGCACGCTAAAGGGCATGACTATCATTTGGTGGACCCGAGTCCGTGGCCATTCGTAGGTGCCATGTCGGCGCTGGTGCTGGCCATCGGCGCACTGCTGTATATGCACGACATTACCCCCTGGGTTTTGCCGCTGGGTTTCGCCCTGATCATCTACACCATGTTTGTCTGGTGGCGCGATGTCATTGATGAAGCACAAAACCGTGGCGACCACACACCGGTAGTCCAGCTCGGTATGCGCTATGGCATGGTGTTGTTCATTGCCTCGGAAGTCATGTTCTTTGTCGCATGGTTCTGGGCTTTCTTTGACGCCAGTCTGTATCCGGGCGGCGCCAACAGCCTTGAGCTGATTGGCCGGGCCGCACACACCGGTGGTGTCTGGCCGCCTGAAGGGACCGAAGTTTTCAGTCCCTGGGGCCTGCCTTTCCTGAACACTCTGATCCTGCTGACCTCCGGCACAACCGTTACCTGGGCGCACCACGCTCTCAGGAAAGGTGACCGCAAAGGTCTGATCAATGGCCTGTGGCTGACGATTATCCTGGGGGCCATCTTTACCGGCGTTCAGGCTTATGAATACATGCATGCCGGCTTTGGTTTCGCTGACGGCATTTACAGCTCAACCTTCTACATGGCGACCGGTTTCCACGGCGCGCACGTACTGATCGGAACGATCTTCCTGTTCGTTTGCCTGGTGCGTTCCTATAAAGGTCACTTCACCCCCGAACATCACTTCGGGTTTGAGGCTGCCGCCTGGTACTGGCACTTTGTTGATGTTGTCTGGCTGTTCCTGTTCTGTGGCATTTACTGGTGGGGCGGCAACTAAGAGCCTGCCTTGACCCCGCGTGAGTTGATCTTGTGGGGGCCGGAATGACAGAACTGCAATCGCAAAATGTTTCCCCTTTTCGGGCCGGGTTCACCTGTCGGTGTCCCCGGTGCGGGAAGGGGAAACTTTTTTCCGGATTGCTAACCGTCTCTGATACCTGCAATGTTTGTGACCTGGACCTCAGCAAGGAGGATGCCGGCGACGGACCGGCAGTATTTGTCATCCTGCTGCTGGGCTTTGTAATTGTTGTCCTGGCCTTGTGGGTCGAATTCACCTTTTTCCCGCCCCTGTGGGTGCATCCACTGTTGTGGTTTCCCTTGATCATCGTGGGGTCTGTCGTTCTGTTGCGGGTTTTCAAGGCAACGCTGATCACCCTGCAGTTTCGCTACAAGGCAGCGCCTGGTGTACGTGTTGCTGATGAAGACTGACTCGCTGAAACCTGTCGACCTCTCCGTCTGATTATCATGAATAAACATTATCTGATCTGGCCTTTGGCCTTTACCGTTCCGGCTGTTGCGATCCTGCTTGTCATGGGATTCTGGCAACTGGACCGTCTGACGTGGAAAGAAGGACTGATTGAGACGCGCACTGCTGCTTTGACGGCGGATCCGTTGTTGTTGCCACAAGACATCAGGCAGTCTGCAGACCTTGATTTTTACCGTGTATTTTTAACTGGCCGGTTTCTGCATGGCCGTGAAATTTTGATTCAGAACAGAAACCATAATGGCGTGCGGGGACTACATGTCCTGACACCCCTGCAGAGAGTATCGGCAGAAGGCGGCGGCACAATCTTTGTGAACCGGGGCTGGATTCCGCTGAAGATGCAGGATCGCGGGAAGCGTAACAACCAGCCGGAAGGCTCTGTCAGAGTCGCTGGTATTGTCCGGATCGGTGTTGTCTCGCGGAACGCATTTACGCCGGCAAATGATCCGGGCAAAAACCTCTGGTATGACTATGATCCGGAGAATATGGCCCGTTATCTGGGGTTTGAAAGCCAGTCTTTGATCGTTGAGATTGACCAGCCCAGCCCGCCAGGAATTTTTCCAGTGACTGGTCTAAGTCATTATGAATTAAAAAATAATCACCTTTCCTATGCTCTGACCTGGTTCTCTCTGGCGGCCGGCCTGGTCCTGATTTTCGGCCTTTTTCTGCGTCAACGTCTTCGCGAACAGGCCCGAAGTCGTTAAACTCGTCGGTTATGAAGTCCTACGATGAAATTGAGCGACGCTTCAAACGCCTGACAGACCTGAACGGGGCTCTTGCTGTGTTGCATTGGGATTCGGCAGCCATGATGCCTGCGGGCGGTGCCTCGGCCCGTGCCGATCAGATTACGGCTCTGTCCCTGGTCTGCCATGACATGATGGTTGATCCGGCCTTGAACGATTTGTTGACGAAGGCCGAAAGCGAATCTGACAAAAACCCCGAAGATTTTGATAACTGGCATCTGGCCAACCTTGCGGAAATGCGGCGTCTTTGGCAGCACGCCAACGCTGTGCCTGCCGACCTGGTTGAAGCCCTCAGCCAGGCGACGTCAGCCTGTGAAATGGTCTGGCGTGATGCCCGTCCTGACAACGACTTTGCCCGACTTGAACCCTTGCTCAGCCATCTGGTGTCCCTGGTTCGGGAAGTCGCCACAGCGAAATCCGAAGCCATGGGCGTCTCTCCCTATGATGCGCTTCTGGATGAATTTGATCCCGGTACCCGCAGTGCTGACATTGATCCGCTGTTTGACGGGCTTGATGAATTTTTACCGGATTTTCTGCAACAGGTTCGTGAGCGTCAGGCCAATGGTCAGCAGCCGGAACCTCTGGCCGGGGCCTTTGCGGTTGCCGACCAGCGTGCCCTGGCAGAACGCCTGATGCATCAACTGGGTTTTGATTTCGACTTTGGCCGTCTTGATGTCAGCCACCACCCTTTTACCGGGGGGGTTCCAGATGATGTGCGCATTACCACGCGCTATTACGAAGACGATTTTACCCAGAGCCTGATGGGTGTTTTGCATGAAACCGGGCACGCCCTGTACGAACGGGGCCTGCCGTCACAATGGCGCCATCAGCCCGTTGGCGCTGCCCGTGGCATGACCATGCATGAAAGTCAGTCCCTGATCATTGAAATGCTGGCCTGCCGGTCGGAAGAATTTGTGCGCTATCTGACACCGCTGGTACAGGAAACCTTTGGTGGCTCCGGCCCGGCCTGGGAGAGCGAAAACCTGATCCGGCACTATCGCCGTGTACAGCCCGGTCTGATCCGTGTGGATGCCGACGAAGTAACTTATCCGGCACATGTCATCCTGCGCTATCGGCTGGAAAAGAAACTGATTTCAGGTGATCTGCAGGTCGCCGACTTGCCGGGTGCGTGGAACGAAGCCATGCAGAAATCTCTGGGGCTGACACCCCCGGATGACCGCGACGGTGTATTGCAGGATATTCATTGGCCCAGTGGTGCCTTCGGATATTTCCCGACCTATACCCTTGGGGCCATGGCCGCCGCGCAATTGTTTGATGCCGCGCTACGTGACAATGATGCCGTGCTGATCGGTCTGGAACATGGTGACTTTTCACCATTGCTTTCCTGGCTGCGCACCCACGTTCATGCGCTGGGGTCATTAATGTCGACGCAGGACCTGATGGTGCGGGCGACCAAAAAGCCCCTGGACGTAGAAGTCTACAAAGCTCATTTGACTCGCCGATACCTGACCGACTGACGGTCGTCTGGCAGCTGATTGCCGTTTTTGTAACTGCTTTTAAATATGTCTTTTTATGCACAGCTTCGGCTGTGTTTTTTTTTGGCATGATCGTCAAAGTTATGCCTGATCGGCCTTCCTATTTTGAGTTAATCGTAATTGTAACCCTGACAGGCCTTTCCCGAACCGGATGTGGCGTCAGATTTTCATATGGAGTTTGAATTGCACTCAATACTGGATATCGAAGTGGTTGATAGAATCGCACGGCAAATGGAATTTTGTCGCGCATGGGCCACCAAACCGAAGACCATCGGTGCAATTGCGCCCACCAGCGCCACCATGGCCCGTAAAATGGCCAGCGTCATCAGTCCGGACAGCGGCTTGCCGGTGCTGGAACTGGGACCCGGTAACGGCTCGATAACCCGGTCAATACTGGCGAGAGGCGTCTCGCCCGGAGATCTGGTTTCCGTGGAATATGCCGAAACTTTTCTGCCTGGTCTCAGATTACGCTTTCCCGGCGTCAACTTTGTCCACGGCGATGCCTTTGATATTTCGCAAATAGCCCGGAACCTGGGTATCCGGAAATTTGACAGTATTATCTCGGCCTTGCCATTGCTGAATTTTTCGTTGCTGAAACGGTTTCGCTTTATCCGTACGATGCTGGAATTTCTGGAGCCAGGAAAGCCGCTGGTGCAATTTTCCTATGGGCGGAAGGCTCCTGTGCCACCGCAGTCCGAACACTTTCGTGTCACACATCTGGATACGGTGCTGTTAAATCTGCCGCCCGCGCGATTGTGGATCTATCAGCGCAATACCTGAAATACAGGTTTGTGAGGTCAACCCGGCGGGATGGTCTGTTGGAATGAATCGCGTTTTGACAGAGTTTCCAGCCAGGCCGTCAGGGCCGGGCGATTTTCGCGCCAGTTCAGGTCTCCGTGACGCAGGTCGATGTAGCCCAGGGTCGCTGCCAGCGCCAGAGTGCCCATGTTGACAGTTCCGTCACCGGCTGGCGGACTGGCTTCCAGGACATCCAGTCCTCGTACGATCTTGTCGCGCTGGGCTTGCCAGACTGTATCCGATTGTTCGTCTTCCGGGCGACGACGTTCCATGGTGGACAGATAGGCTGCATCGGTGATGCCATCGGCAAAGGCAATCAGGCGCAGCACCTGCCAGCGATCTTCTCCGCTGGCGGGCAGCAGCGGGTTCTGATCTGACAGGCTGTCCAGATATTCACAGATGACCGGACTGTCGAACAGAGAAGAACCGTCGTCGCGAACCAGGGTCGGAACCTTGCCCAGCGGATTGGCGGTCAGCAAATCGTCGGGTTTGTCGTAGGGCATGGATTCTGTGACTTCAACCTGATCGGAGAGGCCTTTTTCGATAATCACCATGCGCACCTTGCGCGCATAGGGTGAGAGCAGACTGACAAACAGTTTCATATGCATCTTTCTTCTTCGCCCCGGACCGGGATCAAGCCTGTGGGACCTTTGGTTTTGAACGATTTTAGTGTAAGCAGAAGGTAATCCGCTTTCTGAGGTGCCTGTTTGCGCAACATGATGGCGGATCATCCGGATTTTGACCATAGCCATTACGATTGAACAGCCCTTGCGATATATCAGTACCCGGGGGGACGCCCCCGCACTCGGTTTTGAAGACGTTTTATTGACCGGCCTTGCCCGGGACGGTGGTCTGTACCTGCCTGAAACCTGGCCGACGTTCAGCGCAGCCGAAATCGAGGCCATGTCCGGCCTTTCCTATGCCGATCTGGCCCTCAAGGTTATGTCGCCCTTTGTCGGCGATGACATTCCCGAAGCCGAGTTCGCCAAAATGATCAAAGAGGCCTATGCCGGATTTGATCATCAGGCTGTGGCACCACTGCGGCAGCTCGACCATAACGAATGGCTGATGGAATTGTTCCACGGCCCGACCCTGGCTTTCAAGGACTTTGCCCTGCAACTGCTGGGGCGCCTGTTGGATCGCACGCTGACAAAACGTGGCAGTCGGGCCACTATTGTCGGGGCCACCTCAGGGGATACAGGCTCTGCCGCTATTGAAGCCTGTCGCGACCGGGATGCTATCGATATCTTTATCCTGCACCCCAAAGGACGGGTCAGTGAGGTGCAGCGTCGCCAGATGACAACCGTGACTTCCGCCAACGTGCACAACATTGCCATTGAAGGCACGTTTGATGACTGTCAGGCCATGGTCAAGGCCATGTTCAATAATCTGGAATTCCGTGACGAAATGAAACTTTCGGCGGTAAACTCCATCAACTGGGCCCGGGTCATGGCGCAGATCGTCTACTATTTCCATGCCGGTGTCGCCCTTGGCGCACCGCACAGGGAAATGACCTTTTCGGTGCCCACAGGAAATTTCGGGGATGTTTTTGCTGGCTACTGTGCACGGCAGATGGGCCTGCCCATCAAACAACTGATTGTCGCCACCAACCGAAACGACATTCTTGCCCGCTTTTTCCAGACCGGGTCTTACAGCAAGGGCACGGTCCTGCCGACCATGAGCCCCAGCATGGATATACAGGTTTCCAGTAACTTTGAACGTCTGTTGTTTGATATGGTAGACCGGGACGGAGACCGCATTCGCGCATTGATGGCGGCCCTGGATCAATCCGGAGAATTTGACGTCGATGCTGACCGCCT
>Ga0316204_10008081_pt1 | contig 14917 bp, 14 predicted proteins | sample 6monrhotite_MG_2_FD_205661 | JGI IMG/M metagenome (GOLD analysis project Ga0316204, IMG submission 205661) | Microbial mat bacterial communities from mineral coupon in-situ incubated in ocean water Damariscotta River, Maine, United States -... | ecosystem: Environmental > Aquatic > Marine >...
ATTCGTCTTCGCAGACCATAGTTTTATTGGCATAAGCTTGCTGACAAGAAATCAATTCTCGTCCACTGATCACTTCCTCAAGTCGATTGCCTGCTTTGTTTTTGTACTCGCCTCTACCCGTAAACATATAAAGCTCGGAGGAGTTATATTGTTCTATAGGTTTAGGACCAGCAACGGCCGACGTTAAATAAGCCGTATCTTTAGTGCCCCCTAATAAGGAAGCTAATTGCTGAACTATGCCCTCAATAAAACTCTCCAAAGAATGAATACTGAAAAGGTCAGCCGACGCAGAGATAATTTTTTCCAAACCTTGTCTATTTTCTTCAATAACAATGATATCGCGATATGAGCGAAGTGCAGAAATGACCACAGTGAAGAGTTTTTGCGCGGTCAATTCAGTTTTAGATTTGTAATCGTTAATATCGTAATTAATAATCACATCACGCTCTGGTGCTTGGCCTGGTTGGCCGGTGCGTAAAATAATGCGAGTGAAGTGGTTATCCGCTTCGTTCCTAATAAATTCTGCTACTTTTAAACCTGCATCATCTGTTTCCATGACCACATCGAGCAGCACTACTGCTATATCATCATGTTCAAGAAACATTTTTTTCGCTTCTGCACCGTCAAACGCACTAAAAAATTCGAGATCTTTTTCTTGGAATACAAAATCCCCAAGGGCTAGCTTGGTCACTGCATGCACTTCAGGCTCATCATCAACGATTAATACTTTCCATTTGCCCTGCCACTCGACTTTATCATCAGTATCTTCGGCAAACAAAATTTCGTCAGACATAACACTTTCCTATAAAACAATGACTTGGTAACTAACTAAAGCTAGGGGCTGTTGATCTTTCATATGTCGTCGAGGATATATGAAAGATCAACAGCCCCTAATATTACCCTGCAAAAACAATATGCTAAGTTATAACTAATTGATGGAAACAACAACTTAATGAACGGAATAATCCTTCATAAAAGAATAATAGTCATCTTTAAATACGCCCTAAGGTAACTCGAGACAAACCATTCAGATCCCGTTCGCTACGAATGTGCTTGAAACCATGTGCTCTCAAAATGTCCGACACTTGGCTACTTTGCTGATATCCATGTTCAATCGCTAACCAGCCGTTATCAGTCAAATAATGCTTACTTTGAGAAACAATTAAGCGAATATCATCAAGACCATGCAAACCCGAGGTTAAGGCACTACTTGGTTCAAAACGCACATCACCTAGCTGTAAATAGTGGTTATTTTCTTCAATATACGGAGGGTTTGTGACAATTAGATCAAATTGTCTATGTGCGACGGCAGCAAACCAATCACTCTGAATAAAGTTAACCCGTTCGAGCTCCAGCGTGGCTGCATTATCCTTAGCCAACTCTACCGCTTGCGCGTTTTTATCTACGCCAGTGATCAACCAATTGGGATTTTCACTTGCTAACGCCAAAGCAATAGCACCCGTGCCAGTGCCTAAATCCAGCACTTTTGAATTTTCAGCTAAATTAAGCGTCAAGGCAATTTCAACTAAGAGTTCAGTTTCAGGTCGCGGGATCAAAGTCGCTGGGGAGACTTTTAAACGTAATGTCCAAAAATCCCGATAACCAATGATATGTGCCACTGGATGGCCCAAAGATCTTTGCTTAATGTACTCTTGAAACCCTTGCATCTGTAATTCATCTAGCAAGGTTTCAGGCCAGGTGTGCAGATAAACTAACTCTCGCTGTAAGCAAGCAGCCAACAATACCTTGCTGTCAAAAGCGGCTGAATCATGCAGACCATCATCGCTTACGCCACCGGCACTGAGCTGCCCCTTGGCCCAAAATAATGCATGTTCAATGCTGAATAACCGATTATCCAAGATAATCTATTCGTCAGAAAGTGATGACAACAAATCAGCTTGATGTTCTTGTCTGATAGGCTCTAACACCGCATTCAGTTCTCCGGCAATTACATCATCAAGGCAATACAAGGTTAAATTAATCCGATGATCTGTGACCCGTCCTTGGGGGAAGTTATAGGTACGAATGCGCTCTGAGCGATCACCACTGGCCACTAAGTTTCGGCGCGTAGAGGTTTCTTCGGCTTGGCGTTTATCTTCTTCTAATTGGGTCAAGCGAGACTGCAATATAGCCATGGCCTTAGCACGATTTTTGTGCTGTGAACGCTCATCCTGACACTCTACTACTATGCCCGACGGATTGTGGGTAATACGGATGGCAGAATCAGTTTTATTGACGTGCTGGCCACCGGCACCAGAGGCTCTAAAGGTATCAATTTTTAAATCGGCTTTATTGATTTCAATGGCTTCAGATTCAGGCACTTCAGGCATCACCACCACAGTACAAGCTGAGGTATGAATACGCCCTTGTGACTCAGTATCAGGTACACGCTGTACCCGATGTCCGCCTGATTCAAACTTCATAATGCCATAAGAGCCCTCACCTATAATATTGGCAATCACGACTTTATAACCACCATGATCACCTTCATTAGCCGTAACTAGTTCGACTTTCCAGCCCTGTTTTTCGGCGTAACGACTGTACATTCGGAATAAGTCACCTGCAAAAATAGCCGCCTCATCGCCCCCCGCTCCAGCACGTATCTCCACAAAACAATTGCTTTCGTCGTTAGGATCTTTTGGTAATAATAATACTTGTAGTTCTTGGGTGAATGCTTCAATACTATGTTTGGCAGATTTATATTCTTCTTGCGCCATCTCACGCATTTCTGCGTCGTCTTCTTGCATCATTTCTTGTGCAGATTCAAAGTCTTGCTGAGCCTGCTGATAATCACGAAAACACTTCACCACACCTTCTAACTGTGAGTATTCTTTGGTCAGGCCTCTATATCTGTCTTGATCTGCAATGACTTCGACTTCACCCAATAATGCTTGGACCTCTTCGAAGCGTTCATCCAAGGCTTCTAGTTTACGTTGAACCGATTCTTTCATTATATTCCTGTACGCGGACTAGGTTATCCGCTAATTATCTGATTTTTTTAAAGCTAAAGCTTCTATTAGTATTGCTAGCTGTTGTGAATCTTGTTCACTGGCTGCATTTTTTAAGGCTTTGGTGGGTGCATGAATAAGACTATTGGTTAATTTATTAGCAAGTTCAATGACCACTTTTTCAGCTTCTTTGCCATCCGCTAGCTGGTTTAGCGCTTTACTCACTAAGGTATCTCGCTGCAACGCACTTTGATCGCGAAACCCTTTTAGAACATCTATTGACGATTGGCTTTGTTGCCAACGCATAAATTGTTGCACTTGTTGTTCAACCATTTCATCCGCTAGAGCTGCTGCATCTTGTCGATTGGCTACGTTTTTTTCTACTATTTGTTGTAAATCATCCACTGTATAAAGGTAAGCGTCATCTAACTCTCCTACCTCTGCTTCAACATCACGTGGTACGGCCAAATCAACAAAAAACATAGGTTTATGTTTACGCTCTTTTAACGCACTTTGCACAAGCCCCTTTCCCAAAATGGGTAGTTGACTTGCTGTTGAACTGATAACGATATCAGCATCTTTTAAATGCTGAGGAATTTGTGCCAGTGTTAACACAGAAGCATTCAAGGGCTCGGCAATTCTCTGTGCACGAGCCAAGGTACGATTTGCCACAGTGAGTGATTTAACATTCTGTTCGTATAGGTGTTTGGCCACAAGTTCTATGGTTTCGCCAGCGCCAATCAACAGCACTCGGCTTTTTTCCAATGATGAAAAGATATGTTTTGCTAATTGAACTGAAGCATAAGCGACAGACACCGCATTGGCACCGATATCCGTTTCACTACGCACCCTTTTTGCCACTGAAAAGGTATGTTGAAATAGCCGTTCAAAGTCGCCTTTGATAACCCCAGAATTTTTCGCATCGGTGAATGCTTGTTTAACTTGCCCTAAAATTTGCGGCTCACCTAACATCAAAGAATCTAATCCACAGGCCACACGCATAATATGATTGACTGCTTGCTGGTCAGTATAAAAGTAACTGTTATTTTGTAATTCTTTTGGAGGTATGCCATGAAAATTAGCTAACCAAGTGGCAATATTATTTGTGTGTTTATCTTCGAGTTGTACATAAACCTCGGTTCTATTGCACGTTGACACAATCACAGACTCGGTAGCGCCCGTTTCTTTTCGCAAAGATGCCAGCGCCTGCACTATTGCATCGGGTGAAAACGCTATTTTTTCACGCAATTCAATTGCAGCGGTTTTATGATTAATACCAAAAGCGATTAGGGTCATGGAGGATTAGGTAAACTACAACAAAGGGCCAATTAAGTGGCGGCATTGTACGCAAAAGGTAAAACTATTGAAAGCAATGTCACTTGTATGTTCCTATTGCCTTAATCGATTTTTCATTTATAGAGTATTATTTAAACTGTGTTAGTCAGCCAACCCTGTATAAAACAAACTTTAACTGCCTTTACTGTTATTTTTTTTCTGGCTGGTTGTGCGACCCCTCCTCAGCCCACCGTGCGTTTAAATTCAGCTGCCCACCAATTGTCATTAGAACAACAAGATCACTGGTTGATAAAGGGTAAACTTGGGTTTAAAAGCCCCAAAGAAGCAAATCAAAGTGCTAACTTTAGATGGCAGCAAACTCAACAACAATACCAGCTCAACATGACGTCTACCTTCGGTACTTCACTGCTAAATATGCAGGGCGATGAAGAGAATGTTACCTTGATTGCTGATGATGAGACTTATCAAGACTCTGACCCTAGTCATTTAATTTGGCGTGTCACAGGTTGGCAAATACCAGTAGAAAAATTACGCTTTTGGATAAAAGGACAACATCAGCAGAGCGATCAGGTGATAACAAGTGAACAAGGCTGGGTCAGCCAATTGCAACCTGTCTGCAATAATTGCGAAAACTGGTTAATTAACTACGACAACTATAAATTGGTTGATGGTATTTGGTTGCCACACAAAGTAATGTTGTATAATAGTATCAATAACAGTCAGCTTTTAATCCGAGTTAATGCATGGGATTTGCATGAATAAACAATCCTTGAACCTAGATTCCGCAGTTAAACCACGAGAAATAGCGGCATCCACTGATGCGCCTGACTATGGGAAAAAAGTTCTCATCACCAATAAGGTGACTACGAATTTTTTCCCTACGCCAATCACACCATTGGCTACCACTCTTTCCACGAGTTCAACTGCGGATTCTAGGTTGAACTGGTGGCCAAGCCCAGCCAAACTGAATTTATTTTTACATATCAATGGGCGCTATAAAAATGGCTACCATCAATTACAAAGTTTATTTCAAATCCTCGACTATGGTGATGAGTTGGCATTCGATATCAATTGCTCTGATACAATCACCTTAGCAGACTCGATTACAGGTGTTGCTGATGAAGATAATTTGATTATCAAAGCTGCACTATTGTTGAAACAAAGCTTGCCAAATAAAAAATCTAATGGACTGGGTTGCACTATCCATCTTAGAAAACGTTTACCTATGGGCGGTGGCATAGGCGGAGGTTCTTCGAATGCTGCAACCACCCTATTAGTGCTAAATCAACTGTGGGATTGCCAATTACCTGAGGCCAAATTAGCCACTCTAGGTCTAACACTAGGTGCTGATGTGCCTATTTTTATACAAGGGAAAACAGCCTTTGCCGAAGGCGTAGGTGAGAAGTTACAAGCGGTGAGTCTGCCAACAAAAACCTATTTAGTAGTGGTTCCCGATAGCCATGTATCCACAGCAGAGGTTTTTTCCTTGCCTGATCTGCCTAGAAATACCACAAAAATTAATTTTAGCGATTATAGTTTTGCCAACACCCACAATGATTGCCAAGAATTGGTTTGTGATCGCTATCCGAATGTTGCAAAAGCATTACACTGGTTGTTAGAATACGCGCCGTCGAGGATGACCGGAACAGGCGCATGTGTATTTGCAATATTTGACCATCATCAGGAAGCGTTAGATGTTCAAGCTTTATTGCCAGAAGGCAGTACAAGTTTTGTTGCAAACGGGGTTAATACATCGCTTTTACATGGCCAGATCCAAGCACATATTTAATAGTTTAATTGGGGTATAGCCAAGTGGTAAGGCAACGGGTTTTGATCCCGTCATTCGTTGGTTCGAGTCCAGCTACCCCAGCCATTTTTATAAGTATTGGCTTTTGCGATAGAAGGTTTTGATCCATGACTATGTCGTTGGTTCGAGTCCAGCTACCCCAGCCAATTTAAGAAGTATTGGCTTTTGCGATAGAAGGTTTTGATCCATGACTATGTCGTTGGTTCGAGTCCAGCTACCCCAGCCATTTTTATAAGTATTGGCTTTTGCGATAGAAGGTTTTGATCCATGACTATGTCGTTGGTTCGAGTCCAGCTACCCCAGCCAAGTTAAAGAAGTACCTGCTGAGATAACAGGTTTTGATCCGCGAATGTGTCGTTGGTTCAAGTCCAGATATCACAACCATTTAATAAGCACTGAGGATTTTACCGTGCCGGATATGAAGATTTTCTCTGGAAATGCAGTACCTGAATTAGCCCAGAAAGTGGCTGATAGGCTTTATACTAAGCTAGGACATGCGAGTGTAGGACGTTTTAGCGATGGGGAAATCAGTGTCGAAATTCACGAAAATGTGCGTGGCTCAGATGTGTTTATTATTCAATCTACTTGTGCGCCAACCAACGACAATCTAATGGAATTGATTGTGATGATCGATGCCTTTCGTCGTGCATCAGCGGGGCGAATTACTGCGGTTATTCCTTATTTTGGATATGCACGACAAGATAGGAGAGTGCGCTCGGCTAGAGTGCCTATCACAGCTAAAGTAGTAGCTGACTTTTTGTCTAATGTGGGTGTGGATCGTGTTTTAACAATCGACTTACATGCCGAACAAATTCAAGGCTTTTTTGATGTACCGGTAGATAACGCTTTTGGTACGCCGATTTTGCTAGACGATATGCGGCAACGTGATTTCCATAACCCTGTAGTGGTATCGCCTGATATTGGCGGTGTGGTGCGTGCGCGTGCTTTAGCTAAATTAATGAACGACACTGACTTGGCTATTATCGATAAACGTCGCCCTAAGGCTAATGTTGCTCAAGTCATGCATATTATTGGTGATGTTCAGGACAGAGATTGCATCATTGTTGATGACATGATTGATACTGGTGGCACATTGGCAAAAGCCGCTGAAGCATTAAAAGCCCATGGTGCCAGAAATGTATATGCCTATGCCACACACGCTATATTTTCTGGCAATGCCGCACAGAATTTGCGAGATTCTGTGATTGACGAAATTATCATCACCGACAGCATACCGCTTCGCGATGAGATAAAATCCATACCTAAAGTCAAACAACTAACGTTATCTAATATGCTTGCTGAAGCTATTCGAAGAGTCAGTAACGAAGAGTCTATCTCTGCGATGTTTGAATATTAAGGCCTGTTCACTTTTATATATTAAGACTAGTCATTATAAATAGTACCTAAGCGGCTCTCATCAGCCGCTTTTTTATTGGCAAATAAGCCAGCAAACACATTGTTTCCCACACTGTCTGGTGTTAATATTCGCCGCCCTTTTTTGGGGATGTTGTGGTTTTATTGTCTACTGATAAGAAACTAACAACACTAACGTAAATTTTGGTCGCAAAAATTTACACACATTTACTATTATTTGGAGTTACCACATGTCTGATGGAATTTTCACACTAGACGCAGAAATCCGTACTGATTTAGGGAAAGGTGCGAGCCGCCGCCTACGTCACGCCGGTAAAGTACCTGCAGTCTTATACGGAGCCGGTAAAGAAGCTGTTTCTTTGACCCTTGATCATAACAAACTTTTCCAAGCTCAAGGCTTTGAAGCTTTTTACTCTCATGTTCTTACTTTGAACCTTGGTAAGAAGAAAATAGAAGTATTGGTTAAAGACATGCAACGCCATGCATTTAAACCTATTGTTATGCACGTTGACTTCTTGCGAATTGACGCAAAAGTAGCGCTTCAAACCAACGTACCTTTACACTTCATTAATGAAGAAAAAGCGGATTCTATCAAGTTGAACGGTGGTCACGCTGAGCATCACATGGTTGATGTTGAAGTCAGTTGTTTACCAGGTGACTTGCCTGAGTACATCGAAGTTGATTTGTTAAACGTTGAACTAGATCAAACTATTCACTTAACTGATTTAGTATTACCTAAAGGCGTTACTTTAGTTGAACTAAATAAAGGCGACGAAGATCATGATTTAGCTGTTGTAACAGTTAAACTATCTAAAGGCCCGAAAGTTGAAGATGAAGGCGCAGGCGAAGATGATGCAGCTGAAGAAGCCGCACCTGAGGAATAAGTTGCTTGAGTGATAAACAATTAGCGCGCATTAGCCTAATTGTGGGCCTGGGTAATCCAGGCCCTGAATATCAGCATACCCGCCATAATGCTGGCACGTGGTTCGTCGAATCATTAGCAAAAATGTACAACTGCACCTTAAAACTAGAAAACAAATTTTATGGTTACACTGGTCGTATTACGATTGGTGAACAAGATATTAGACTTCTTATTCCCACTACTTTTATGAATAAAAGCGGTCAAGCTGTTGCAGCGATGGCGAATTTTTATCGTGTTCCATTACCAGGTTTATTAATAGCTTTTGACGAATTAGACCTTCCACCTGGTGTCGCAAAATTTAAAATTGGTGGTAGCTCAAGTCAAAATGGTATTCGCGATATTGTTAGCAGTATGGCCAATCAGAAAAATTTTTTGCGCTTACGCATTGGTATTGGCCACCCTGGCGATAAAAACCGAGTCACAGGTCATGTGTTAGGCAAAGCGCCACAAAAAGAGCAACAACAAATCGAAGATGCGATTGATGAAGCAAGCCGTTGCCTTGAAATATTAATCAAAGAAGATCTTAAAAAAGCCATGAACCGCCTGCATTCGTTCAAGGCAGAATAACAGTTCATTAAACATATTAACTAAGACGCACTCCGTCAGTTTATTTATACAAAATTAAGAGGAAAACAAAATGGGTTTTAAATGCGGCATAGTCGGTTTACCAAACGTCGGCAAATCAACACTTTTTAACGCCTTAACCAAAGCCGGTATCGAAGCGGCAAACTTCCCATTTTGTACGATTGAGCCAAATACTGGTGTGGTGCCCGTACCCGATTTACGCTTAGATAAATTGGCTGCAATAGTTAACCCGAAACGCACTATCCCCACTACTATGGAATTTGTGGACATTGCAGGATTGGTAGCAGGTGCATCTAAAGGTGAAGGCTTAGGTAACAAGTTTTTAGCGAATATTCGTGAAACTGATGCTATCGGTCATGTGGTACGTTGTTTTGACAATGACAACATTGTACATGTCGCCGGTAAAATCAGCCCTCAAGACGATATTGACATCATCAACACAGAATTAGCCTTGTCTGATTTAGAAACAACAGAAAAAGCCCTGCATAGAGTCACAAAAAAAGCTAAAGGTGGCGATGCCGACGCTAAAGCTGAGCTTAAAGTATTAGAAAAAATCAAACCTCATTTAGATGAAGGTGAGTTATTAAGGTCTGTTGAACTAGATAAAGATGAATTAAAACAGATCAGCTACATGAACTTCCTCACGCTGAAGCCCACCATGTATATTGCCAACGTCAATGACGATGGTTTTGAAAACAATCCATATTTAGACAAAGTTCGTGAAATTGCTGCAGCAGAAGGTGCAGTAGTCGTAGCGGTTTGTGCTGAAATCGAATCTGAAATCGGCGAGTTAGACGAAGCAGAAAAAGCTGAATTTATGGCCGACATGGGCTTAGAAGAACCCGGTCTAAACCGCGTGATCCGTTGCGGTTACGAGTTACTTGCCCTGAGCACATATTTTACCGCTGGTGTACAAGAAGTAAGAGCCTGGACTTATAAAGAAGGGTCTACCGCACCACAAACCGCAGGCGTCATCCATACCGATTTCGAAAAAGGTTTTATCCGCGCTGAAATTATCGGTTATGAAAACTTTGTGGAGTTTAACGGTGAGCAAGGTTCCAAAGATGCCGGTAAATGGCGTTTAGAAGGCAAGGACTATATTGTTAAAGATGGTGACGTAATCCACTTTAGATTCAACGTTTAGCCTTTAAATATTGTTATCTAAGCCCGCTAAACGCGGGCTTTTTTTGTTTTTTAGAGAGCTAAAAGCTGCAGCGTAGCCGATACTTTTGCTTATGACCTATCCTCGCATTTATGTTCACCAAATAATTGGATGAAGAACATAGCTTGGCGAACGGCATTTTTTATGAAATACGTCCTGCACTTTACCTTTCAGGCCAGCTAAAGCTGTTCCATATTTATCCCGTAAATTTGGTCAACAGCGAAAAAGAGTATCCAGACAAAATGGTCTGGAACCATTTTGAACATCTGCAAGATGGCCCGAAGGGCAAAGTACAGGACGTACTTTGTAAAACGCCGCTCGCTGCTAAAGTTTTTAATCGCACAAAACGACTTATTTTAGGGGACACTACAAATGAGTCCCTCCAACTTTCGCTCAAATGGCGTACATGCCATTTGCCCCTAAAATAAGTCGTTTTGTGCTGAAACTTTAAAGGCGGGAAAGGCAGGGGCCGAGCCACCAAAGCGGTGGTAGGTGATGAGTAGTTTTGCAAATGCCTAAACAGGCGCAATGCCCATTTCCCCACTCTCTGAATAAAATTATTTTCATTAACACATTGATAAGGCTAATAAATTAAGCTAATGTGAGTTAAGTTGTAATTGTGATAAAAGGCGCAATAAAAAAAACTAAACAGGCGTCATACCTTCTATTAAGTTGTTGAACTAAGCCGCTACGCGGAGCCTGTCATTTTTCATCTTTGAGTCACACTTATCTGTGGGCATGTGCCCATAAATCAGGAGATAAGTGATGACCCCATTACGCCAAGCGCTGATCGATGAGTGTAAGATCAGAGGCTATTCAAATCGCACTCGTGACAGTTATCTTTATGCTGTGACTCAATTAGCTAAGTATTATCATCAATCCCCCGACACGGTTAGTGACGAGCAGCTTGAACAGTATTTTCGTTCACTGAGTCTGGAGCGTGGATTGTCTAGTGCCACCATCCATTTACAGTTAAACGGCATTCATTTTCTTTACAAATATGTGCTTAAACGCACGTTTTCTATTGATATAGTTTGGCCGAAACAGCCACGCAGTATTCCTACATTATTATCTAAAGTTGAGGTGAAACAGATAGTTGCGCATTGTCGTCACGAGAAGTATCGCACTATGTTGAAGGTTTATTATGGTTGTGGCTTACGTTTAAATGAGCTTATCCATGTGAAGGTGGAAGACATTGACCGGGCACGTAAAACCTTACGCATTCACAATGGGAAAGGGAATAAAGACCGAGATGTAGTAATGACCGAGTCGGTGCTACAACTATTACGAGCTTATTGGCTTCATTTTCGGGCGACGGATTGGTTGTTTTATTCTAGCAGGGGCATGGCGTTTAAGGTAGGCGATACGTCCGTGCAGAAAGCCTTTCGTGAAGCTGTGAAGCGGGCTGGGGTGAGTAAAAAGTGCAGCGTACACAGTTTACGTCATGCCTATGCGACGCATCAATTGGAAAGCGGGATGCCGCTGAATCAACTGCAACAACAGTTAGGGCATGCGGATATTCGCACCACACAAACCTATTTGCATTGGTTGCCTGAGCTCAACAACGGAGCCCAAGACTTAATGGCTGATTGGGACGTAGTGTCATGAGAGCTCTACATGTGGCGGATGTATTACAGCAATTTCTGCCCGGATATCGACAACATCATACGCTCAGTTATCAACAAGATAAGGTATGTCGACATATAGCAGATTGCCGAACGGGGCAATTAGGTATGCAGCAGTGGCGATGCGGTACGTGTACGTTTGAGAAAACAGTGTATTGCTCGTGCCGGGACAGGCATTGTCCCCGTTGTCAGAGTAAGCAAACCGAGCAATGGGTTGAGCAGCAACAGGTGAATGTGCTGCCATGCAAATACTTCCATCTGGTGTTCACTTTACCTCATGAGCTGAATGTCATCAGTCAGTATGCGCCTAAAAATCTGTACAATAGCCTGTTTAATGCGGTGTGGGCCACATTAAGCCAATTTGCAATATCGCGCAAAACATTCAAGGGGCAACTGGGTATGACCGCGGTGCTGCACACGTGGGGGCAAACCTTAAGCCAGCATATTCATCTGCATTGCCTAATTCCCGGCGGCGCGTTGGATAAGGAGGCCAATTGGAAAGGCGTGAAGAAACCGTACTTGTTTCCAGTTAAGGCTTTATCCACCGTATTTAGGGCAAAGATGTTAGCGGCGCTTAGGGCGTGTGAATTGGTTGTTCCTCAGGCGCAGGTGTTGATGAACAAAAAGTGGAGTGTATACAGTAAACCTTGTTTGTGTCAGCCAAAAACGGTTATTCGTTATCTAGGGCGATATACGAAAAAAGGCATGTTAAATGAGTCACGCTTACAAAGCATAGACGATGAAAATGTCAGTTTTAGGTATCAAGATTATGCTGATGGTAATCGGCATAAACACATGGTGCTCAGCGGTGAAGAGTTTGTGCGTCGCTACCTCAGTCACATATTACCTAAAGGTTTGATGCGAGTAAGGCACTTTGGTTTTTTAGCTAATTGTTGTCGGGTTAAGAAGCTGGATGTTATTCGACGACAATTACCTGATGTAGTGGAGCCAAAGGACAGTAAAGGAACCAATAACTCTATAAAATGTTGGCCCTGCCCAGTGTGCAAAGCAGGCTTGCTCGTATTGATGTCACTCGCACTGCCTACCCTCGATGTCCAGAGGATATCAAGTGGTTAATATTATCGATTAACGGTCTAATGCAGACCGATAAAGAGGCAGTAACATGGCAGGTAAATCACTGTCACGGGACAGGCTGGCCTATGAATTGGGAAACAAGATAAACAGGTGTGAATATGATAACTAGTAATGTATTAAACATAAAAACATCGCTAATAATGACAAATACGTGCGCAAATAAACTTCCCCTTCAGACAACATCAGCTATTCCTTTCAAATACAAATTCCATTAGCATAAAAAGTACCAATAAATTTACGGGCAGAGTCTCGGCTTTGTCCAACAAGGTAATTATTCGTCACACACTACGTGCCGTATAATTACTAAGTAGTTAGGCCCACAAAAAGAATCACCAGTTTTAATCAGGTAAATTTATGAACACAATAGATATCCTTTACCCTGCATTCGCTATGTTTAGCCTTACTTTGTTTTGTGTTTTTAGGCTTGGTTTAATGAGGTTCCTTGCTATCAAGGCATGTGAGGTAAAAATTAGTTTTTACAGAACTTATAATGAGGGTAGTCAACCGAATAATCTTCATTTAATGTCTAGACACGTTCAAAATCATTTTGAAATACCGCCATTATTCTACGCTGGCGTTATTTTGAGTTTTATTACAGGTAATGATGCGCTTATTTCAACGGTATTTGCTTGGCTTTTCGTTGCTGCCAGAGTTATCCATACTTTCATACATTTGACCAACAATAATGTAAATTATAGGTTTTTTACATTCGGGTTTAGCCTAATATGTTTGTGCACTTTATGGGCCTCGGTTTTTTATGAGTTATTGTAATCAAGAGCCTAATAAATAAGGATAGGTCGCGTGCTTTTTCCGCGACTTAATCCTATTGTTGGACAAGCCCGATGTGGAAGGTGTCTGCTTATATAGTAGAGATATCGGTTGATGACTAAGGGTATGTAGGCCGCAGTGATGCCGCTCTTTTTTTAAGCCGAGTTTGGCTAAGACCGCGTTTTTCTCCTTTTTTGCAGTCTGTTTTTTCTCATTTTTGATGTCTTTTTTGTCTATCACCTCCTGAGTTGTTTTCAGTTATTTTGGCGTGGGCGTATCCTGTGCCTAGACGCAATCCGTTGCTGCGTTAGTTCGCCTTAAGGCGAGCGACGACGGCGGTATTTGTATGGCACTTCGAGCGCGCTTGATCCAAAGAATGTGCAGTTTGCCGTGGCAATGCGGGCAACACTTTTGGGTTAATTGCCGCACAGGCGGCGGTGATAATCTGACCTTGAGCATCAGTTGAATACGTTGAAAGTGCGCTTGGCGTTGCCGTGCAGGAAGCCATAATCCCGTGCTCGTCGAAAGCCTTTGGGCAGCACATGTTGTATGACTCGCCAGAGGAATTCGACCACCGACTCAGTGAGGATTTGGTCGTGTTTAGTGGTGCTGTTTTTATAGCGGAATGTGACTAGGCCGTTATGACAAGACAGGATATTGTTTTCACTGATAACGCCGCGATACAGATAACGAGCCAGATAGGTTAAGGCCTTATCACCTTTGCCGACATGCTCACATTCGGCATTCCATTTTTTGGGTGTGTTGGGCGGTAATCGATAACCCGCTTGTGTCATGGCCTGAATACACTTACCCCGAAACACCCTGACCATATTGTCGGCTTTAAATAGGTAGCCACTGTTTTTTTGTCGCCATAATTAACTGCGTTTGTTAAAGGCGTAATCCCAAACTGTACGTCACCCAGTAACAGGTTTGATAACGCAGTTTGCGAGTATGGCTGATAATGGCCACCACTTCAGGCAGTGACAACACATCTTGCAGCAGTTGCACCACAGGGGGTTTGACAATCGGTATCCAATCCCAAGGTTTGCCCAACACATGGCGGTAAAAAAACTGGATGGCATTGCGGGCAATTTTGACTGCGCTCCAGGACTTAGTTTGCACCAGAGACAAAAAGTAAGCCTTAAGCTGGGCGGCCGTTAATGTATCCGGACAGGTATCAAAAAACACCGAGACCTGACGCAGGCAGCGGCTATACATGTCACAGGGCGGGATTATACTTTGCTTAATTTTTGACCAAACAGTATGTCCGCTCTAAATTTGCTATCCCAACCCGCTCGCATCATTTTACCCGCAACACTGTCTTTAAGCGGATGG
>Ga0316204_10008082_pt1 | contig 14914 bp, 19 predicted proteins | sample 6monrhotite_MG_2_FD_205661 | JGI IMG/M metagenome (GOLD analysis project Ga0316204, IMG submission 205661) | Microbial mat bacterial communities from mineral coupon in-situ incubated in ocean water Damariscotta River, Maine, United States -... | ecosystem: Environmental > Aquatic > Marine >...
GCATTGATTGAAGCAACAAAGAATGGAGAGTATGTATCAAAAAAAGGGTTTGAGAATCACCCCGTCAATAATATCAATTGGTATGGTGCAAAAGCCTATACCCTTTGGTTGTCTAAAAAAACAAAAAAAATCTACCGACTACCAACAGAGGCAGAATGGGAATATGCGGCTAAAGGGGGTAAAAAAAGTAAAGGCTACATTTATTCTGGTAGCAACAGCTTAGAAGAAATCGCTTGGACGTATGACTATGCCTTAAATTCCAAAACGGAATGGGGTTATAAAGATAAGGTAGGAACATTTCCTGTAGGTCAAAAAAAACCTAATGAACTAGGCATTTATGACATGACAGGCAATCTTAGTGAATGGGTTCTTGATGTTTATGACAATAAATATAAGGGAGGAATAAACCCTACTGGACCTAAAACAGGTGCAATTAGAATTGTACGAGGTGGTAGTTGGGATCATACTGATCTGGAATCTCGAAATACGGCTAGAACTCGATCAATACCAATAAGTCAATTTACAACAAATAAGGGCTTTAGGGTAGTGATGGAAAAAGATAACTACTCAAAAATAGATACGGCCGCCAAGAAATATGATTTTAATGGAGTTATCCTAATTAAAAAACGAGGTGATATTATCTACCATAAAAGTTTTGGAGTGACTGATCGTAAACAAGGTATTCCCATGACTAATGAAACGCCTTTTACCATTATGTCAATAACTAAAGTTTTTACGTCGACCATTATTCTTCAATTAATGGAAGAAGGGAAAATAGATCTAAATCACACAATCGCTCAATACCTTCCTGATTACAAGGGGCCTGCAGGGAATGTAGTTACCGTGCACCAACTACTTAACCATACATCAGGAATACAAGCTTCTGAAACAATCAAATCAAAAGAGGGTGGCATCCCAAGTATTTATTTAAATGAGTATTCAACGCACCAACTAATGGATGAGTATTGTAGTGGCCCATTAGTTGCCGAACCTGGAACTAAGTTTTATTATGATAATGGAGATTATATCATCTTAGGTAAAATCATAGAAAGTATTGAAAATGACACTTATGTGAATGTTTTGAATCGAAGAATTTTAACACCTTTAAAGATGAATAATAGTGGGCTTATAACAAATTCTAATTATGAAAAGCTCAACCTAGAAAAGGGTTTTCCTAAAGGATACTCATGGGATAAAAATGCCAAAGTATTTAATAAAGATAAACAGGTATATATACAAAATTATTTCTCAGGTGCTGGAATGTATGCTACAGTTACAGATTTAGCGAAGTTCTCTGATGCTTTATTTTTGGAAAAATCACTATTAAATGAATCATCAATGGAATTACTATTACAAACCTATCCTGAGGGAAATCAATATGGATATGGTTTATGGAGTAGATTCTATGAACGTGGTAAAGAAATAATTAAAGTTGCTCATCGCCCTGGTAGAAATATGGGTATTAATACAATGTTTAATTATGTACTAGACCATGATATTAGTATTATCATGTTTTCGAATACAAATAAAATTAGTGTTGACGGTTTTACTAATTCTATCCAGAGGCAAATATTCGAAAAATAAATTAGTTTGGAACTAGACAACGTTTCACAACAATGTGTAGTTCATTGCTAGTTAGAGCCAACTTGCGAAAGTCCTCGCAGATTTTCTATTCAATTTGTATTTACTAAATTAGTTGTTTAACCACGCAACTAACCATACACGAACACTTTGTAGACAATAAAAAATAACCATCCGCTATCCCGCGGATGAGGCTTTTACTTTCACCATGTTGTAGCGAGGACTCGCCGAATACACGCACCGTTTTTAGATGCTAAAAATCAAAGAGGTAACTTTATGCCAATACTAGGTATCATTATTAGAAAAGAATTGTTTAATGAAAAAAATCATTGGAATTGTAGTCATAATACTTTCTCTTTTTTGGTTATGGTATTATGGAAGCATGGTTTTAGATGAAATCATATATTCGGATGATTTGATATTTTGCTTTCGACCACCGATTTGGGTTTCTATATTTAATTCGATCCTTGCGCTATTTGGAGTCATAGTTGGTATTCGATTGTTTAAAAAGTCATTGAGAAATTGGAAAGTCGCGTTTATCCTTATCTTAATTATCACAATAGGATTGTTAATCGAATACTTTGGAGTTTGGATGTAGTAACCATTAGCTAAGAACGTATATAAAAATAACCATCCGCATGGGTGAGATAAAGTTTGTAAATTGGATTGAAAACGGTTAAGTGTGTGTACCAACGTTGCCAGTAATTTGATCACTTTGAGAAAGCTAATCATAATTCTTACCATATTTTCCCTTCTGTCTTGTAATGGAAAAGAGGAAATTCCTAAAGAACTGAAGTATTCTTTTGAGTATTTAAATGAAGTTTGGAATCCTGAAGATATTGAAGTTTTTAAAAACATAAAGGAAAACGATACAACACCGAATAATTTACATTTTGGAATTGGATTACACTTAAGAAATAATTTGTTACGACATCACACTCAATCTGACTCTATTGTTGCTTATTTCAATTCTTTAGGAATAACTCACTATGATTATATGTCTGGACTAATATTATACTCTTATCATCAACATCTGAATAATGAAAATGTTGATATACAAGACAAAGTGAATGAAATAATAGAAAGGGAAAAGCCTTATGTTGAATGCGCAAAAGAACAGAAAATCATAGGTTTAGAAAAATATAACAAGTTTGAGATTAATGATACCATTAATGTAAAAATGCCTGTTGGTGAAAATAATAGTGTTATCGATTATGGATGTCCTCATTTAGATTGGGAATTCCTAAAGTCATTTGATTTGTCTATTAACGGAATTATAACTGAAAAAAATCTCTCAAGTGATTCGTTAGATGCTATTTTCAAAGTAAAAATTCTGACTAAAAACCACCCAAAAACTGAAATTTATATGGAGGAAGTTAATGTTGGTGATGAATTTGAAGTTTCACTAATTGATAGTGCTTGGAAAATAAAAACTCCTGCCAACAACGTATACAATTTATAGCTACGGCCGAAGGTAATTCCCGATTTTAGGTGCTAAAATGTAGCAAAAGGAGATATAGCCACTATATTGGTGAGATAAAGTTTGTAAATTGTGTTGAAAACAGTTAGGTGTTTATAAACCAACGCTGGCAAACATTATGAAATAACTGCGGATTATATTAACACATTTAATGATAAAAGAACACATACTAAAAGAATCTATATCGTCTTTTAAGTATAAAAACTAACTACAAGAATGTGCGTTGTGTATATGGCCCCTTTTGAGATGCAAGCGCATCCTAAAAGAGACCTTAGGTGTACTAAGAACTAAAATGAAAAAACTACTAATCTTCCTTTTTTTAGGTGCTGGATTTTTCTTGAGTGCTCAAGAAGTTGGCTCTTTTACAGACGACCGTGATGGAAATGTTTATAGTTTCGTTAGTTATTCAATAGATGTTGTTGACGGTTCAAAATCCGAAATAATTTGGATGTCTGAAAATTTAAGATATAACATTGAAAAATCACGTTGTTATAATAATTCTGAGTCTAATTGTGATGATTACGGCCGTCAATATATATATTCAGAAGCTATTAAAGCTTGTCCAAAAGGATGGCATTTACCAAGTGATGAAGAATGGTATGTATTAGCAAATATATATGGTGGAATATCTTCGGCTGGAGAGCATTTAAAAAACAAAAGTTCACTATGGAAAAACGGTGCTGGAACAAATAAGAGTCTGTTCAACGCGAATCCAAATCAACCATTGAAAGAACATAAATTTAAGAACATGCCACCTCCTCAACCAACGGCTATTTTTTGGTCCTCTACGGAGAAAAATTCTGACTACGCTTGGGATTGGAAACTGGTTTCTATTTGGAATAAAATTCAACGTTGGGAAGGAGCAAAGACAGAATATAACTGTGTACGCTGTGTAAAAGATAATTAATTGTACACGCTGTAGTAATTTAGCAAAAAAATGGCATTAGACGGAGGAAGACTTAAAGCACACAAAGCTCGGCAAGAGGATTTTCGGAGAAGAAAAGACAATCGATTAAAAGGCAATGCAATTATTCGCTCAAAGAAAACTGACAAAGTCAACTTTGACGAAGTTGATCCAATTGAGTTGGAAAAAATTAAAAGTGAGATTAGAAATAAAGCTGGAAAAAAGCGAACAATTGAAACACTGTTATTAATAATCTCTTCAATAATTGCGTTAATACTCTTTTATTGGTTTGTAAATAGATACGGCTAATAAAAGTTAGTTCTAACAAATCACTACAACCGAAAATTCGTCTTCAAAAAAAAGCGTACTTTTCATATAGAATACCGTCGCCCACAATTATGAAAAAACTAATACTACCATTCTTATTAATTGCATTTTCATTACATGCACAGCAAAGAGAAACTGTGGATTTGAAATGGAAAATAACCGATACGCTTACTTATAAAACAGTGATGCAGGAGGCAATTCTTGATAAAAGTAAGGAAGCTGAAAGCGATTCGATTACTGAAGTAATGAGCGAAATGTTTAAAGCAATGCAAGCGCAAGTATCCGACCTGAAATATGAAACAAAACTATTTCCAGACAAAAATGGAAATGTAGACATTGCAGTGATACTCAAAAAAAATAAGGCGGACACTTCCGAAACTTTATTCTCAGAGATGGCGAAAATGAACGGAAACGTAGTTTTAAGAGGAAAAGTAAGCCCAGAAGGAGAGTTATTGAGTTTCTACTATAAAAGGGCTCAAAACAATCTGATTTCGATTTTATTTGAGCTTCCAACCAAGCCAGTTGCGATTGGAGACGAATGGAATTTGAGCGTTGATTTGATTTCGATGGACCAAAACTTCAAGGCAGACACACTTTACCGGAAAAATGTTGTTCGACTTAAAGACATAAAAATTGAAAACGGAAAAAAAATTGCAGTGATCGAATATGATATAGAGCAATTCGTTTCTGGAGATTTCGGAAGTGGAATGATGACAATGTTTTCAGAAGATACAGCGGATAAAAAAACATTTTTAAAAATGTCTCACAAAGCAACAGCCGAATTTGATTTGGAAAAAGGCTATTGGATTTTATATGATGGAATTATGAATGTTGAGACCAATTTTTCACTTATGGGAATGGGAGGAAATAAACGAACCGAATTTAAACTGACACCTGTAAAATAACCGCAGGCAACAATATATGGTTTATGACGCTGCACCTTGAACCTGAGCAGCCTTTAGAATTATAATATGGAATGAAATATGAACACAAATAAAAAACTATGAAAACTATTAAAATAATTACGCTGGCATTGATATTCCTAGTTAATTTTCAATTAAAAGCACAAGAAGTATCTGATAAACAAAAAATCGAGGAGGTGTGTTTAAACTATTTAGAAGGTTTCTATGAAGGAGATGCCACTAAAATTGAAAAGAGCGTAAAGCCAAGTTTGTACAAGTACGGTTATTGGAAAAATAGTGAAACAGGAAAGTATGCAGGAGAAGGTCATATGACTTTTCAGCAGGCAGTTGATTACTCAAAAAGAGTATTAGAAAATAAATCATTTGCAAAAGAAGATGCGCCAAAGTTGGTAGAAGTGCTTGACGTTATGAATCATATAGCAGTTGCAAAAGTTACGGCTTGGTGGGGCTATGATTATCTTTTACTTTCAAGAACAGAAGATAGTTGGATTATAGAACAAGCCCTCTGGGAAGGACCTTTGCAAAAAGAAGATTAAATACGTAAAATCTACTACTTTTAATATACAAAACTGTTGTAAGTAATTTATGAGGAAAACGAAAATAGACACATTAATAATCGTACTTCTTTACCTATTAATGCCATTAACCCTAATTGGGCAGGAATCACAATGGTATGAATTCGAACTTGAAAATGTTAAAGTTGATTTTCCTACAGACGAAGTTTTTCAGCTAGACACAATCGTTAATGGTATTAGGGTTAATCAGTTATATACCCAAATTGGGAACTCAACTCTTTTTCTTCAAAAACTACCTGCTGAAAGTAGTTCAAAAGGCAAAGAGCTTTCCTCATTACCTTACGACTATAAATCATTAATCGAATATTATGATGGAGTTATAGATGGAGCGAAAGATAGTTCTAGTTCTGAAAAAGTTAAGAACGAAGAAATTAAACTCGGAGAACTTATTGGATATAAATCTTTTTTTTACAAAGATCAAGAAAAGCCATTAATTGAATCCAGAACATTCCTGGCAGGAAATGACCTAATTATGTTAATTGTATATAATCCAGAGATTGAATTGAAAGAAATTAAAGATGCATTCTTTAATTCAGTGAACCTTGATGGTTTAGACTCATTAGAACAATATACTGGAAAATCTAAAGCGTACAGACAAGGATACGTATTTGGTAAATTGTTCTTCTATGCCATGTTTGGTGTTGGAATTTTTTTCCTGATAAGAACTTTAAGAAAGAAAAAATAAACTACTTACAACAATGGCTATAAGTAATTGTTGTTGTCTGCCTGCAAAGTTAAATGCTAATCCAAACAACTGCTCATAGCCGAGACAACTGCCATTAATTAGAGAAATGACAAAAGAAGAAATTTACGAAAAAGCAAATAGCGTTACCGGAATTGGAGGAATGACAGGAAACGAACGTCTTTATGCAAGTGGCTTAATGGATGTATTCGACAAAGCAAAAAAGAAAGACAAGTATTTAGCAAGAACTATTTTACAAGCATTGGGATTTGACGAACTCTCAATAGGCCAAATTGTAGGTTATTCAATAGATTCTTTAAAATATCCGAATGCTTGGGATTTTCCGAATGAAAATTCAAACGGAAAAGACAATGAAAACAAAGCAACCTTGGAATACTCAAACCTAAACGAAATTGGAATGGGCGCGCCGTTAAGTGGGATTTGTCGAGTGAAAATTAATGAAAATAATAGCGTTCTAATTGAGAATAATTGCGGTGGTCCGGCAATTTGGACGCGAAACGGATTAAAAATCGCAATTCCAATTTGGGAAAGGTCATTTTTTGAAGGAAAATTTCAAAGAATTGGAATTGTGGACTTAAAAAAATTTACGCTGACAAAATACAAGAAAAAATTTCGAGCTTTAGATTTAAGGTCATTTAGCGGCAATTTAATTATAGGATTTGACAGTCCAATCCACAGAATGAAAACAGTTCAATTTGATTATGAAAACGAACCAATTGAAAAAGTTATCGGAATAAAATAATTGGTGCCTAATACCGTATATAGTTCATTCCTAGTATTTACGTATTTTTAATAGCTAAATGTTTCTCTTATTACTAAAATTGTCGATGCAGCTTTTTTACAATATAGTTTAGTGTAATTGAAGAAATGTCCAAAATAAAATGAAACAAACCTATAAACTTTATCCTATGATTCTATTGTTCTCTTTCTTTGGTTTATTCGGACAAGGTGAGAAAAAAGAAATTCAAGGAAGCACTGAACTGAAAAGCGGACAAATATGGAAATATAACACTCGAAAAGGAGAAGAAAAATCCAGAGTCGTGATTTTAAAAGTTGAGGATTATGGGAAAAGAGGTCAAATAGTACATATTGCTGTTAATGGATTAAAAATTAAAAATCAGCGTATTGAGGGTGGGGTTTCCAAAGAAATTGGACACTTACCCTTTGACAAACAAACTATTTTAGAAAGTTTGACTGAATTGGAAAGCACAACGGACAAATTACCCGAGTTTATGGATGGCTACCTTCAATGGAAAGAAGCGTTTGACAGTGAAAAAGGTGGAGTATTTACAATAGAAGTTAAAGAAGCTGTTGATTTTGTTGACAAAGCAATGAATGAGTAATCATACACAAACACGTTGTACTTACGTATTAATATCTAACGGATCAATAAAATAGATATTATGAACATTTATAGCATAATATTGGCGATTTTTTTTTCTTCCAAATGGAACAGATGTTTGTACGTGCGCACCAAATGGAAATTGGCGAAAGGCAACGCCGAAAGAATACGAAAACGTTGAAGACGTTTTTATTGGAGATGTGACGATTCTCGAAAACAATTCTGATTATGAAATTGTGGTTTGCGAAGTTTTTAAAGGAGAATTGAAATCAGGTCAAAGTATAAAAGGTGAAAATCTTCGTTATTGCGGCCCGAATGTTAACAAAAATGGTCAATGGGTTTTATTTGGAAATTATTCAACAACTTTCTTGGTTAATGATTGCGGACTTTCCTCAAGTATTACGGAACCATTTGGAATGTATCCACCGCCTCCGCCACCTAAAAAAAATTCTGATGTTGATCGCAAGGAGTTAATTGCAAAATGGAAATCGGAATTGAAATCGGAATCGAAAAAGAACATACAAAAGCAAATTAATATGCTGCGGAATATTTCTAAATCTAAATGAAAATCTTTCCGTTTAAAAATTATGAATTTGAATTGTTAAGTGATAGTTCAAAAGCGCTATCGGAATTAGAACAAAATACACTGATAACTGATTCTCTTGTTTCACAATGGACAAAGAAGTCGTTTATCGGACAAGTATGCGGAAACGAATTTAAAATAATTTCATCCAAACCTGGACGTGGAGCATTTTGTGTTTTCAACGGAAAATTAGAATCTCAAAAGGGAACTCTTGAAATTAGAATTCATAAAGCTTTCCGAATTATGCTGTCAATTATATTTTTAGTTCCGGTTATCGGATTTCTGCTAGTAATATTCACTAAGGAAAAAGAAAATATTATTTTACTAATATTACCAACTATAATAGCTATAGTCGTTTTTCGATTTGTTTTAACGGAATTTGCTTTTAGAATTATTTCAAAAAATGGATTAAAAGAATTAACAGAAATAATCGGAATTACGAAATTGAAAAAGAACGAAACACAATAGCGTGTATAGTTCATTTTGCGAAAAGCAAAGCGGTTTCGCTTAAAAAACTCCTAAATCAACGAAAAGAATGACTTCCCTCATTGATAATCGTGCTTTGCTAAATCAAATTTTTAACCCTTTAGAATTAGAAATAGTTTTGGGTAAATTATAAATAAATGAGGTTGACATTCATATTAATCCTACTAATGATTATGTTAGAGTCGGTAACAGCTCAATCTGCTATTTACAAATCTGACTTGAGAATAAAAGTAGATTCGATAATTAAATATGAAATTGGATATGTGGTTGATTCCACAACAGACGTCATTCCAAAACACAAATGGGATCCTGAAAAATACAAAAGCATGTATCCATCTTTCAGCTGCCTCCCTCCAAACCCAATGACATTGATTCTTTTAGATGGTGAGGTAGTAGAAGTAAAAAGTTTAAACAATTACGAACTAGAAAATATTTCAATAAAAAAAGTATATTCAATGAATGATAAAGTTATTAAAGCGCTTTATGGTACCGCCGGAAAAAACGGACTCATCGTGTTGGAAACAAAACAATAATAATTGCATACAGCGACCTATATGAAAAATGCTCAAGAAACGGCGTACCTTTTATATACAATGCCCATATGCGGCAGCTTTAAACAACACCAATGAAACGAATTTTCTTTATAACATTTTGTCTAGTTTTCTTCAATTTTGCCTATTGTCAAGATACAATTATTGTATCTGCTCAGAAAAAAGATTGGAGGGCAGAACAAATGGCGAAAAAAGAATTAGACAGGGAGGCCTTTGTGGCTAAATATGTCGATTCTTTGAATACGTATAAAAATAGTGGGAGCTGTGAATTGCCCTATTTTTTTACCTCTCAAGAATTTGATCAAAAGCACGGAAGTAAGTTTTGGTTGGGTATGCACGCGTCTATCTCAGTCAGAAAACTAATAATAGACCGTATAGACAATTACGAATTACTGTGGTGTGTTGAGAAAAGCAAAGATCCAAGAGTCCATGCAAAAAATACATCAGAAGCGAGGTGCTTATATTGTAAAATACCTTTTGACCAATTTAGCACGCATGAATTGGTACTACTCAGACTAGATGAGTTAATGAATATAAACCATTTACAAAAAAACTAAATACTAGCCCCAAGGCAAATAATATCTAACGGACTTTCCGGAAAAAGTGACTCATTTTGAAGTGTTCGATGAATAATACTAATATATTGCAAGACCAATTCTTGTCATTTAAATCAACAAACCCCTGCTATGAGCTTTATTGGAATAACAAAATATTTTGCCGTACTGATTCTTGCCACTTTCGGCACATTTTTTTTTCATGAAATGAGTCATTGGATATCTTATGAATTGTTGGGATATGATGCTGGATTTACACTAAATGGAGCTTCTTTAAAAGATAGCACTATAGAACTATCTAAAACGCATCGCATCATCACGAGTGCTTCTGGGCCTATATTTACGATCATCCAGGGAATTATATTTTACTTTATTTTAATAAAACGAAAAAATATAATGCTATATCCTTTCCTGTTCTTACCATTTGTGATGCGGTTAGGAGCTACTTGGGCAAATCAATTTGAACCAAACGATGAAGGAAGAATTAGCCTAGATTTAGGCCTAAATCTATATGTTGTTTCGATAGCTGTAGTTGCTTTTCTATTCTTTTTAATATATAGAGTTTCTAGGAAAAACAGGTTCTCATTACTATTTAACATTATTACATTTATAGTTTCTATACTACTACTGTTTGGTCTTACTTATTTAGACTATAAATATAAAATTAGATTTGTTTAATAATTAATTCAATAAAAAACTGCGCACAACAGGTTATACAAATTATAGCATTAGCAAGTTAAAATTGCTTCCTCGCCTTTTTATTTCTACTGCTTCGGAAATTCCTACTACTTTTTGTTAGGTAGGCAACTAAATACATCGCTGCACCTAACAACATAATTAGAATAACGATTTGGTAAAACTCTTCTGGTAAATTCATATCTGTGCTATTAGAATGTTAATTAATGACTTTCTAAATTTTCAATCAATGCGTCAATTCGATTAATTCTTGGCATGATTTCATTTTTCACCCTTCTTTTTCTTAAATAGTATTCATGAATTCCTAATCCGATTAACATCGAAAATGATATAATTCCTATATAACGCGCTAAAGGTTTATCCCATAGTTCAACAAAAAATAAAAGGTATATAGGGTAAAGAGTCAAAATCCTCCAATTGAGTGAAGTTTCAAGCATTCTCTTTTGGGCAAGAAGATAGGTTCTTGTCTTTTCTAAATAGTGTACGTAATTTTCTTCTAGATCCCTTGGTTTGAATTTTCGTATGCCTAACATTCTAATTCCTACATATATTGACCAAACTACTATAAGTGCCGATGCAATTTTCATGGAAATAAAAGGAGCCCTATAAATAAAGAACATAAATACAGGAATAGTTATGAGTGCAGAAATACTATTTACCCGTTCTATATTTCTCCACCAACGATGTAAACGTTTTAGACTTGACTGTAATTCTAGCATCAATTTAGATTTTTCAAATTTTAAACGTTCCTGATGGCTTGATGATTGCCAGATTTTAATTAATTCATCTTCTATCATGATATCTTATTTATACAGTTCAATAATTTAGATTTTATGCGTTTCACCTTTACGGCTACATTATTTTCAGACAGTCCTAGAATATTAGAAATTTCCCGATAGGCTAATCCTTCTAAGTAAAGTGCAACCACTGCTTTGTCCCCCTCATTCAATTGTTTCACACATTTTCTTAGACTAATTAGTTTTTCATTTTCGCCTGCGCTCTTTTCTTCTGAACCAAAATGGGCGATGGTTATACTATCTAGCCTAATTAATTTATGTTGGTGCTTCGTGTGTTTAGATTTAAAGCGAAGGCAGACGTTTAAAGCAATTCTAAACATCCAAGTACTAAGGGATGAATTACCTTCAAAGGAGGCCATTGATTTCCAAACATGAACTAAAACCTCTTGAAAAAGGTCTTTGGCATCTTCATGATCTTTTGAGTAAATCGAGCAAACTCTAAATAGCTTCTCCTGATTTTCTTCTAAGGCATTAAGAAATATAGTTTCACGTTCTTTTTTCATTGTTAAAGAGTGTCTCTACTATTTTAGTTACCATAGCTTTGAAAATATGACACTTTAGTATACTATTTTTTTAGCACTATATCATTCAAAGTAACTTTATGTTAGCTTGTGCAGATGGACCTTACCTAGGCTCGTCGCTATAGAAGATACCAACATATACAATACTTTGCCAAAATTTGGCTAACTTTAAAATCCCCCCAACAAACAAAACTCAGTTTCGACTCAATAGCAGAAACCAAGCAATATAGCAACGTGCCACATATAAGACGAGCGTAAACGACCAACGATAATCATGAAATTAGCCAATCCCGTAAAAACCACTACCACCATATATACTGTTTGGTTTTTAGTTGAAAGTTGTCTTTTCTACCTATTCCGCACAGATACGGGATTATTTGCCCAAATAGCCTTACCGTTCCTTTTTGGAATTGTTCATTTAATTTTGAGCTATTTGCTTTGGATCACAGTTTTTAAAGAATACAAGAATGAACTGAGCAGCGGGTTTAAAGTATGTATAGCAGTATTGCTAATAGCTCCAATAGTCTTGGCGTTTTTATTCCTTCCACTGTTTAAATCAATATATGGACAGTAGGAAATTAATGCATGGATGGCCAAACGCAAGATCTGGCTCAAATAGTTTAATTTAGTTTTTGGAATGAGTCGAAAACCCAGATGCTAAACAGATACAAAAACAGTAACAAATAGTAAGACCCCTATGAAACACCTTTATGTATTAATTCTAATCATTCTCTTATGTAGTTGCAAGGAGAAATGCGAAGTATGTGAGGTTCTGAAAAACGAACAAATGATTGAGAAATATGAAAGCTGTGACGCCGAAGGAATAAAAGTTTCTAAATCTATTTGCGAGGAAATGGCAAAGCTTCAAGATTCTAAATGTGAATGCTATAAAAAAGATAAAGCTAGGATTGAAAAAAAAGCAAAAGTGGGAATGTTAACTACTGTTGAAGAAGCAAGAGAATACGTGGCAGAATCATTCAGTTCAAAAGAAGAAACGCTATTGATTTCGGACGAACTAAATGATCCTATTGGGATGAATATGGCGCTTATAGGTGATGTAATACTAAAGAAAGACTATATGCCTAATGGATTTGAGCAAAAAGACGGGTATCGTATTTATAAATACCGAAAGGACTAAAAAGAATCACAGAAGTTATACTGATAATAACATCTGCTAACAATCCAGATCGTCTATCGCTGGTTTCTAACCAACCGCAAGATCTCGATCAAATAGGTTACATTAGTTTTTGTGGATAAATCGAGATAGTAGCTATCGCATCTGTTTGTTACAGATTATATACAATACCGTGATACGCTAAAAGGTCAAACAATGAAAAAATTGAATTTTATGATGAAAAGAATATATCTATTACTCTTTACAATTGTTAGTTTTTCAACTTTTGCCCAAGATCATAAAGCGACAATTATTAAATCTCCAAATGTAATCCCTACTAAAGACAGCAGGCTTAAAATATTTTTGGGTGGTAGCATAGACATGGGGAAATCTGAAAATTGGCAAGCAAACATAGAGAAGCAATTATCAAACTACAATGCAATTGTTCTGAACCCTCGTAGAGATGACTGGAACAAAGAATGGAAACCAATAAGCACAGATAAAAACTTTAGAAAGCAAGTAGAATGGGAGCTTTCAGCTTTAGAAGCGGCAGATATAATAGTCATGTACTTTGCACCAGGTTCTCAAAGCCCTATTAGTCTTTTGGAATTTGGATTGTATGCAAAAACAGGTAAGTTAATTGTATTATGCCCTGAGGGGTTTTGGAGAAAAGGAAATGTTGATATCGTATCAGAGAAATATAATATAGCTACTGTAAATACATTTGATGAATTAATCGCTGAACTGAAAAAACGTTCTTTTAACTAGTATAAAATTGTACACAACGGCACATATAATTTATAGGCTGTTTCTCGCCAACCACAAAATCTCGATCAAATAAGTTAATTTAGTTTCTTGGTTCAGTTTAAGACAACAGGCATGGCTTCCAGTCGTGACATATCATTACCAAACCGTTGTTAGCAAACTGAAAAACTATGAATTCAATTTTAAATCTCTTTTTTGTATTAACATTTCTGACTTCATTCGGGCAAAGTGAAATTGGAATTGGTGTGGTATCGATACACTTTGACGATACAACTAAAATTGAGTTTTACGAAACTTCAGAGTTAAATAAAAGCAGTAGAACTATCGAGTTTTTCAATGATGAGTCTATTAAAGGTTGGAATATTAAAAATTTGGAAAGTCATAAAGAATGGCTTAAACCAGAATCAATGTGGCTGGATTATGGACAGTTCAGGTTTAGATGTAAAACCAAAAAGGAAGGCAGCTTTGAGGTGTATATAACAGAATCGCAAACCATGTGGATTCTGGATCAGGACATCACTCAATTCATGAATTGGGAAGAATACTTACAAACTATGTTCAGCGTTGAACGAACCGATAAGACCACTCAAAAAATCTATTCAAAGCCGTTTATTAAATCTGAAATCATCGAATCGAAAAATGATTGTTTTCGAGTAAAACAAATGAAAGGTGAATGGATAGAGGTAGAAACGGCTGAACATTGCAAAACCCAAAAGAACATATCGGGATGGATTAGATGGAAAGATGGAAATAAGATTTTGATTAACTATTATACGATAGGCTAAATTAAAGGCAACGTATATAATTTATAGTTTGTTTCTTGCTAACCACAAAACCTTGTTCAAATAGTTTAATTCGAAACCAATTTTTAAAAGCGCACTAAGATCACCCCTTCAGTAGTTAGAAGGGGTGATGTCTACTTTAATTTTTAGCTTCGAGTTTGACAACCATCTCTTTTGCCGAGGGCATTCTCGGATCTATTTTTAGTGCTTTTTTATAATATTGAAGCGAT
>Ga0316204_10008084_pt1 | contig 14913 bp, 10 predicted proteins | sample 6monrhotite_MG_2_FD_205661 | JGI IMG/M metagenome (GOLD analysis project Ga0316204, IMG submission 205661) | Microbial mat bacterial communities from mineral coupon in-situ incubated in ocean water Damariscotta River, Maine, United States -... | ecosystem: Environmental > Aquatic > Marine >...
CAAGCTGAACAAAAAGCTGCTCAAGAAGCACAACGTAAAGAAATGATGGCAAAGCTTGAAGTAGACAAAGTTAAAAATCTAGAAGCCGGAAAAGCATTTATGGCTGAAAAAGCCAAAGCTCCAGGAATCAAAAGTACAGAATCTGGTATGTTATATGAAGTAGTCACTCAAGGAGATGGCGCAAAACCTACTTCTGCAAATTCTACAGTTGTTGTTCATTATGCTGGTACATTAATCGATGGAACTGAGTTTGACAGTTCAATTAAACGTGGCCAACCAGCTACATTTGCATTAAATCAAGTGATAAAAGGCTGGACAGAAGGGTTGCAATTAATGAATGCAGGTTCAAAATACCGTTTTTATATCCCACCGGATATGGCTTATGGTTCTGATGCGCGTCCTGGTGGACCAATCGGACCAAACAGCACTTTGATTTTTGATGTTGAACTAATCGAAGTTAAAGAAGAAAAATAAGAATTAGATTTAATCTTAATCTTAATAAAAAAAGCCAGTAAATATACTGGCTTTTTTTATGGGTTAAGAATCTCTCGATTATTATTATTAACCTTGCGGAATAATACCAGTCATCAGGAGGTCAAGAAATTCTCATATCAAGGCATAGCCTGTAATTAAGGGTCATTTCCTTGATAAAGGCTGTAACGCAGATATGGGGATTTCTTGACCTCCCTAACTTTTTGATTTTTATATGAAAGGTCTAAGCCTATTAATCCATGGACTGCGTTATCAGCAATTGATATAGAAAGACTAAACCTTCATGCGGATGCCTTGTCATGAACTAATAGGCTTAGACTGATGACAGGTATTATCCCGCAAGGTTAATATATTACTCAGTGATAAATAATATATTATTCTCCGTTAGCTGTTCTAATAATTCCATCAAATCAGATTTAGCCTGATCCTTACTTACGGTAAAAGTGTCGACAATTTTTTCAAGAATGGTTTGAATATTCATATTATTTTTTAAACATTGAAAAATAACCAAAGAAACTTCGTTTAATTCAAAGTATAAACCTTTTTCAGGTTCAAGAATTAATGCTTTACCATCGGCTATAGGTGTTTGTAAAATTTTAGGGTTAATGTGATACATAAGACAAAATTCTACACATTTAAAACCACATGTCAATTTAATTAGATGCAATCTAATATTTTCAATTTTAGACTTAAAATCAGCAAATTGGATACCTAAAATGGCTGTTTATATAAGCTTTAGCTAGTGGTTTATACACAATCTGAATGTGATGAGAGTATTTCGTAGATAATAATTTAAAAATCTAATTTATGCCATTCGACTATTTATGTAAGTTATTGATAGTATTAGAAAAATTAATACTGGTTAATAATTAACCAAAGTGAAGAGAAGTCAGGAAATAGTTGAGCCAAATGCGGGTAAATATTATTTTATTAACAGAGTTATCCACAGGTTCTGTGGATAACTCATTTGTTGTTTTTAAAACAAGCACTTACACAGATATACTAGAAAATAGATGAAGAAAATCATGTAATATATTGATGTGTTAAATTGAAAATAATTCTTGAGTTATTTTCTCAATTGCCTAACATATCAAGATGCCATCCAATAACCCATTTTGCATTCAAGTCGCTCTGGCAATTCCTTTTGTTGATGCCTTGACATATCTAGTACCAGATTCTATTAATCATTCAACAATAGGTATTGGTGCTCGGGTTGTTGTGCCATTTAGAAACAAAGAAATGGTGGCTGTAATCATTGATACAAGAGCGGGGGAATACAGTAAAAAGTTAAGGAATATCATTGCTGTTCTAGATGAAACTGCTTTTATTCCCGAAAAAAACATCAAATTTTTATACCAAGTTCACCATTATTATCTTCAGCCCTTGGGTGAAGTCATATTAAACAGTATGCCTAAATGGTTTAAAAATCCCAAAAACCCTGAACTGCCAAAGGAATTGTGGTGGCAAGTAAAAGAACTTCTAAGTAATGATGAAATAAATGCCCAGATAAAATCTGAAAAACAACGCACAGTTTTCCGATATTTAGCTGACAATGGTCCGTTACAAAGCAGGTCTTTGACACATATTCAATCCAGTGCCTCGGCCCAATGCCATGCATTATTCAAAAAGGGGTTACTGCTTCAATCTGATTTGTGTTTTGTGGATGCGCACCCTCCACCAGATCCTAATTTTGAATTAACTAATGATCAAGATAAAGCCGTTAAAACAATAAAAGCACAATCAGGTTTTGATAGTTATTTATTGGATGGTATTACTGGTTCAGGTAAAACCGAAGTATATATTCGTTTGGTTAAACAGTTGGTCAATGAAAACAAACAGGCTTTATTAATGGTTCCAGAAATAGGTTTAACGCCCCAGTTATTTCATGAATTTGCCAAAAGAATTCATGGCCGCGTCGCCGTTTTCCATTCAGGACTGACTCCTGTGGCCCGAGCAAGGGCTTGGCAAAAGGCCAAGTTGGGTGAAATTGATGTGATTGTTGCCACCCGTTCAGGAATCTTTACACCGTTTAAAAAGCTTGCCATAATTATTGTGGATGAAGAACATGATTTAAGTTTTAAACAACAAGATGGCTTTCGTTATTCGGCAAGAGATTTGGCAGTAATGCGCGCCAAGATGGAAAACATCCCAGTGATTCTTGGTTCTGCTACTCCGTCATTGGAAAGTTTTAATAATGCAGAAAAAGGCAAATACCAATGGCTAAAACTGCGAGAACGTACAAACAAACAAGATCTGCCTTCCATAAGTATACTGGATGTAAGGTCTCATAAGATGAAAAAAGGCTTATCAAAGCAAGTGTTAAATCAGATACAGCATGAAATCGATAGTGGCAATCAGGCCTTGGTGTTTTTAAATCGCAGGGGTTGGTCACCAAAAATCACTTGTCACGAATGTGGGTGGGTTGCTGAATGCGAAGAATGCGATACTTATTTAACCTATCACAAACACATTAACCGTATTCGGTGTCACCATTGTGAGAAAATTTATACCATTCCGGAATTTTGCCCCGGATGTGGTTCACAAAAGATTGAAACCATGGGAGTTGGTACCGAAAAAGTACACCAAGGATTACTGGACACATTAAAGGATGTCAAAGTCATTCGTGTTGACCGTGATACAGTTAAAACACCAATTCAATGGCAACGCACCGTTGATGAAATAAAAACGGGTGACCCTTGTGTCATGATAGGCACTCAAATGTTATCTAAAGGCCATGATTTTCCAAATTTAACTTTGGTTGTGATTGTCAATGTAGATAACAGCTTTTTTTCGATTGACTTTAGGGCCACTGAACATTTATCACAGTTAATGATACAAGTATCAGGTCGGGCAGGGAGAAAACACAAACCTGGCAAGGTGGTGATTCAAACGCAATGTCCAGAACATGAATTTTTTAAATTGTTATTGGGTAAAAGTTATCAAGATTATGCTTCTCATGAGTTAACACAAAGAGCTGAAATTGGTTTTCCACCAGCCAGTTTTATGGCCATTATTCGTGCACGCGGTAAAAAAGAAAAAGAATTGAATGATTTTTTTGAAAACATATTAAATAATGTAACACAAAACCCAACAGTGAGTATTATGGGGCCGATTCCTGCGCCCATGTATAAAAAAATGGGCCAGTTTCAAATGCAATTAATTTTCAATGGAAATCAACGCCAATCGTTGCATAAAAGTTTAAAACAAATTACTCAGTATATACGCAGTAACAAAATGGCCAATAACATCATTTGGAGTTTGGACTTAGATCCAATCAACTTAAATTAATGCCTATGAAAAACACAATAGAAACAGAAAGATTGGTACTTAGAGCTTCCACAATTGAGGATGCTGAATTTGTATATGAGTTATTAAACACACCAAAGTGGTTAGAATTTATTGGAGACAGGAATATTAATAGCTTGGATGATGCCAAGCAATACATTATTGAAAAAATAATCCCACAACATAAAAGATTGGGCTATGGCAATTTTACTGTGATAAGAAAATCCGATGGTGCCAAGTTAGGCAGTTGTGGTATTTATGACAGAGAAGGTTTAGAGGGTGTTGACATAGGTTTTGGTTTTTTCCCAGCTTATGAGCAAAAAGGTTACGCTTTTGAAAGTGCAAATAAAGTTATGCAACTGGCCAAAGATAAGTATAAATTGAAGCTAATCAATGCCATCACAAATCAAAACAACCTATCTTCACAAAAATTATTAATAAAGTTGGGGTTGAGTTTTAGTGGTTTAATTACTTTGCCTGACTCTGACGAACAACTCATGTTATTTCAAATTTATTTATAAGGCCTATTTAGTACCAAATATTTTATCACCGGCATCACCTAAGCCAGGTAATATATAACCATTTTCATTGAGTTGGTTATCAATGGCTGCGACATAAATTTCGACTGTCGGATACTTAGCAAAAACAGCTTCTAAACCTTCAGGTGCCGCGACTAAAAATATGCCTTTGATGTTTGTACAGCCTTTCTCAACCAGCGAATCTAACGTAGCTATAAATGTACCACCTGTTGCTAACATGGGATCTACAACCAATATGGGTCTCTTGTTTAGTTCAGGGACCATTTTTTCATAATAAGCTTTGGCTTCTAAAGTTTCTTCATCTCGTTCATATCCAACCACTGAAACCCTAGCGTTTGGAATCACTTTTAGAACGCCATCCATCATTCCAAGTCCTGCACGTAAAATGGGTACAATGGTTAATTTTTTGCCTGAAATTTGCTCAACAGTGGTTTCGCCATTCCAGGTATTTATTTTGGTTGATTCTGTGGCCATATTTCTTGTGGCTTCATAAGTTAATAACATCCCAATTTCAGAGGTGATTTCACGAAAGGACTTGATGCTAATATCACGTTCTCGCAATAAACCAATTTTGTGTTTGACTAATGGGTGTTTGATTTCATGAACTGGCATAATTAATATATAGGGTTTTGAGCATTAAGTATTATAGTATACTTATGATAATAACTGTCAATCAAATTAATTAAGGCATAGATATTGTTTTTATTGATTCATGAATATCCAATGAATGGCTGTATGCGTAGTTATGAATAAAGTGTTTAAATCTGAGCCGCCAAAGGTACAATTGGTTGTAGAAGTTTCAAAAGTGGGTATAGAACCCCAACGATTCCCTTCGGGTGAAAACACTTCCAAAGCTCCATTCCAGGTGGCAACGTATATATTGCCACTTTGATCAATACACATGCCATCAGGAATAATAAGATTTTCAGCCAATCGAGTTAAGTCACTTAAACTGCCATCAGGATTGATGGTCATCTTGTTAAGGTGACCTGCCTGTGAATCATTCCAATATAAGGTGTTTTGGTCAGGAGATAACCTGATGCCATTGGGTTTGTTATTATTTTGATGTCCCATATATTCTGCCACAAGACCAGTATTGGGATGGTAGCTATATATGCCATTAAATGGAATTTCTCTTGGCCTGCCATTTAATCCATAATCTGGATCGGTGAAATAAAGTATGCCCAATTCCGACATTACCAAGTCATTTGGAGAATTAAACTGATCACCCTGATAAGTATCTAAAAGAGTTATGGGGCCATTACCATCATCAATGCTGACACGCCGTAATGTGTTTTCAGCGGCCAGTAAAGAACCATCAAGTGTTAAATTTAAGCCATTAGAATCCCCACTGTTGGCATTGTGAATCTGTAAACCCGACATGTCATCCCATCGGTATATGGTGTTGTCTGTTATGTCTGAAAATAAATAATGATCGTTTCGCCAGACAGGACCTTCGGCAAATTCAAAGCCGGTTTCAAGCGTTTGTAGGTTTGACATATTCAACAGTGGATTACACAACTGTGTTACTTCAATGTCATCAACACGTATGGCATCTGTTATTTCTCCATTTTGCTGTGTACTCCAAGCATCAACTAATATACCACCACTGGTATTCTGTAAAGGTACAAAATCATCCAAATAAGTGACTTGCCATTCATCAGGTTCGGTTGTTCCTGCTTGCCAAAAACGGGCCCTTAATCGTGTGGTGGTTGGGCTTTCTTGAAAGACTTGGTATCTTACACGGTATTCTGTTTCATCCAAAATTTCAAAGGAGGGATCATAAAATCGAATAAAACTAATTTCAACACCATCGTTTTCATACCAAAGCCCAATGCCTGCACCTTGGGCAGCAAACCTTTCCACAAATACACCATAACCTTGCCCTGTTGGGTCGGTTTGCTGTAAGTATCCTCCATTAGAACGCAGATAAAACCCCACGCCTTGGGTGTTGGCATTCTCAAAATAGATCGAATAGGTGGCTTCAGCATCTTGCGTTTCAACAGGATGAACCATGCGTGCCAAAGAATAACCTGACGATTCAGGTATGAGTCTTGCCTGATTATTAACAATTTCAGCCAAAGCCACTTCGTTTCCAGATTCTTGCCATTGATTGTAACCATTCCAATCAGTAGAATCTGGCGCAGTAAAATCTTCCTGGTACAATATTTCGCCTTGGACACATGCAGGTAGCTCAAAACCATTTGCATAAATTAGATCTGAACCAGCCTGAGTAGTCAGTGAGATGAATGTTAAAATAGTCAATATTACTGTTTTCATAATTCTTTTTTAATTGAACGATATATAGTTATTCGTAATTAATTGGTATTTGTTTCACATTCTTTGAATAAGTTTAGGCGTTTCAGAAAAAACATAGAAACCCGTTAATTAATATAATCTTTTAACTGTAATTTGATTTCTTCTTTTGATATTTGTTGGGCACTTATTTTTGCAGCTGCAATGGCTTTAATTTCTGTGTTGATTTTGTTAGGTATTTGAATCTTTAATTTTAAATATTGTTTTTTGCAATTGTCTAAAAATAATTCTTTTATGGCAATAATCTTCATGTTTATATAATCATCAGGAATGGCACAGTAATTTTGAACTTGTTGCAGACTAAGCTCTGATGCCTTGTCTTTTGATTGTAATAAAAACAATAAATTAGAGGTCACTGTTAATTTTTTAGGAAGGCTTATGATATCAATTTTATTGGGATACAACAATTGATCCAGAATTTTTCTATATATTGAATCTTTCTCTCCTATGTATTCTATTGAATTAGCATGGTCAGATTTCGCCGCTACTGTATCTTTAGCAAACCAATTATTTATGCCAGAGGCTAAATAATAATACTCAATAAAGCCTATATAGTATGGACCATCCTGGTCAAGGTTTGCTATGGCCAGTTTAGTCAATTGTTCTCCAATGTCTGTATGGCCTAACGAATGCATGATAAAAGATAAATTATTAAAGCTATCTGCAAGGTTGTTGGTTTTATATTTTGCAGCAATTGGAATTAAATTCATTTGATCTACTAGTCCAGACTTAAAGTCATTTAAGCGAATGTGGTACATGGCTCTTTTTGATAATGGAAAATATAACCACGATTCACTATTTGTTAGATTAGAAATTTCTATTGCTTGTGTTAGGGCATTTATCGATTGTTTATATTTCCCCATTTTGAATAAAACAGTTGAATAATCCTCATATAGTCGATTTAAAAGTGTGTTATCGGGGTTGGTATTCTTAATTTTATTAATTAATTTTAATAAAATATCTCCGCCAAGTTGATAATTGTCTTGCCTTATTTCTATGTGAGCCAGTGTCCGTTGTAGATTATAATATTCAAATGTTTGAGTATATTGTGGAATGTTGACAATATTCAAAGCTTTGTTTAAGTACTGTTTTGCTAATTCGAAATCTTTCGGTTGTTGAAATTGCGCCTTAACTGCCAATGCATCATAAGCACTTGAGATTTCAAGTTTATCGTCTACTTTTCCTGATGCTATGGTTTCCAGAATTTCTTTTTCAACATTATGTGCAGCATCTGATTGATAGGTTGACACGCCGTAATAGCTATCCATTAGACTGGTTAAAATTTCAAGTCTAAGGTTATAATTGTTAGGGAATTTAGCTACTAATCTATCATGTGTTTTCCTTAATAATGTAGATGCATCTGTGTTCTGGCCTAAAATTCTTTGATTGGTACCTAAAAGATACTGAATGTATAACGCAGATTCTGAGTTGTTTAATTCACTTGGCGTAAATAACGATAAAGCTGCCTGAAACTGGGTATGAGATTTTTTATATAAACCGTAGTTAATGTATATCTCTCCTAAGGTTTTGTGTAGGTTTGTTCTTATGTCTTTATCAAGGTCTAATGAAGGCAGTTTATTTTCACTAAATTCGTCTAAGGCTTGTTGCAATGATTTATTTGGTTCTGGAGGGTTCCATGAGTCAGTTGGATTGAAAACTTGGGTAATTAAACTTAAAGTGGTTTTGGCCTTCTCGGCTTCTTTTTGGGCTTTAGATGCGTAATTATTTACGACAACTATCCCCGTTAACATCGAAACAAAAATAATCAGACTGAGTGCAAAGGACAGCGGGTTTCGAATCACGAATTTTTTAATTTTATAAATCTTAGTGTCAGATGAGGCATTGACAGGTCTTTTATTCATCCAATTATTTAAGTCCTGTGAAAAAGAGTCCATGCTGGCATAACGTTTTGCTGTATCTATGTGCATGGCGGTATGAATGATGTTTTTTAAATCAGAATCCAAAGATGAGTCTTTAAGTAATTTGTTAATGTGTTTAACATCGTTTTGGGGGTTATAATTGGTGATATTTGTTTCTGGTAATGGGTTTTTATTGACCAACAACTCCAACATCACAGCCCCTAATGAAAACACATCGGTTTGTATGCTCACGTTTTCGCCCAAAATTTGTTCTGGCGATGCTGAATTTTTAGTATAGACTTGGGTAGATGTTTTGTCGTGTTTTGAAATGATTTGACCAATGCCAAAATCGATCACTTTTAGTGTGCCCTGATTGTCTACAAGGATGTTCGTCGGTTTTACATCTCTGTGTATGATAAGATTATTATGCGCATAGATAAAAACTTTGGCTAATTTATAGACCAGTTTAATGATTGCATTGGTTGATAATTGATGATTTTGGCTATAGTCAGTTATGGTCTGTGCTTCATCAATGTATTCCATGACCAAATAACGGGTTCCATCTTCAGTTTGACCACTGTGATGAAAAGAGACAATATTGGGGTGTTCTAATTGAGACAATATAAGCTGTTCACGATTAAACAATTCTACAGATTTATCTGAGAACACATAGGGTGAAAGTATTTTTAAAGCCACAGGTTTGTGAACGCCCAATAATATTTTTTCTGCTTTAAAGACGGATGACATGCCTCCTTTTGCTATTAATTCGATTATCTTATAGGAGTCTATGGTTTTGCCAATGAGGTTGTTGAAATCATTGGTTTGTGCTTTGTTTAGTATTTTGGATGGATTATTGTCAAATACTTCATGTTCTTCATTTAGGCGCGACATGATGCTATTGGCTTTGGCTGTAATGCTGTCACTTAGATTTAATTCTTTTATTTTTGCAAGGGCTTCTTCATGACTCAGTTGATCTAAGTCTTTGCAAATCTCAATGGCTTTTTTCCAATCGTGGTTTGTTCTGTTATCATTCATTTTCTTCATCAATTAGATTAACCAAGATTGATTTGGCCAGCAGCCATTGTCGGTATACTTTGGCTTTATTGGTTTCTAGTAATTCAGAAATTTCATCAAGTGAAAACCCTCCAAAAAACCGCAACTCAACAATCTTCAATAACTCTTTGTCCATTGTTTCTAGTCTTTCTAGGGCATGATTGAGTTCTAGTAAATCAATACCTGTTGAGTCATCGGCAGAAATTTGGGTAATACTAAATTGTGTGTTGTTAGCTTGATTATTATTTTTGTATTGTTTGCGAATCAGGTCTATCAAGTGAAAACGCATGCAGCGAGAAACCAAGCAAAAGAAATGCTTTCTATTCTGTAAGTTCACATTAGATGAATTATTCAGCTTCAGATAACATTCGTTTACCAATAGAGTGGGAGTGACTTCAGATGTTTTTAGGATTTTTGATAACTGTATATTGGCTATCTTTTTTACTTCTGGGTATAACATTTCAAACAGCTTGTCCAATTTAACTTGATTGATGTCTGTTTCGCTATTTAAAAATTCAGTGATGTCATTGATGGTATTCATATTATATTGATTATTACACAGTTCTAATATTTTGAATATCGGAACTCGATAGATCATCGATTAATGTGATTTAGTACACGTTTTAATCTATAAAAAAATCTATTTTGGGAAGTATTAAATATATCATCGGGTTTAGTATGTGGAAAATGTGTATTAATAAAAATAGTTGTTTTTATTATGGCTTGACTGCTATTTAGCATGGCAGTAAGATAATAAGTACTTCATTTTAAAGATGTGTATTAATGCTTAAGCTATTTATTTCCATTACATTGGTTTTTTCTTTTAGTCTGAGTGCTAAAGTTGAGCAATCAGAGCATTCTAAATTATCATCAGAACTCACCCCATTTGGAGCGGTAAAGATTGGTAATGGAAGTGTTATACCTGCATGGGATGGAAAAGTATCAACAGCACAAGATGCAAAGCCAAATTTTACAATTAACAGCAGTAATGCAAATGAATACAAAAACAACTTAACTCTTGGACAATTGGCACTATTTGAAAAGTACCCAGATTCTTTTAGCATGCCAATTTATTCTACTCAACGCAGTGCGATTGCGCCAGAATGGGTTTATGAAAATACCGCGTACAATGCTTTGAATGCAACATTAAACGAAGATCAAACTGGCTTTTCAAATAACAAATCAGGCATTCCATTTCCAATTCCTCAATCAGCACTTGAAGTGTATTTTAATCATGTGAGCCGTTGGCGTGGACTGCAATTAGAAAACAGAGCCAGTGATGCTGTGGTATTTAAAAATGGTAAATTCACATTGAATACCCGAGATACCCTGGTTAGGTTTGATGGTTATATCGCTGATCTAGAATCTAATTATTTTGTTTCACTCATCGCAAAAATTTTGGCACCAGCAACCAAATCTGGAGGCGGAGTACTGGTGCTCGAACCACTTGATCAACTCAATGAAAAACGAGCTGCTTGGTTATGGGACAAAGGCCGCCGCCGCGTTGTTAGGGCTCCTAATGTGGCTTATGATAATCCTGTTCAAACTTCTTCATCTCTAAGAACTGTAGATGACACTGACTTAATCAATGGCTCTCCAGATCGGTTTGATTGGAAGATGCTTGATAAGAAAGAAATCTATATTCCGTACAACAATGAGGCATTAAGTAGCAAAGACCTAAAGTACAAAGATATACTAAAAGAAGGGCACATCAACTCTGACTTGACACGGTATGAATTACATCGGGTCTGGGTCATCGAAGCGACACTAAAAGAAAAATGGCGCCATGTCTATTCAAAACGCACATTTTATATTGATGAAGATTCATGGCAGGTGATGGCAGTTGATCAATACAATAAACAAGGCAAACTATGGCGTGTTAGTTTGTCCTACACAAAATTCTTTGCTGATATGCCTGGCATTTTTCCAGTTATCAACGTCTTTCATGACTTAATAAGCAAAAAATACCATGTTATGGGTTTGCAAAATGAGGAAAGCAGCACCAATAAATTCAATGGTGAAATCGCTAAAAACAGTTTATTTACGCCTGCTGGATTTAAGCGTTATATGCAATAATTTAGCACTACCCTCATGCTACAACTACAAACATTAATCTAAAGACTTATTCGAGTCTTAACTTTTATAATAATCATTCCTGTCAATAACTTGCCAGGATTGGGTGAATTATTTCGCTCTATCACAACTTAAAAAGAGTTTTTACATTCAATTCATTCTCCTAATAAGGATAAAAACGTGACGCAGTTGTGATTTTTATTAATAATTTGCATAAAACACAAAAATTTTGGAATAGAAATCAAATGCCAACGAATTATTAGTAAGAGATAGCACATCTATGGCTTATCTCAATTGGAAAATAATTTTTAAACAGGAGAAAAATATGAAAAATTTACTAATAATACTATTAATGGGAACGTTCACAACAGTGGTTAAATCAGATGTCGGAAATCTAGTCAATCTGTTCAACGCCATTACAGATGTAGAAATTTGGGACTTTGATGTGTCTGGATTTTCTGATGATACTGATCCTATAGATCGTTACGGTGAAGCAGTGGCACATGGAGATTTTAATAACGATGGTTGGGATGATTTGGCTATAGGTATTCCCAATTATGACTTTTTCTTTGCAACTGTACTAAACACAGGGGCGGTTCAAATAATATATGGATCACCCAGTGGATTAACCCCAGTAGATTCACAGTTGTTGTTTCAATCTTTAGAAACAGACCCGCCAAATTTTGAAAACAATGAAGGCTTAGAAGCGAATGATTTTTTTGGTCAAACATTGGCCAGTGGAGATTTCAATTGTGATGGAATTTCTGATTTAGCGGTAGGAACGCCAGAGGAAGATGTGACATTTAATGGCAGCGGAGGATTAAGAAATGCTGTTGGTGCAATCAATATATTTTATGGGTCAAATTCAGGTTTTGCTGACCTTGGAGCAGGTTCGACTTTTATCCATCAAGGTTCCCCTGCCAATATTTCTTTTGAAGGTGGGTTGAGTGCTGGTGATAGATTTGGTTGGAGTATGGCAGTGGGAAATTTTAATGGCGATTCAGATAATGGTAACACCTGTGATGATTTGGCTGTTTCTGCACCATTTGAAGATTTTGGCAATATGGATCAAATATCTGATGGTGGGCAAGTCGAAGTGTATTATGGCCATACCGATGGTTTGTCAGCAGATGATAGAGATTCTTTGAGCCAACAGTCAGATGACATACCAGGTTCAGCTTCTGAAGACAATGATCAATTCGGATTAAGCTTAGCTGCAGGTATGTTTCGTTCTGGAATTTTACCAGGTCCAGTATGGGATTTGGCTGTAGGTATTCCTGGTCAGGACGTGGATGGCCAAAATGGTGCTGGGGCAGTTCAGGTATTCAATGGTGGACTTTCAGGACTGGATGCAACCGATACCAGTTTCATTTGGTCTCAATCAGGAGCGATAAATGGAGTTGTTGAAGCCAATGATAATTTTGGTTCTGCCTTAACCACAGGAAGATTCAATGGCGATTTATCAATGGATTTAGCGGTCTCTGCAGAACGCGAAGATTTAGATGCTGACGGCATCAATGATGCAGGAGCTGTTCATATTATTTATGGTAGTGACACAGGATTAACAACAAACGGCAATCAAATTTTTACCCAGAACTCAACAGGTATAGATGATGGAGCTGTTGCTGAAAATTCAGACAGATTTGGTGACACTCTAACCAGTGCAGATTTAAACTATGATTTTATAGATGATTTAGTGGTTGGAGTTCCTCGTGAAAATGATTCATCAGGAGCTTTTCATATAATTTTGGGGTCAGCAAATGGCATAACCACAGTTGGGCATGATTATGTGACAAATTTTTTAGGAGACGACCTAGATGAAATGACTTATTCTATGACTGTGGGTAATTTTGGTAATGGACCTGAATTGGTTGTTGGCATGCCAGGCAATGACTCTGTCGATGATGAAAATGATTCTGGTGCTGTTAAAGTCTATGAGTTTGAAAACCCTGATGTCATATTTAAAGATGATTTTGAAGGGTGATTCAGAATTATTAAAATAAGTATGATAGAAAGTTTGTTCCATGGTGAAATTATTTATTCAATTCACCATGGAACACTTTTTACTTAGATTAACTTCAGTATCGCTAGAGCACTTTCAACTGTTGTATAGTCGTTGTTATTTAGAGAATTATCATCAATCATTTCATGCTGCCAAGTCGTATGAAAAGGCACATGAATTGCATTCGCACCTATAGAGACTAAAGGCAGAATATCAGATTTAAGCGAATTTCCTATCATCAAAAATTCTTGAGGATTAATGTCTAAATGGCTGAGTAATTTTTGATAATCCGATTCTTTTTTATCACTCATGACCTCAATGTGATGAAAGTATTTATTCAATCCCGATTTTTCTAATTTGCGTTCTTGATCCAACAAATCACCCTTGGTTGCCATGATTAATCGATGTGATTGTGACAGTGTTTTTAAAACTTCTTCCACACCATCAAGTAACTCCACTGGCTTATTTAACATGTTCTTGCCGATGTTAACAATGGCATTCATGGTTTCATGACTGACTGACATGTTGGATAATTTCAAAGCTGTTTCCATCATGGATAAGACAAAACCTTTCACCCCATAACCATAAATAGGCAGGTTTTCTATTTCAATCTTAAACAATTCTTGATCAATTTGATTGATGGTTTCATACTGCTGCATCAGCTTCCCAAATTCAAGCTCAGCTTCCCGAAAATAAGTTTCATTCACCCACAGTGTATCATCTGCATCGAATCCAATCACTTTAATATTTTTGTACATTGTATTACCAAGTTAACTCGGTGCCATCGGTGTGCCAGAAGCCACCGGTATTGCCGATGTTCAGCTCATCTATGCGTTGGATCAGCCCATTGGCAGATTCATCAGCATTTATCAGTCCGTTGTTGCCTGTCATGCCGGTGCGCACATAACCTGGGTGTAGTAATGCAACAGATATTCCTTGGTCCTTTAGGTCATGGGCCAAGCAACTGCCTACCATATTCACGGCTGTTTTGCTGATTCTGTAACCATATTGGCCACCAGATCCATCGGCTATCGAACCCATACGACTGGTGATGATGGCAATTTTTGAACCTTTTGTTAAATTTGGCAGGAAATTTTCACTGACCCGCAATGGACCTAGCGTATTGATTTCAAATTGTTGTCTGATTGAATCATAATCTAGATTGTCTATACCCATGCTGTCTAAAATACCTGCATTGTTTATGAGTAAATCCAAATTAGTATCACTTAATTTTGAGGCCAAGGCTTGGACAGATTCTTGATTGCCAACATCAAAGTTTTTTTCTACTTGACAA
>Ga0316204_10008085_pt1 | contig 14912 bp, 12 predicted proteins | sample 6monrhotite_MG_2_FD_205661 | JGI IMG/M metagenome (GOLD analysis project Ga0316204, IMG submission 205661) | Microbial mat bacterial communities from mineral coupon in-situ incubated in ocean water Damariscotta River, Maine, United States -... | ecosystem: Environmental > Aquatic > Marine >...
GTAGATAGAAAGTTAGCTGAATTTAGCCAAGTTTGGTGGGTATGACACTGACAGAGTCGGCTCGATTAGAGGGTAAAATACAAACTGACAAAGCCAAAAGAATTAGCCAAGAAAGGGGTTGATGGATCGGCTCAGCCCCAAGGCTAGGCCCTCATACCCTTATCGGTATGTGAGCCCGCGCCATTAATTTATTGTTATCATTGGTAATAAACACCGCCCTTATGCTTCTTACCATCAGCGGTTTTAAATAAAATCATCAATTGATGTTTACCCTTGGCATCTAAATCATAGCCATTCCTTCAATGCTAAATACCAGCTGCTGAGTGATACCTAAAGGCGGTAAGCAGAGCACTAGAAGACGCCACATCCGTGCCTTTCTTATGATTTTCAGTAAACAAAGGGCCTTATCGATATACTTCTAATCAGAGACTTCAATAAGACGTCCAATGCACAGCTCAGAATTTATAGGGCTATTGTTATAATCAATGCTGAACAGTCTTTCCCGTCAACTGTAGCGGCCAGCATCGTTGATCAGGCCACCAGCCCCAATCTAAATATATACCGAGGAACCTACAAACAAGCTCCTTAGTGTATTATTCCGAAATACGAGAATCAATATCCTAACTAAGTACCAACCCTGTATCAATAAATTGTTATGTATAAAATTTTAGGCTCACTACCACAACCCGAGCCAACACCAGGCACATAATTAATAGTCACATCCCTATTCGACACTAAAGCCGCCAATGCTACAGCAGACACATCATCGTCCGTCACCACATCCTTGATACGAAAAAACCTCGTAATGCCAACCACCCCATCAACATCATTTTCCTTATGCTTTACAATACGACAATTGGGGGCCTCATGCCCTTGTGTTGATAAGACCTTTCCGGCCTTTGTAACTTCAGCAAATGCACTTGAATTAACAAGTAACAAAAAGACTAACAACACTTTCTTTTGCATTTCACCGAAAACCTCTTGTTAATTTTCAAAAACCAGGACGACAACCAATCCAGTTCTACCTTTTCACGCTCAATAACCCCAAAATATGTATGACAAAGGGAGACTGACCTAAACAATGTAATGTCCCCGCCTCCCTACCACAGCTTCAGACAATAAATTTCAGTTTATTTTAATTAGCCTTGATAAAAATGGACCCTAATTGAGTTCCCCAGTCAGTGCAGCCCGTACTCGTTGAAATCTCAACTCGTACTTTTTTACTTGCCATTAGAGCGGCTAGAGCCACAGAATGCATCTGGTCAGCCCCTAATTCCAATGCTTTTATCCTAAAAACGCTCGTATTGCAAAAAGTTTGACTCACACCATCAATTGTAAACGTAGGTATAACATCTAAATAGATATAAACGTCACCATTCACCATAGCTCGAACTTGCTGCACTAAATGGCTACTATTACTCACTGGTTCCGCCAATGACGCCCCTCCACCGCTCAAAGATAGAGCACCAATAAATAGCAATACGTTTAATTTTTTTACTACTAATTTAAGACACTTCATAATTCAGGACCTTTAATGTTCATTCTCCACTGATCAACGAGCAGCTAAACCAACGACATCGGACATCGTTAGGTGATCGCAGCCCGAGGTTTCATTTGTACCTACTGCACTACTTGCCGAATACCATACTTCAACTTTTCCCCCTGATGCCTTTAACGTTAAAAGCATAGATAAAAAAGCTTTCCCTGCTGCAGTATTATTATCCTTCGAACTATTCATAACGTTATCAGAGAGGGGCGGAGCACACTGGCTACGTACATTACCGAACAACCACATTTATAATTTTTGGCCTCTGATCCTCACATGAGTCAGTAGAAAGGTTCAGACTTACCGGTTTAGAAGCCATAGTAGCCGCTAGCAAAGTGCTATATATTCTCTGTTGAGCCGCTACGGAAAGTGACGTAGAAACCATATAGCTATCAGGGTCGGGACAAGTAGACGATGCTGGATTATAGTATCCATCATCTACTTGAATGCGTATAACATCGCTATTATTTGTATTTGACCAAAGCCGATAATCCTGCACAGTAACCCATCCATTTGCTCCATCATGAGCATAAGTATTTGATCCCGCCAGGAGCACAACCATTAGCACAAAAAAAAATTTCATATACCTGCCTCACCTATATATCAACACACATAAATTTCCTCATGCACCGTCGTCTAGCCACAAAACTTTTATAGCAATAAACTAGTAATAATTACGCTCAAAACAGCAGGGTCATACACGGTAATTTCAGCGGTTGAGGTATTGGAGGACAGGCTACCGGATGCTGCGGATACACTTACATTGAATTGTCCAACAACATCATGAGTGTACTCAACTGTCCCACTATAAACACCCTGGCCCGTCGCCATTGCTCCATCACTAAAATGCATGTGGTACGTCAAATTATTGCCTAAAGGATTATGTGCAGATAGCACACCAAACTCAAAAGGCTCGCCCACCATAACCGAAAAATGAGGCTTTTCAAATGTTACAAACGGTGCTGACATAGCGGCCGTAAGGTCCAACCTAGGAAACACCGACCCATAGACACTCTCACCATTTTTTTCTAATAATTCTTCAAGTTGAGCAATACTTGCACTAGAGTGCTTAGCCTTCAACACAGCCATAGCTCCTGCTACATGAGGTGCAGCCATGGATGTGCCCTGCTTGTAGCCGTAACTATCCCCCGGTAAACTAGAGTTAATCGCTTGTCCTGGAGCAAACATATCCAGCATTGACGAGGTATTCGAAAAATGACTCACAGCATCAGTACGCATACCTGAAATAACAAGCTTAGATGCGAATGAGCCACCCCACCATAGCCTTATTAGATACTCTATGTCGCCGTTATCCGCATGCAGTTCGGTACTACCCACAGTAATAGCATCAGACTCACAGCCCGGCATATTCACCGAATTTGAGCTTCCGTCATTTCCCGAAGAGGTTATAACAGCAACCCCCTGTGTTCTCAATTCATCCAGGAGAGGCGTGTAAGGACTAACATCATCACAACTGCCGTAATACAACGCTTCGCTACCAGAACTAATATTTACTGCAGCGATATTGTATTGCTCGGCGACAGAGAGCACCCAACGTAATGCCGCTAATTCGTTATGTTCCGTAGGTCTTGAGCAAGGTGCAGCCCCATCGCAATCATCGCTTGTTAGAAACTTTGTATGCACTTGCACTGGGATTATCTTGGCGGCTGGCGCAACGGCGGCGGCAATTCCAGCAACATGTGTGCCATGCTCACAATTAGGCAAGGAGCAGTGCACACCCTGGTCAGTACCTTCACCCATCTTAAACCCCCAAGCCGGGTCCCAAAACCAAACGAGGGGACAGAGATTTTCCTCGTATGCATTATTATATTCCGGCCAAGAAAAACAGGCCTCGGTATCTATTCTTCCGGCAAACACCTCATGCGAAGTATCAACACCTGAGTCTAAAATTACAATTGATTGGCCAGCCCCAAGATCTCCCCCTGAATGGACATAATTAGCACCAATCAAAGAAAGAGAATCACTGAGATTGCTTTTCAATATACTATTTTCATAGACATGCTCCACTAAGCCGCTATCAATTAACCGATCAAGCGCTTTAGCATTTACCTCAAGAGACAAATAGCCGGTCTCCCCTACTCGATGCACTCGATTACCTGAAAATTGAGCCAATTGCTTTTTAACTCGATCCAACACTTGCATTGCTTGGTCGTTTTTCTTCAAAAAAACAGCATCGACACCCAAGGGCTTAACGATTAGACGCACTCGCCCACGTTTTACCGCTTTACTCTTGAGCTTGGCGTACTCCTTCGCCACCGTCCCTCGATCGACTTTATCGACCGGAGGTGCGGCATTCGCAACAGACACCGAGAGAATAAAGATGAGAAGTATCACTATATTTTTATATATCATTAGTAGAGCCTCTTCAACATAGAGTGCCATATGGCTAGTTCAATATTAAATGATTAATAATTGTAATTAGGGCAGGTATATTTAGATTTGGATCAGTGCCCAAGGCAAGCTCATCAATATCACTTATGCCATCACCATCCGTATCAATTTTAGTTGGGTTTGTACCCAGTTGATACTCTTCAAAATTCGTTAATAAACCATCATTGTCAGCATCGCCAGCGGCATCAGAAGCATCAAGAGGATTGAATCCGTATTGCAGCTCATAAGTATCAGGCATTCCGTCATTATCATCGTCGGTGTCAATATCATCAGATAAGGCATCACCGTCAAAGTCGGGGCCCATTATCAGGTACAGCCCTGATCTTGATACCGGTGAAATTTCTTGATGTAGGTTATCTCCAAGGATTACTTTAGGTCCATCATGCAATGATAAAAACATATTATTGATGCCTGTCTTGCGACAAAATGACACCACCGCTAACTCGCCAGAACTTAATACTGCACCAATTTCATCAGGAGTAACTAACAGTAAGACGCCAGGCCCTTGCGGCACAATATCGACGGTATGCTGACCCAACGTCGAACCTTGAAATGACTCTAAATACATGTAATTCGTTGGGCCATATTGCGTTGAGGGTATATGGCCAACAAAAGAGTATTCCGCCAATTCAATTTGAGCACCACTCACCATCGCCGTAGCTACATCCAACTGAACAGAGATATTGGTACAGGCCCCCTGCTGTTCTGGTACTAACGTTATCGAGGGTGTGGAGAGTGCGTAAGGTGATACTGCCAACCCAACAAACAGTAAAAACATTCGTGTACATTTCATCATTTAGTTCTCCACATCCTCACTTTAAGCTGGCCACACGATCAATTAACCAGTGTAGTTCAGTTTATATTCTGCTTATCTAACATAAACTCGGTAGGCGGAATTGCAATCCGTTGAGTCTTGAAGGTCGACTCGAACTCTCCTAGAGGCCATCTTGGCAGACAGCAAGACAGATAAGGCCTTGTCTGCATCCGTTATATTCGGGTTAAATCGCACATAGCTACAACCACATTAAGGTAGCATCTCTCCTGGCATAATTAACTGAGCATAAACCGACCCTGTTGATGAGTCCAAGCCCAACAGACCTACATCACTGTTGTTCTGAGTGCAAGTAGCAGCATTCACGCCACCACTAAACGCAACAATAGAAAAAACCAATAATATTTTCGACTTAATACTCATCACTATTTACTTCCTTTTATGGTTAGATAACCGTAGATCGAAGAACAAAGGTTATTCATAAGACCATGTTCAGACGCCTGGCTAACAATCAACTATTGATGTTGGGGTTCCTTCATCACCCCAACCTACATTGGCATTTTATTCGCCGAACTGGCCGCCATCGTTATGGGGCATAATTGGCCAGTTATTATTAGTCCCATTTTTTTTGATATAGCGATGGATGCTCGAATGTTGCCAGTCCACCGGTTTGGCAACGTAACCATGTTTAACGGGGTTGTAGTGGATATAATCCACATGATTGTTAAAGTCCCGTTCATTACGAATTAAATGCTCCCAATAACGTCGTTGCCAAATACCTCGCTCGCCCTTTTTTTGACGGCTCAATGAGCGGCGTTCATTTGATTTTATTTGCCGAGAAAACCCAGCCTTTATCAACGCCCAACGCTTCGGAAAATCAGCATCGCCCTCAGGCAATGTCCATATCGTATGTAGATGATCAGGTAAAACCACCATCGCATCAATTTCAAACGGATGTCGTGACTTCACCCCTTGAGTCACCTCACGCAACACATCCACAAAATCCACCAACAACGTACGTTTCCGCTCTGCGATATTCACCGTGAAAAAATACGTTCCCCCCCACCATCACCCGCCGATATCGCATATTTTTGTAGCTCCGTAGGTTGGGGTGAATGTTTTTTATGAACCCCAACACACCAGACCGTTAACCCAACACCCGACGCCCAATCAATACACCGATGTAATAAATAATGCATTCGTGGTTTCATTCATATTGGGGTTCGTTCCTCACCCCAACTCACGTGTTGGTCGCCATCGTTATGGGGCGGAGGTAGGTCGACTGAATGCAATTGTTATATTTTTTATTCAAGCCCTAGGTGAGTAACCTTCGCCATTGCAGGTATAGTACACCCATTATGAAAGTCCTCTCCTGGAACAGTAGAGGGTGTATACCAAACTTGAATAATCGCCCCGGAAACTTTTGCTGAAAGTAATAGGCTTAACATACTTTTTCCTGCTTCGGTGGTTGAATCAAAATCAAAATGAAACTGATAATAATTACATGTGCCATCTGCTTGTGGTTCAGTTCCAAAAGACACGTGGCCATTATTTTGAACATAAAGCCTTTTTACAGTTAAGCCATAGGCGTAATCCGCAAAAACGCTCGTAGTACAGCTAAGAAGTGCTAATCCAAATAATATTTTTTTCATATACATCCTTACTCCTTCAATAGCGCCGTAGGTTGGGGTGAATGTTTTTTATGAACCCCAACACACCCGACCATCAAGCCAACACCCGACGTTCAATCCATTCACCCACCACAAAATCATCATCAAGATCCGTGGTTTCGTTTTTGTTGGGGTTCGTACCTCACCCACCAGCCCCCATATTTTTATAGCCCCGTAGGTTGGGGTGAATGTTTTTTTATGAACCCCAACACACCCGGCCATCAAGCCAACACCCGACGTTCAATCCATTCACCACACAACCATCATCAAGGTCCGTGGTTTCGTTTTTGTTGGGGTTCGTACCTCACCCCAACCTACGGGCTAATCCAAATAATATTTTTTTCATATACATCCTTACTCCTTCAATAGCGCCGTAGGTTGGGGTGAATGTTTTTTTATGAACCCCAACACACCAGACCATCAACCCAACACCCGACGGCCAATCAAAACACCAATGTGATAAATAAGGCGTTCGTGGTTTTATTCATGTTGGGGTTCCTTCGTCACCCCAACCTACGGGCTATGTCTACTTAACTTCAATATCCGCTATTCTTGATTAACGATCTTTTTAACCTCCAAATCAAAACAAGATACTGCTTCCATTTCACCGTCAAAATAATTCTCCCAAAAACCAGGTTCAGTCCATGCCGCCGGTGCCAATTCAAAATAAGACCCTGGTTCACAGTTTGCAATCCAACTTTTAGGTAAATCTGGAGAAGCTACTTTAAATTGATTTGCATTGAATATAGCGGGAGTTGTGCCATCGTCAGCAATAATTCTATATTCTGTATTTCCACCTTCATTCATAAAGACAGATAAAACATGATAGGTTTTGCCAACAGTTAACCATGAATCATTCTGTTTTGTTTCACCCGAATCAGGGTCAATAATTTTTTCGCATATTACCTTCATTTTTGAGCACCAGACATAGAGTTAAGTATTGTTTTGTAATCCTGACCATAAAAAGCTTCGCCAGTTTTATCATTTCTATAAAAATGAGTTTGGACGTTACCAGAGGGTGACTGTGCTGTTTCCGTAGAGTACTTACTATAGCCTTTAGGGATATTTGGATTCTGGATTTTGGATGAATCTATAATTTTTCTCGAATTTTGAATTGCAGCATCAGTTAACTGCCCATTTGACTTAAACGGCGCATTTGCTGATTCAAGTCTGAGCTGTCCCGCAAGCTTAGGACCATTGGCAATATTTTGTGCTCCACTCTTTGTAACAACATCCCCCCCACTCATCCCAACCAATGGAAGCAAAGGCGTAATCCCCCCCCGAAGCTGCCACAAAAACTGAGCGGTCTTTCCGGTGACTAGCCCAGCAGGAATTGCAAAGAGCATTCCATTCGCAGCCTTACCCCCCAGATATTCAGAAGCCTGATAGTCCCTAAGGCTATATTGACCAAAATAATCATTACCATGGCAATTACCTGTCAAACAAATATTGATATACCAATCAATGTAGGCCGAAGAGAGCGCATTCGCACTAGGACTACCCAACGCTTCGCCCACATTTCCCGAAGCGACAATGCCTTGCGAGCTTGAAACCCCATTCGTCCCACGAACACCCATATTAAAACCAACCCGTCCCCATGCTTGCTCATCCTCAGAATAGGGATTAGGAACATTCATAAAATCGTAACCGTCGGCTGGACTATGCCCTGTCGGATCCGTATACCTAAACGGGTTATTCAACACATAGGAGTACCGATTCAAACTTTGCGGATCGTACGTATCAGGAATCACTGTATCAGCAGAAATAAAGCGCCCTATCGTGGGGTCATACAATCGGGCATTCATGTTGATTAAGCCAAACTCATGATCCATTTCATGGCCGGTGTAGCCACGTGTAGATAGGCCCTGATCGAGACTGATCGGGTTATTACCAGCACGGTCTTTGGCTTGGCCAAATTCACCAAAGCTCATGGCATGTTCGCCAGTAACCTGACCGGCACCATCACTCATCACATCAACCGAGCCGAGCATATCGGTGTGGGCGTAATAGGTTTTTTTGGTGCCGGCGGCATTGATATTGACTTGCGCCACTAAACGATCACCAGCGTTAATAAAGTAGCGTTGCTCAGAGGTGCCAGGGGGATCGCTATATTCTATTTTTTCGTAATGTTTGCCAATGTAGGTGGTTTTAACTTGGCCATTATTGAGACTTTTGGTAAGTCGCTGCTCGTTAGGGCCGTAGCCAAAAGCAACGCTGTCGACTCCTTGAGTAATACTTTTAGGTTTATTGAAGTGGTTATAAGTTATCTCTTTAATAGTTATATTAAGACCGGCATCTATAACTTGGGTCATACTGCCATTATCGTCATAGATATAATATGTTCCACCCTCAGGCACGGTGCCGTTACGCACACAAATGGCATCAAGGACATTGAAACTGCCATCTTGGACACAATCAATGCCACCAGCGGTCGAGTTACCTAAAATGCGTTGAATAGTGTTATTTACATCTTGCGCACTGTAAAGAGCAGGTTCAGCCCCGACGCTACTGACTGCGTGCGGACCGGCGAGCCTACCGTCTAGCCCAATCTCATCATAAGCAAAGTCACCGCTACCTTTGTTATAGGTGATATTGCCTTGCTCATCGTACTTGTATTCATTGACCAGGTCGGCTTCTCCGTCAACGCGGACCTTACGTAAACGATTTAATCGATCGTAGGTAAAACGTTCAGTTTTTGAGTTGTTGCGACGCCATTCTAGATTGTTAGCCCCATCGTAGCCATAGGCTAGGTCTTGAATCCCCACAGAGGAGATTGCGCTGAGTCGGCCAGAGTCTGAATAATATCGTCTTACCCCTGTTGTATCTGTCCCCCACGTCTCGCCTTCCACCTGATTTCGCAGTGAATATTTTGTCGCTTGCCAAATGAAGGCGTTAGCGCCCTCGGTAACATCCGTAATTTTTTTGAGCAGGCCATTGTCATAATAACCATACTGAATATCTAAGCCAGCATTGGGGTAGCTTAGTGTCTCGAGCTGACCCTTAGCATTATAGCCCGTCGTCGTGACGTAGTTGGTTGCGCCCGAGGTCGTTGTTTCTGTCTCCAGCCGTTTGAATTCATCATAGCCATACGCCTGTACTTGTAGACCTTTTTGTTCAATGGCGCTAAGTAGCCCCATGCCACTGCCCGCAACATTGGTATTGCCGTATATCCATGTGGTGACTACGTTGTTTGCAGTATCGTCCTTAACAGCAGTTTTTGTGATTAAGCGCCCGAGAGTATCGTATTCAAACTGGGTGATTTGGTTTTCTGAATCTTTTTGCCACTTCAGCTCACCGAAGGCGTTGTAGCGATAAGACCAGTGACCAAGATCGGCATCAATGCGTTCAACAGCATTACCATAAATATCGTACTGGGTTGTCAGCGCCGCAGTCTCTGGGGTTCCTGCAAGTGAGGCGGTTTTTAACAGGTTAAACGGTGCGTATTCGTATTGTGTTTCGACGCTAGGGCTGGCGCTGAGCCAATCTTCGCCGCTAAGGGTTTTAACTCCGGTGGTTAAGCCTCGGTTATTTTGTATATACGTCGTCTTGCTGTTAGGTGTTGTTACTTGGGTTTCTAGGCTTCCCTGACTGGAATCACCGCTATAGTCATAGAATTCATACATATTGCCAGGGTAGAAAACATTCGCCTTCCGGCCTAGTAGGTCGTAGTCGGTTTGAGTCCAATAGCTAGCTGAGCTGGTGTATGGTTCAGAGACTTTGGTGTAGGTACCGCCTATACCATACATTGTTTTAACGTAGGTGCTAGCTCCGTTGTAGGCCTTTGTTTCGACCAATGTTGGCCGCCGTAAAACATCCAGCGTCGTCGAAACACTCGCCCCTGTTGGTGAACTTACCATTTTGCTTAAGCAGGTTTTTGTTGTCACCGCTGGGCAATTATCGCTATATGTCGTCGTTGTTATCAGCCCATTAGTCGTCGAACCGCTGGCAAAGCTGGTCTCAAATTCGAGTCGCCCAAGTTCGTCGTAATCAAATGTTGTTTTGAGGGAATTGACATCATTGATCTCGATTGGAACACCGAAATGAATATCATACTCTTGGCTTTCTTCGTGAGTAACGCCGTTAACAAGGCTTGTTTCAGTACGGAGCCAATATCGGCTGCCTCTCAATGACGGCGAATGCGTATACGTAACCAAGCGAGGCACACCAACATCAGTGCCTGTGTTTTTTGTTCCATCAGTACCATATTGTGGGTCTAAACCAGTTTGCGTGATGCTGCTGACATAACCTTCTGTCAGGTGATAGCGGTATGTGGTGCTTAAGCTTAGCCCATGAGGGTCATCCTGATCTGTCAGGCTTCCATCAGATACAGTTACAGTCCCTACACGCCCCTGGTCAAACGCTGTACCGGTTTGACGAAGCTTACCTGCATCAGTTACGGTTTTTGTTTGATTGTCTAACTGACCATAAAACAAAGCGGTATCTGTCGCGCTATAATCACTATCGAATGTCGTAATAATTGAGGACTTTTCACTTCCATCGCCATTCATTCCCTGAGAAATCAACTCTATTTTTTTCGGGTTTCCATAAAAATCATAAGGAGCAACCCATGAGTTATCCTCAGGTGTGGGGTCACTGTATATTTTTTTAACTACGCGATAAGCTGATGAGCTTAAGCCTGAGCCACTCAATTCATATTCTATATTTTGGCTTTCTGTTACATATGGAAAATATGAATTTTCAGAAGGGCGCTGAACTTGGCTCCAATTAGCGCTTGAGCGACTAAGATAACTGTCCGTAGTTCCATCTTCACGCAGAGCCCAAAATCCACTGGCTGTATCCGACAAAGCATTTTCAGCCGTGGTAAATCTTAGCGACTGACTCAGCGTTTTTCCCGTGAATGGAAATGCTTGCCCGCGCTCAGTGATACTAATTCGCGTCTTATCTGTTGGAGCCATATCGATTTTGGCTATTTTTTCAAAACCTAGCCCTCCACGATACAAATCAATTTTTGAATTCTTGTATACATATCTGTAGTCATTTAACAAGGTGTCCCCTGAAGCCGAATCGGCTTGAGTATAACTAGCCACAACGGAACCTCGGCCCACCACTTGTCGAGCATCATTAAATAAAAGGGAATATGAGGGTGAGGGTGAGACAGATTCCATCTCATCCTGCGCCAACACTGAAGGATCAGACATCGTCTTATAAACAACTGATGTTTTCAGACCAAAGCCATCAGTCACTGTCGACAATAACGTAGCGTTTTCCCAATTCGCGACATAAACACCCGAGCCCGTATGTATATCTGTAAAACCATCACCATTGATATCAATAAATGCATTAGCTGTTCTAAAGCCCTTATCTGCCTCCCAAGCCCGAAGAGGCGTACTCACCCCGTCACTGTACAGCGTTGAGCATGGACCAAAAGTTCCGTTCCCCTTTCCTTTGGCTACGCATAAATTCGCAAATTCTGAACCAAACTGATAGTCAAGGTCGTACCGAATTAAATCAATCACTCCATTGCCATCAATGTCCGCAAATTGATTCCCATGAGAGATACCGCGTTCGCCCTGCGCAGAACCCACGATGCAAGTAAACTGGGATTCCGTAGTCGCAATATAACCTGACGTGTCGGCCCATATCTTATCCTGACCCGTCGATATTGTTTTTTTGCTACAGCTATAGTCGGAAGAAGTCCCATTATTTAACTCAGTTATGAGCACATCCAAATTAATAGTCGCCTGGCCCTTATTTACAAAACCAGCAAGAGAAAGCTCAACTTCGTCTGAAATAGTTACATCGGAGAAACTGCCATCACCAAGACCAAAATGAATAGCTAATTTTGGATCGTTTCCTGTCGATTCATGCACCCCTTTAATGGTCGCATCTTCACAGCGCGACATATAATCAGTTGAGGAGCATGGTTTTGTGCTCCACTGTCCATATCGAATTATGCGAGTACTATTAGGCCCAGCAACAACTTTATTTTCCCGGTACAGATTCTCGTACCAAGTAGGGTCTATATCTCGTTGATAACTTTTAAGTCTAACGATATCAAGGTAACCATCACCATTCACATCAATCAACTGATTCAGGTATGTAAAATACCCAGTGTATCCACTGGTCGCTGTAATAGGCGTTAATGCTTCTACCGGACTAGCAGAAGTAAAGCCTGACACAAAGCCACCAAGCACCCCACGATCCGCTGTGATAGAGCTATAGCGTGTACTAACCGTTTTAGTAATGTGCGTTGTGGCTTGACTGCCCTGCGCAGTAAATATGTCAACCACACCATCTGCGTTCATGTCAGCAAATAAGTTATTTTGCCGAAAACCATAGTCCTCAGAAAAATCTGACAATACATCGACAAAGGCACAGTTCAAATCTGTAAACGAGCAATTACGAAACGAAAAGCCACTACTCAGAATACGACCGTAATGAATAAGGATAAGATTATTATAATTTTTCGAAGTGCCCTGTGCGTCGGCTTGCTGACCTGCAGAATGAACTTCTACAATATCCATCAGACCATCGCCATTGATATCAATTAGCTGGTTCCAAAACCGAAACCCTTTTGAGGAATCATAGTTAACTCGCTTGCCGTAAGACACCCCCGCTGTATTAAATGTGCCGTTTGGCTGCCCAGGGTAGACATAAACGGTACCGTCATCTTTTATTGAAAAAATATCGACAAGACTATCGCCATCAACATCTGCAAGTTCATTCCAAAAATTGAAGCCGGGACTACCAGCAAGCTCAGCCGAAGGAGGGATGCGATAAAAAGGCGTCAAGCCGACATTTGTCGTTACCGGAATTAATGCATCAGGACTATCACTTCCATAATAAAGCGAAATCACTCCAGAGCTATCATATGGGATAACCATTCGGTCCAAATGGGCGTCATTATTATAATCCCCCCAAAAAGACCACTTCGCATTCACATTATTAAAGGGTTCACCTACCCCGGCAAAAGGAGAATCATCGTAACCGTCGACTGAGGATAGCGCATAACTGGCCACATTGGATTCAGGATAAGAAAAGTTAATACTAGCCAAACAATCAGAAGCTTCCGAGCTACCCAAACCAGCGCACTCAGTTACAGATTCAAGTCTCGATAATTTGTTATCTACGACCGAATTATATTTAAATTTATACGTACGAACCGCATATAAGGCTAAATCTATAGTCTCATTTGAGTTTTCAGGATAATCGACAAAAGTAGTAATACTATCTAACCGCCGATCTAACGAAACTTTTATCCCATTAAGGTAACGAGTCCCGCTATCCTGCCGCGTCGAACCATAGTTGAATACTATTTTTCGATTACCATAATCAATTTCCTTCGGATACAAATACTCTTGGTACTCTCCTCTTTGACCGGGAGCTGGATCTAAATAATATATTGAGATAAGTTGACCTTTTAACTCATTTTCTATTGAACTTAAAGCTAAAATAGCATCACCAAGTTCCGTATCTTTAGTTCCCCCATAGGTATAAATCGTACCATTTTGTCGACTAACCTGAACGCTTCTTCCATACTTCTCCGTTGCCATCACCAAACTATCTATTTCGGTGCGTTTACCCGATACGCTGGCATCTACAAGCCTCTGGCCATTAAAACAATACAACCTATCAGGATCATCTAAGCCACTCTTTCGGCCTTCCAAAGGAATAGTCGCACCACATCGAGTGATCTGAGATAGGCCTCCTATACCCCAGCCCATCCCTAAAATACCGTTACCAGCACTGCTGTTATAAGAAATAGATAGTTCGGGCTCTACCCCGTTAATGCCTTGCGGAACCTTAATTGGAATCCTATACGTTGCAGAACCACTAAGGTCTACATTGAACACACCGTTTGTAGCCCCATCCAACGCGTGCACGCTACCAACAAAAACGCACAGAAGTAACGTTGCTAAATACTTACATACATTGGACATTCTTCTTTCTCCAAACCAACGGGGTATTTTTTTGACACGCAAAAGCCACTGATAACAATATGAATCGAAACATATTATATGTTTCGATTCATATTGATTCAGTACGATTTTTATTCTCTGTAACGCTCTAGCTTCGTTTCAGCCTCAGTTTAACGGTAACGCATACTTGAAGTAAAATAATACCCCTGTAGATAAGGCCGACCAGCGCTATTGAGCTGCAGACACAACGATAAATGATTTGTTTTATATAGACACCAACCTAAAGAACTATTAACCTGCTGGGTTAATAACATCAGGCCAAGACTGAAGATGCTCCATGTTGCCTCGCCGCCACACTCAGGTAGATTTAGTGGTCAGCGAATAACGGTGACACTTCCGCCCTACTCCCCCTGAAAATAGGCGCTAACTCGTTCGCGATGTTACAGCTACAGAACGAGAAAGCAATCAATAATCCCTCAATTACAAACTATGCGATTTCATTTTCGGTAATAAACGCCGCCCTTATGCTTCTTGCCATCAGCGGTTTTAAATAAAATCATCAATTGATGTTTACCCTTGGCATCTAAATCATAGCCATTCATATACCAGTCGCCCATGCGCATTAATGATCG
>Ga0316204_10008086_pt1 | contig 14910 bp, 14 predicted proteins | sample 6monrhotite_MG_2_FD_205661 | JGI IMG/M metagenome (GOLD analysis project Ga0316204, IMG submission 205661) | Microbial mat bacterial communities from mineral coupon in-situ incubated in ocean water Damariscotta River, Maine, United States -... | ecosystem: Environmental > Aquatic > Marine >...
CTATTCAGGTTACAACATTCTATACTGGCCATAATGAGTGTAAGTGATGGGTTTAACCTGGTATTTAGGTTGTAAAAACGCCACTAAATCAATCAGTTCTTGAACTGTCATAACGTCATTAAATACTCGCATCTTAGATGTGCCATCATCGTTAGCTACTTTCTCTTCGTTAAAGCGGCTTCTGGGTGCTAATTTATGGGAAGGATTGATAACAGAGGTGACTAATTGGGCATAGGTTGTGATAACTGATGAAGTGCCACCTAGTGGAATGGGTGTATCAAACTCCTTGATTAACGAATCATCTTCGTAGCCCTTCAAAGTATGACAAGACTGACATTGATATTGCATAAACACCTGTTCACCTTTCGCCATATTACCTTCTGGCAAACTGAAACCTTTAGGAGAATCCGGACCATAGCTACAGGCAGCCATAACAGCAATCAAAATAATTGAAGTAAACCAAATTAACGTTTTCATGTTGATGCCTTATCTTAGTTAATAGATTAAGCATTAACATAAAGGAAAATTCGGACTAAGTGGATAAGGGGCAGAGGTGTTTATTGATAGGGATCAAACTAGTGAATAAAATCTAGAGACTATTCAAATATAGATGTCTTTTATAAATAAGGGATTACATAAAGTGTGCGATTAGCGAGTCATAATTCATCGCAAAATAAAGTAGGGTGGCAAGGTTAGCGAATAAAACTAAGGGTAACAGCCATAAACATAGCAACAAAAACAAAAATGCCATATAACATCCACAGGAAGTGTTTCTTAAGCATGTTCATCTGCAATTATCCTATTAATCGGTTTGTGGTTTAGCTTGAGTGTCAGCTTTATCTGCGGCGTATTTCACTCTGATTTTGTTAGCGCCTAACATACTGTCGTTAAGGGTTTTTACTGCTAGTTTTGCATCGCCAGGTTTAGGCATTTCAACAAAACCAAAACCTTTTGATAAGCCGTTGGATTTTTCTTTGACTATATCGCAAGATTGCACTTTCCCATGTACCTCAAAGGCCATTTGTAGTTCTTGCTCTGTGGTTTCTCTGTCAAGATTTCTGATCAATATTTTCATTTAGCGTGTCACTTCTTGGTAATACTTATGATAATACTGTAATGATAACAGTTTAAGGATCACCAAACGATCTGATTTTGGAAACTGCTTAGTTGTTGTGGAATGGGTAGTGAATACGTATGTAATGGTCTGTTAGATAACAGCCGCTAGGGGTATGATTTCGCATGCTTTGTCGATGGAACCATGTATATGTTTGGAACAAAATTAGCCAAGTGTCATGACACTATTTTGTATATTGTACTCTTTGCAGCAATTACTGGGTGTTCACCTGCACCCAAACAAGAATTATCGACACAAAAGCAGACAGATAGTATGACCATTAAAAATCTATTGCCAGCAAAGCCACAAGGTAAGCCTGTTGTTTACCAAGTATTTACTCGGCTTTTTGGGAATACCAACACTAGTAACAAACCTTGGGGCACTATTGAAGATAATGGTGTAGGTAAGTTTAGTGACTTTACTGATAGCGCATTGCAAGGCATAAAAGAGCTTGGCACCACCCATATTTGGTTTACAGGCGTGCCACACCACGATGTGATCACCGATTATTCAGCTTATGGTATTAGCCATGATGATCCTGATGTGGTTAAAGGTCGAGCGGGCTCACCTTATGCCGTTAAAGACTATTATTCTGTCAATCCAGACTTGGCAGAGGACCCAGCAAAGCGTTTACAAGAGTTTGAGGCATTAATTGCCAGAACCCATAAACATGCTATGCAGGTCATTATTGATATTGTGCCTAACCATGTGGCGCGTAATTACCAATCTTTGGCTAAACCTGAAGGAATGCGAGATTTTGGCGAACAAGACGATACCAGTGTTGAATACGCCAGAGATAATAATTTTTATTATGTGGTAGCGAAGGATTTTCAAGTACCTTTATTTCTTAATGGATACCAACCTTTAGGGGGAGATATTCATCCATTGTCTGATGGCAACTTTGCAGAGTCACCCGCCAAGTGGACGGGTAACGGCTCTCGCAAAGCGCAACCGCATTTTCAGGACTGGTACGAAACAGTCAAAGTTAATTATGGGGTTAGACCTGATGGTAGTTACGACTTTGTGCGCCTACCAGAACAGTACATGCAACTTGACGTAGAGCAACATGCTAAATTTTGGCAAGATAAAGACGTCCCCGATTCATGGCGTAAGTTTCGCGATATCACTCACTATTGGTTAGACAAGGGAGTTGATGGGTTTCGTTATGATATGGCCGAAATGGTACCTGTAGAATTTTGGAGCTACTTAAACTCATCCATAAAAATGAAAAATCCCCATGCCTTTTTATTAGCTGAAGTATACAACCCTGATTTATATCGCCAGTATATTCAGCTTGGGAAAATGGACTATTTGTACGATAAAGTTGAATTTTACGATAGCCTAAAAGCCATTATGCAAGGCAAAGAAAAAGCTAAAGTGTTGCATCAAATCCAAGCCGGGCATCAAGATATTGAACAGCATATGCTGCATTTTTTAGAAAATCACGATGAACAACGTATCGCCAGTGACGACTTTGCGGGCAAAGTGGGTGGTGCCGAAATGGGTAAGCCGGCCTTAGTGGTGTCTGCATTGATCAGTCGCTCACCCACTTTATTATACTTTGGGCAAGAAGTAGGTGAAGACGGCAGTGAAGACTTAGGTTTTGGCGACCCGTCGCGCACTAGCATATTTGATTATGGTGGCGTGCCAGCTCAGCAACGTTGGATGAATAACGGCAAGTTCGATGGCGCTCAGTTGAGTGGATCTGAAAAAGCCTTACGTAATTTTTATGTTGATGTCATGAATATCTCTGCGTTTCATCCAGCCATGTTGGGCGCTTATATGCCAATAAATTTTAAACCCGAACAAGTTGTCGATGCGCAGACAGGTGAAGTACTAAACCGTCAAGCTGCTGATAAGTTAGTTGCCTTTGTTCGTTATACCGATAAGCAGCGATTGTTAGTGATTAGTCATTTTGAGCAACAGCGCAGCATCAATTTAGCGATTGTTTTAGATGCCGAACAACTTGATGCATTAAGACTGAATACAGATGCCTATGTTGGTGTAGATTTATTAACTGGGACAGAACAAACATTGATTGTAGAGGATCAATTGGGCGTGATGGAGTTGAGGTTAGCGCCGATGCAATCTGTGGTGATCCAGTTATGAGCTACAACAGTGCTATGCGAGGCGTATTGTTAACCATGGTTTTATTATTATCTGCTTGTAGTGAGCCAACAAAAACCTCCACTGTGACTGAAAATGTGCAAGTCTTGCCCTATCAATTTGTGATGGCCGAGTTGGATAGACAGCGAACCATTCGCTTGTATTTGCCGCCCAGTTATCACCATTCTGACAAACGTTATCCGGTCATCTATATGCACGATGGGCAAAATTTGTTTGACGATATGACTGCCTTTGCAGGGGAGTGGGGAGTCGACGAATCACTTAACCAACTCGCTGCGGAAAAAGATTTTGAAGTGATAGTTGTAGGCATTGATAACAGTGCAGACTTTCGCATGAATGAGTTGTCACCATGGGAAAATAAACGTTTTGGTGAAGCCCAAGGCAAACAATATATGGATTTTGTTGTAGAGGTCGTCAAACCTTATATCGACACTAATTTCCGCACTCAATCAGAGCGTTTACGCACGGCTATTATGGGCAGCTCTATGGGTGGTTTGATATCCCACTATGCCATTCATGCTTATCCAGAGGTGTTCGCTAAAGCGGGTATCTTTTCACCAGCTTACTGGTATTCGCAAGATGTGTTTTCTTTTAGCAAACTTAAAAAAGCTCAGTTAGATGCCCGTCTATATGTGATGTATGGCGACGAGGAAGGGGACGGCATGATAGCCGATACCGATAAAATGCAGCGACAGCTCAGACAACAAGGTCACCCTCGGCAAAACACCCTGTTTAAACGTGTGCCCAACGGCGAACACAATGAGCAATTATGGCGAACAGAATTTTCTGATGCCATTCAATGGTTATTTCAGCAAGAGCCTACTTTCTAATTACATCCCGTATTCAGCTACTTTTACCTAGAAGATAATCACTATGTTTTTTAATAAAGATTCGATTTTTAGCTCTATTTCACTTAAAACACTCATGCCACTTAAAATAGTGATCCTGTTTTCTTGGGTGCTTTTTTGCTCGTTAGCACTGGCTGCTGAGTATCAAAGCCACAGGATTGAAGGCAATGCGTTAGTTGTTTTGAGCGACCAAGGTGAGGTATCTCTAACCGCCTATTCTGAGCATGCTTTTGAAGTGTTTTACCAACCTCAAAATACTAAACAATTGCCTTCTTTTGCCCTTGTTGGTAGCCAAGATGAAGTGTTATTAACCTTTAAAAATACTCTCAGCACATTAGAGCTAAGTACTGGAAATCTTACAGCCATCATCGATAAATCACCTTTAAAAATACGCTATTACCAAGGTGAGGAGCTACTTCTCGAGGAAGAAATGGGATTGTTTTTACAAGATACCCTGCGAGGTTTTCGCTTTAAGCTGCAACAAAACGAAAAGTTAATCGGTGGTGGCCAGCGGGTACTTGGTATGGACAGGCGAGGGCATCGTTTCCCGTTATACAACAAGGCTGATTACGGTTACACCACACAATCCAAGCAAATGTACTTCGGATTGTCTGCGGTTATGTCTAATCGTCGATACGCGTTAATTTTTGATAATTCAGCCAGCGGCCATATGGACTTAGGCCATACGGAATCAGACATTATGCAGTTTGAAGCCGTTGGAGGACGTACCGCTTATGTAGTGGTAGCAGGCACAGATTACCCAGATGTGATTAATAACTTTGTTGAAGTAACAGGTAAACAACCTTTACCTCCACGCTGGGCTTTGGGTAATTTTGCCTCTCGATTTGGTTATAAAACCGAACAACAAACACGGCAAACAGTACAAGGCTTTATCGACCAATACTTCCCACTCGATGCAGTGGTGTTGGATCTGTATTGGTTTGGGAATGACATAAAAGGTTTTATGGGTAACTTAGACTGGGATAAACAAACGTTTCCTACGCCGCAAAAGATGATGGCCGACTTTAAAGCCAAGGGGGTTAAAACGGTATTGATCACTGAGCCTTTTATTTTGTCCAGCTCAGACAAGTGGCAAGAAGCAGTTGATAACCAAGTGTTAGCCAAAAATCATGCAGGTGATCCCCGGCGTTTTGATTTCTATTTTGGCAATACCGGGCTTATTGATGTATTTGATACCAAAGCCAGTGATTGGTTTAAGCATATTTACACTGATTTATTCAAACAAGGCGCGGCTGGCTGGTGGGGAGACTTAGGTGAGCCAGAAGTGCACCCTGCTGACAGTATCCATAACTTCAATGGCTTACAAGTAACAGGCGACGAAATTCACAATGCCTATGGGCATATGTGGGCCAAGCGGGTATATGAAAATCAGCTGGCTATTGCGCCCCAGCAACGCCCCTTTATTATGATGCGTTCAGGGTTTGTAGGTTCTCAGCGTTATGGAATGATCCCATGGACAGGTGATGTCAGTCGCTCTTGGGGTGGCCTTAAACCACAAGTTGAGTTGTCATTACAAATGGGTTTGTTAGGGTTAGGTTACACCCATTCTGATTTGGGTGGTTTTGCCGGTGGTGAAGAATTCGATCAAGAGTTGTATATTCGCTGGTTACAATATGGCGTTTTTCAGCCGGTATTTAGGCCCCACGCCCAAGATAATATTGCCCCAGAGCCTATTTTCCATGATAAACAAACGAAAGATATTTTGCGCGAATACGTAAAATTACGTTATGCCATGCTGCCATACAATTATTCGTTAGCTTACGAAAACAGCCTAACGGGCATGCCACTGATGCGCCCGGTGTTTTTTGAAGACCCAGCAAACCAAGACTTAATTGACATCAAAGACAGTTATTTTTGGGGGGATGCGTTTTTGGTTAAACCTATTACCGAACCCAACCTCACAGCAGTATCAATAGATTTGCCAAAGGGAGTCTGGTTCGATTATTGGACAGATAAGCGTTACCAAGGTAATCAAACCATAACGTTAGCTACCCAGCTAGATAGATTACCAGTGATGGTGCGGGGTGGATCCTTCATCCCTATGGTAAAACCTGTGCAATCCACAGATGACTACACGACGCAAACATTGAGCTTACATTATTACGCTGACCCCTCGATTAACTCCTCTTCAAGCACTATGTATGATGATGATGGGGTTGATCCTAATGCCATTAAAAATAAAACTTTTGAGACCTTGGTTTTTAATGCGCAGCAAAAAGAAAATCAACTCAAGATCAACCTAAAACGCCAAGGTAAATATCAAACAATGCCGGCAACTCGGGCCTTAACCTTGTTGGTGCACAACTGGTCTACGTCAACAAAGGTTATCTCAATCAATCATCAATCGATTGATATAGTTGCTGATAAACAAACATTTGCAAATACTAGTCAAGCTGGATTCTGGGACGAAGAGACTAGGGTTTTACGGGTAAAATTTAATTGGTCTGAAGACCTAGAAATACAAATAAAATAGGCGCATTTCAATTGCGCCTATTTTAGCTTAAAAAGAGTCAAGAATCTTAGTCTTGAGCACTCTCTTGGATCATATGTACATCCCGTTGTGGGAATGGAATTGTTAAGCCTGCTTCTTCAACCGCAGCCTTAAGTGCTGGACGGATGTCAAAAAACATTGCCCAATAATCATCGGTTTTAACGAAAGCTCTCACTAAAAAGTCAACTGAGCTAGTGCCTAAGTCAACCACTGCAACTACATTGCCTTCGTCTTGCAATACTCTTGGGTCAGCTTTTAATACCGCTTCCATTGCCGCTTTGCCTTTGGCAATGTCATCAGAGTAAGAAATACCAATGGATATCTCAACCGCTCTAACATCACTTGCGGTGTAATTGATGATATTGCCGTTAGCTAGCGGGCCATTAGGCACAATGATGATGCGTTTGTCGAAGGTCAAAAAGGTAGTGACGAAGATGCCTATGTCCGTTACTTCGCCTTCTAAACCTTGAGCACCCACATAATCTCCGACTTTAAACGGGCGGAATATTAATACCATGACACCGCCAGCAAAGTTCGACAGACTGCCTTGCAGTGCAAGACCAACGGCTAAACCTGCGGCACCTAAGATAGCGATAAACGATGTGGTTTCAATGCCGATCATTGAGGCTACACTGATAACCAATAATACTTTAAGGATCACTTCAAAAATGTTGGTTAGGAATTTTGCTAAGGTTTCATCAGGTAAACCCTTGATTGAATAACGTCTAACTGCGTTACTGAGTTTGCCAATAATCCACAAACCCACCACTAATACGATGATAGCTAACAACAACTGCCCACCATACTCTGTAACTAGGGTAATGGCTTTGTCATAGAAGGATTGTAATTGCGTTTCAACTTCAATTGAGTCCATGGTGTTTCCTTGTAGTGATATAAATAATTCCTAGCAACTATGGCTTGAATATTAGTTTCTAACAAATTTATTGTGTGGCTTTTTGGAAGTATTGATAAGTTTTTTGGGGCGGTTCTGTTTAATTATCATGTAACTAGACAGAAAACGCCTGACAGCGATTAGCCAGGCCGAGGTATATAAATAACTGAGTTAATCCTTGATGGGACAACGGCGCTGCCCATTAAACCCTTTGATATAAAGCGGTTTCAGTAACAGCGATTAGCCAGCCCGAGAAAATACTAGATAGATAACTGACTTAATCCTTGCATCAGTTGTTGTTTGATTTTTTGGCCTTCGTCTGTATCCAGATAAGTTTTGGCACTATCAACAACTTTCATGATCATTTCAGAGCTTAAACCTAATGCTTCAAACTGTTTTTTTAACTCGTTGACTGCTTTTAACGAAGCATTGTAGTTGGCTGCTTTGTCCATCAATCCACCCAATCCACCTTCTGATGTCATTTCACTGATATCGGGCACTGAGCCCATTAATGAATCAAGGCCTGGAAGTGAATCACTTAAACCGCTGAATTGTTCAGCTGAGATGTTTTCTTTGGCGTAGTTAAAGACTGACGCTAAGCTGCCTTCAGCTTGAGACTTGTCGATACCTACAGATTCGCTGACTGAGCTAATCATATCTGCTACGTTTGGCATTGCAGCCGTATCTGCTTCCATACCCAACATGCTTTTAATAGAATCGAGCCAACCTTCGGCGTGACTTTGTGGTGAAAAGGCTAGGGTGGACAGAACAATAAGTACATAAGATATTTTCATAATTAAATTCAACTTGGTTGGTAAATGCGGTTGCCAATAATAAACCTTTTTCGACCATTAGGTTAAGCCATTTCTTTTAAGGATTTTGCCGCCAGTGCAGAACGGGAGCCTGAAGCGCAGTACAGAACAATTTTTTGCTGAACTAATTTTACGTATTCTTGAAATGACAACATTTTGCCTTCCTTCTTATGACCAAAATAGTTTAACTAATAAAACCAGTGCCACCAATACTAAAAAAATGCCAAATATCCGTTTCAGTAAGCCTTGATTGAGTTTGTTCGCCACTTGTTGCCCTGCTACTACAGCTATTGAGCCGACGCCGGCCATCACACCAATAATCGTCCACTCTATTTCAGGCATTTGTGGACTCAACACTAAAGTGGCAAAGGCCGTTGCCGCGTTTAACGCAATGAGTAGTAAACTATTTGCTACTGCTTGTTGCATGGTAAGCCCAGCGTATATCACCAAAGCGGGGACGATTAAAAATCCTCCGCCTACGCCTACTAAACCCGTGATAAGTCCAGTTGAGGCGCCAGCCACTAGGAGTTTAGCGGGGTGGACCGAATGTGGTTGGCTAACGGGTGAGCTCAAAGACATTTTAGCGGCTGCTAATAACATGATAATAATAAGCAAAATAGTCTGCATACCTTCAGAAGCAAGGGTGCCTAAATATGCTCCCATAGCGGCCGCAGGTAAACTGCTTAGTGCAAAGCCAAGCACTATTTTTAGCTGCAATGTTTTTTGTCTTAGCGCAGCAAGGGTGCCAGTTATGGCTATCAAAGATACGATAATTAAGGAACTGGCTATGGCACTTTTTTCGCTCATTCCTAATAACAGCATGAGAGTGGGCACGGTTAAAATTGAGCCGCCTGCACCAAGCAAACCCAAACTTATGCCCACTATTAGTGATGAAATTAACAACAGTATGAACATAAACTGGAAACCTGAGTATTTGTATCGTATATTGTAAATATACGATACAAATAAGTGTTTTTGCAAGGAGTATGTTATGTCAGTCTCAGTTAAGTCTTTTTTTCACCCTGATACAGGAACAGCAAGTTATATGGTGGTTGACACATCAGGTAAATATGCGGTGATCATAGACAGCATGCTTGATTTAGATTTGGCTTCTGGTGAAATCTCAGCATCCGTTGCTGATAAACAACTTAACTATGCCAAAGAGCATCAACTGAAAATTGTGTGGATATTAGAAACCCATGCTCACGCTGATCATTTAACCAGCGCTGCTTACCTACAACAAAAAACCCAAGCCAAGATAGCAGTAGGTCAGGGGATCACTGAAGTGCAGCAGCACTTTAAACAGTGGTTTACCCAGCCATTATCTATGGCAGAAAAGCCATCCGGATTTGACCGCCTGTTGACTGAGCAAGACTATTTGAGTTTTGGAGAAAGCCAAATAAAGATATTCGCCACCCCCGGACATACAGATGACAGCATTAGTTATTTGATTGAGGATAATGTGTTTGTTGGCGACACATTATTTATGCCTGATGGGGGTACCGCCAGATGTGATTTTCCTGGTGGAAGCGCCGAAAAATTATGGAGTAGTATTGAAAAGATTTATGAATTGCCTGCTGACACCAAAATATGGGTCTGCCACGATTATCAACCTAACGGTCGAGAGGTGTCAGTGCAAACCACGGTAGCAGACAGCAAGGCCAATAATATTCATATCAATGAACGGACGCGAAAGCAGGACTACGTATTGATGCGAAATACAAGAGACAAGTCTTTGGCTGTGCCTCGGCTTCTTTATCCAGCCTTACAAGTTAATCTAAACGCCGGTAAGTTACCTCAACCAGCAGAAAACGGTGTGCAATATTTAACTATTCCGCTCAAGGTAAATTATTAAGGGACAGCAGATACGGTGCTGTTTGAGATAGCGGCTTAGGTTGTTATGATATGACACATAGAATGTAAAGGTAAATAAACCTATGGATCTTGCTGAAATTCAGGCGAACGCTGAACAAGCCGTTGATTTATTAAAAGCCATGGCAAATAAACATCGGCTGCTGATCCTGTGCACATTAAACAATACAGAATTGTCTGTTTCCCAGTTAAATCAGCAGGTCAATATTCCTCAATCAACTTTGTCTCAACATCTTAGTGTATTGCGTCGGGATAGATTAGTTAAAACTAGAAGGGAAGCACAAACAATTTATTATTCACTCAGCAGTAAAGAAGTCATTGCGGTCATTTCAACACTGTATCAGTTGTATTGTATCGATTGATTTCAACACAATATATGGTTATGGATAAGCGGCAAGTAATATCAATATGTGGTGTTGTTGTTCGAGCCAGTCACTAGTTAACCTGCTTGTATACCCAAAGCCATTGGAGTTGCAGCTAGGCGGCAAAGGAGCTCAGCCCCATGAGCTTAGACATACTAAGTGATTGGGGTGAGTGAGAGCAGCCAACAACGCTGCAGCTTCAAGGGAGACGGGTATATAATCTACAAGTTTACTATTGTTAGTTGATCCCCGATATTTATTCGACCGTCAGCAAGCACACGGCAACATACGCCTCCGCGCCAATCAGGTGTAAGGGCTTGGGTTAATCCTTGATGTTGCGCATCCATTTTAGAACAAGGATCGGTTTCACCGCTAATCAACAGGATCAACTGTCCTATTTTGATTTGTTTACCAACAAAACTCCCATCGAAGATAATTCCAGTGACTAATAAATTAGCGCGCCTGACTGTCCATGGAAGTGAGGTGCCCAATTCATCACAAGCCAGTTGCCATTGTTCAAGACTGAGCACTGTCACCTGACGTTTGCCCGGTTTACCTCTAAAGTCATCCTCTACGCCCGCTACTCTGCTTACCATAGTTTCTATTTTTGTTTGCATTGGGGCTCTAGATTTAGAGCGAAAGGCGATATCCAATAATTGCATGTTGACTTCCTTTTAGATGGCAATTTTATCAAGTTGAGCAATTTTGTTTTGAGTGTACTTGAGTCGCAGCCCTAAGGTGACGGCTGCGGTGCTTAAACCACAGATAAATCCTATCCAAAAACCTGCTGCAGCCATTTGCGGCACTATCCAGTCGGTTAATCCCAGCACACATCCAATAGTCATGCCGACAACCCAATAAGATACAAAACTTAAATAGAACATAGCAGTAGTGTCTTTGTAACCCCGCAGAGCAGTACCTGATATCACCTGTATGGCGTCTGAAAATTGAAACATCGCGGCCAATAATAAAAGGCCAGAAGCCAACTCAATGACAGGAGGGTCGATACTGTATAATTTAGCAATAAATTCTCGGCCTATTACCGTTAATGTTGCCGTGAAAACGGCAATGCTTACGCCTAAAAAGAAAGCACATTTTGTGGCGATTTTTGCTTGTTCAGGGTTTTGCTCGCCCAGTAAATGTCCAATACGGATACTGGTTGCCATACCTATACTTAATGGGATCATAAACATCAGAGCAGAAAAGTTCAGCGCTACCTGATGGGATGCCACCACTATTGATCCAAAAGGCGCCAGTAAAATGGCCACAGCTGCAAACAATGTAACCTCAAATAGAATGGTCATAGCGATAGGTAAACCTAACTTCATACATTCCAGCATGTCTTGATAATGAGGAGGGTACAGTTTGCTATATAAATCATACCTAGCCAGCTTTTTGGATTTGAGCGTATAAACCCAAGTCGCGATAAACATGGCCACAAACACTAGTGCAGTTGCCACACCACAACCCGCGCCACCCATTTCAGGCAAACCAAACTTTCCGTAAATCAGTACATAGTTAGCCGGAATGTTGACCAGTAATCCTATACCCATAATCAACATGCTAGGTTTGGTAATTGACAAGCCTTCGCAGTAATTTCTAAGCACTTGATACAGCGCAAAGGCAGGCATTGAATACAAAATATAATGAATGTAGTCGATGCTAATACGCCGTAAATCCTCTTCCATCTGGATATATTGCATCAAAGGTTCAAATACAAAGCCAAATAACACCGCAAGGATAGAAAAAGCCAGGGCTAGCCAAAGCATTTGATGTGTATAGTTAGCGACTTTATCAATTTGTTTTGAGCCATTAAACCGCGAAATGATTGCAGGCAAAGCAAGGGTGATCCCCTGAACAAATACAATAATAGGTAAGGTAAAACCAAAACCTATAGCAACCGCCGCCATATCGGTTGCGGAATAGCGCCCGGCCATAATAGTATCTGAGACACCCATCAAAGTTTGGGTAATTTGCGCAACCAGTAAAGGCCACGCCAAATGACAAATTGTTTTTAACTCTTTCTTAAATGCCACAAACCCTGCTTCTTATTGTTGTTGAAAACTAAAACTAAAACTAAAACTAAAACTAAAACTAAAAGATTTTTTACCACAGAGGACACAGAGAGCACGGAGAAAAGAAAAAGGATATCTTGCTTTCTCTGTGTCGCGAAGCGTTCTGTGCTCTGTGGTGCAATATTTTTTTGCTATTAGCTCGTATCGCGAAGCGACCGGCTTAAAACGGCTGGATGTTCACGTTATCACCCTCTTGAACGTCTCCTGCATCCTGCTCTAACGCCATATAACAATTAGCATTGGCGATTGAACTCATAATACCCGAACCTTGTTTGCCATTGGGTTTTACCCATAGCTCACCCTGTTCGTCACGGTAGAATATGCCTCTTTGGTAATCGGCTCGTCCCGGTCGTTTACGAATAAGGCAGGCGGCCTTAGCGACAAAGTGTGCAGCGGGTAGATATGTTTGGCCACTTAATTTTTGTAATACTGGGGTAACAAGCTGCTCAAATGTCACGTAAGACGAAACAGGGTTACCGGGCAATCCGCAAAACCAAGCATGACTAAGTTGTCCAAAAGCAAAAGGTTTGCCGGGCTTAATGGCCACTTTCCAAAAATCGATAGAGCCTAGGTCATCGAGTATCTCTTTTACGTAATCAGCTTCACCTACAGATACTCCACCGCAAGACAACACTAAATCACAATGACTTCCAGCTTGTTCAAAAACCGCTTTGAGAGCTATTTTGTCATCTTTGACAATGCCAAAATCAAACACAACAACGGGGAAAGTATTCAGTAATCCGGTCAGTGCATAACGATTACTTTCGTAAATAGCGCCATCACTAAGAGGCTGGCCTGGGATTGTTAACTCATCACCTGTGGCAATTAGGCCTACTTTGATTTGGCGAATAACTGATATCTCAGCAATACCCACTGAAGCAATAAGTGCTAGATAGGCAGGCGTAAGCTTAGTGCCCTTAGCTACTACCACCTGGCCTTGCAAAATATCTTCTCCAGCTCTTCGAACGCTGTTACCCAATTTAGGTATTTGATTAAAAATGACAGAGTCGCCTTTAATCTCTGTGTTTTCTTGCATCACTACCGAATCAGCCCCTTCAGGGATTACCGCACCTGTCATGATCCTGATACATTGGCCTGTTAACACCTTTTCTTTAAAAGGTTTACCTGCCAGAGCCGTGCCCACTAACTTGAGTTGCTTGTTATCAGTAAGATCTTCACAGCGCATAACGTACCCGTCCATGGCTGAATTATCATTAGGCGGCACATTAATGTTCGATATTAAATCCTTAGCTAATACTCTGCCAAGTGCCTCTTCCAGTTCTATTTGTTCACTTTCTAATACTGCAGTGACTTGTTGTAGCATATTGGAAATAGCTGAATGTATGGGCAAAAGTCCGGGGCTATCGCAGGTTTCGATCATAGGTTTAATGTTCATCTTTGTTCAATAAGTGAGTAAATAAAAGTGAATAAATGATTATCGCAAAAAAAACGCTAGAGAGTGTACAAAGATCAAAAGACACGAGATCTAGGCTCTGTCTTTTGATTAGTGTTATTTGGCTACAGTTTTTCGATTTTGTAACCTTTAGCTTTGAGTTTTGTTAATACACTTTCAGGCCCAGAAAGATGCAAGGCACCAACCAAAATAAATTCTATGGGTGTGTCATTCAGCATGTTAACAATTTGCGGCAACCAATTGTTGTTGCGTGTTACCAATAAGTCTTGATAAATAACCGGATAATCAACTTTAAAAGGTGTGATGCCTACATCAGCCATACCTTGCATATCACCTGCAAGCCAAGTTGCATGTAACTTAGGAAACATTTCAGGCATTTTTTTTATGTCTTTAAGGGTATATTCAATAATGGCGTTGGGATCGTCACCGCCCAAGTTAGCGATAAAGGCCAGTTGTTCATCAGGTGTTTCTAACCAGCCTTGTTGCTTTCCGTCGGCTTTAGCCATATTAGCAAAAAACATATCCACACCTTCACTGGTGTAACCCATGGCTTGTAGTTCAATAAAGGTCAGTGAAATGGCCAACAAACTGGGTTTGTGGGAGGCAAATGCCTGCATGGGTAATTGCCGTGATGATAAATGTATTGCTAGGGCTTTATAGGTATCGGGTTTTAATACTTTGTTGACGGTTGTACCGTCGCTGTACATCATTTGGCTCATCATTTTTTGAGCAAATTCTGGTGAACTAGCTGTCTGCATATCTGTTTCAAACACTACTTTATCTGCTGCTTTGTAGGCTAAATCATATTCCTTTGCTAAAGGATAATCTTTAGGCGTGAGCACATGAATAGTGCCTCCAATATAAAGACTGTGTTGCTCGTTA
>Ga0316204_10008088_pt1 | contig 14907 bp, 12 predicted proteins | sample 6monrhotite_MG_2_FD_205661 | JGI IMG/M metagenome (GOLD analysis project Ga0316204, IMG submission 205661) | Microbial mat bacterial communities from mineral coupon in-situ incubated in ocean water Damariscotta River, Maine, United States -... | ecosystem: Environmental > Aquatic > Marine >...
AAAGTGCCTAAAATCGATTAACGCGCGAAAAAATATATCGTCTCATCTTCTCAGATCAAAAAAACATCTTTTTCTTTTTTCGAACTAAAAACAGCATATTTGCGAATAATAGCGACATTATAGAGACGATTTTTCGAAGTTAGTCATTATTTACCCACATTTCAACCGAGACGTGAGGGCCGGGGGAAAGTTACTTGCCTCCGTTTTTTGACAAGTGAAGTGCAAAAATCTTAAAAAAGCTAGTAAATATGGCAATTTTCTCGTTAAAAGTTCCGAAATGTCGATAAAACGACATTATAAGTGCCCTCATGATTTAACGAATCCGCGAGAATTCTATCGGATAAATTACAAGGAGTATAGGAGTTTCGCGTAATTTACCGTCACGTTTGACGATGATAGGCCGCTATAGCCACTGCAGGATGATTCGGTTTACGTCCTCGGGCCTTTCCTGTTGCGACCAATGCCCGCAGGGCTGCAGCATTTCGATACTCAAGTCCTCGACCAGCGGCCGCATGGCCTCGATCTGTTCGAGCGGCACCACCACGTCGTCAACAGCGCCGATAAAGAGCGTCGGAATCCTGATGATCGGGTCCACGCCGGCCAGCGCTTGCCAGTTTCGAGTCCAGTTTCGATACCAGTTGATGGGGTTGGTGAATCCGGATTTGGCGAAGGCATCGGCGAAGTAGTCGCGCTCTTCAGTCGTGAGCAGTGGCTCACCGCCGGAGCCCTCGCGTTGCATCGCCTTTATGAGACTCATAACTTTCATCGGCGCGGGCAACTGGTCAAACTGCGCTCGCGTGATCTGGTTCTTGCGCATCATGATATTGAAAAAATGCACCGGATCTGCGGCAAAGGCCCGGTCTGCTTCATCCGAGTCCTGAAAATTGACGATGTAAAAGTCATCGCCAAGTTTTCGTCGAAATATTTCGATCGGATCAGTGTGGAAACGCGGAAAGTGCGGGATGTTCAGTATGACCAGCTTCTCGATGCGCTCCGGCGCGAGCATCGCCATGTGCCAGAGAAGTATGGCTCCCATATCGTGGCCTACAAATATCGCACGTTCGAGTTGCAGCGCATCCAGCAGGCCATGCAGATCGCCGATCAGTTTCGATACGGAATATTCGTCGACGCCATCCGGGCCCTCTGTCTGCCCATAACCACGCATGTCCGGCGCGATCGTGCGATAGCCTGCCGCGGCAAGTGCTGGTATCTGGTGCCGCCAGGAAAATGCGAGCTCGGGAAATCCGTGCAGCATGATGACAGCCGGGCCTTCGCCCTCTTCATAGACGGCCATGCGGATACCGTTGCTTGCAACGAAATGCGGATCGGGAAACATGCAGCTATTTGACCGTAATCGACAGGGGATCGCAAAGTGCTGGCTAGTGAGTGGTAAGTGGTCGATGTTCTCTGTTCCGGTTTTCGCTGCGGCGGGCGATGTACAATCTGAGGGATGAGCTGCTCTCCAACATCGTGCTGTGACTTCGCTGGCAGTTATGACTTGTCGCGATTGCCCGAAATCAAGAAGCTGGAACAGCTTGCCCTGGGGTGTGACTACGGTGGTACGAGCTGGACGACACGGCAACAGGTTGACGGTATTGTCGAATCACTCCAGCTAAGCTCGGACAGTCAATTGCTGGACATTGGCGCTGGCGCGGGATGGCCAGGGTTGTTACTCGGGAAAATGTCCAACTGCGAATTGACGCTTCTCGATATTCCTCTCAATGCGTTATCGCAGGCGGCTGCAAGAGCAGCTGAAGACGGCATGCACGAGCGGGTCGGGATCGTATCCGGCAATGGCACGGCGTTGCCGTTCAACAACAAGTCGTTCGATTGCATCAGCCACTCCGACGTCCTTTGCTGCTTAGCCGAAAAACTTGAGTTGCTAATAGAGGCGCGACGGGTTGCTCGCGACGGTGCGCGCATGCATTTTTCCGTGATTCTGCCCGCCACAGGACTGTCTCGTTCCGACCACGAAAAGGTGCTGTTGACCGGCCCGCCATTTATTGATGTCGACGGACCCTATTCCGAATTGTTACGAGAAGCCGGGTGGCAGGTGATAGATTGTCAGAATGTGAGTGACGAATACAAAAGTAGCCTGCAGCGGCTGGTTGATGGCACGCGCGAGTACGAAAGTGATCTGCTGGATTTGCTGGGCGCAGATGAGTTACTCGCCAAGCGGCGGCATCGCGAAGACCAAATCGAGCTGGTCCGTAATGGTCAAATGATACGTGAGGTTTATGTTGTCGTTGCAACTTAGACCGAGTTCTAACGAGACGAACGTTTTTTCACAACGATGCAATTCTTAAGAAAATAAGGTGAGTTGAACGATGAACTTCGAACTGATTTATCCCATGGCCGCAATGGTGCTGCTCACATTTGTCGTATTGATCGCGATGTTTCGAAGTCGTGTCAACGCGGTCAAAACGGGTGCAGCAAACACCGGTTTCTATAAAACCTACCAGGAGGGCGGCGAGCCACGCGAGACCGCTCAGCTATCCCGGCAGCTCGTTAATTTATTTGAGTCACCAACGCTGTTTTATGCAGCCTGTATTGTCGGCATGGTGACCGGGCAGAATTCTGCGCTGCTGATCGCGATGGCTTGGGCGTATGTTGGTCTGCGCGTGATGCATGCGTACATCCACACGGGCAGGAACAGTCTGCCATCGAGAATCCGAGCTTACTTTTCGAGTTGGCTGGTGTTGCTCGGTATGTGGGGCACGCTGGTTTATGGTGTCGCATCGAGCCAATGAAGGACGACTGGCGCAGCAAGCTACTGACGCTTCGCGCAGAATTGGAGAGAACCGCTGCAACCGGGGATGAATCCGCGGCGATCGTCGAGCTCGATCAAAGCAAAGTAGGCCGGCTATCGCGAATGGATGCGATGCAGGCGCAGGCGATGGCACAAGCCTCGAGCAACAGGCGCAAGGCTATGCAGATCAAGATCACCGCCGCGCTGCAGCGCATTGATGACGGTGACTACGGTGTGTGTCGAGGATGTGAAGAGCCGATCAACCCGAAACGGCTCGAGTTCGATCCGACCACGCTCTACTGTGTGACATGTGCCAGTAAGGCAAATGCATCATGACTGCAAAAATTGCTTGCTGGCATCTTTAGGGGCAATCACCCGGGCCCGGGATGGCCCAAAACATTTTGCTCATCGCGCAAATTCAGCGATACTGACAACTGCTCCGAACAATAACCACACAAGGAGTTTTCATGGGTACCGTAACCAGCACCACCCGCCGCCGCTTTCTTGTTGCGACCATCGCAGCTTCCGGCGCAGCCGCATCCGGGCTGAATCTGGCCTTAATCAGTAACGCGTCCGCCTGGGCCGAAGCGACTGACGATGCTTCGTCAGACACAGCGATCAGCTTGGCGCGACTGGCGCGTCTCTATTATCCCCACGACAAGGTTGCGGACGAAGTCTATCTGCAAACGGTCGATAGTATTCTTTCCGCAGCGGCGTCAGACCCGCAGCTGCAAGAATTTTTGGATGACGCGTATGCCGCGCTCGACGCCGCCGGTGATCAGCCCTTTGCGACATTGGATCCCGCGTCGCAACTTGCCGCGATGACGAAGCTGCAGAACGAACCATTCTTCACGGCGATAAAAGTGCAGCTGCTGTTACGCTTTTACGTTAACCGCGATGTGTGGAAGGCGATCAATTACCCAGGGTCGTCGGTTGAACACGGCGGATACGTGGATCGAGGGTTTAACGATATTGATTGGCTACCGGAGGACGGTCGATGAGCAAACAATTCGAATTGAATGATGCTTCCGTCGTCGTCGTAATCGGATCCGGTGCTGGTGGTGGCACGGTAGCGAACGAACTGGCCCAGAAAGGCGTCGATGTGGTCTGTCTCGAAGCTGGCAAGCGCCTGGCATTATCGGACGTCGTCAATGACCCTGGCGTGATGCTGCAAAAGCTGGGTTGGAATGACCCTCGCAAGGGCACGCCCGTTACGACCTGTAAGACTGTCGGTGGAACAACGATGCGCTGGTCCGGCATAACGCCGCGTATTCAAGCGCACGAGTTCAAAGCACTCAGCACTTATGGCCAGATGCAAGATACAACGCTGATTGACTGGCCGATTACGCTCGAAGAGCTTGAGCCTTACTACGATAAGGCTGAGAACAAGATGGGCGTAACAGGAACACATGGCATTCCAGCATCGGCCGAGACTAACAATTACAAATTGTTGAAGGCAGGCGCGAAGAAAATCGGCTACAAGGAATACACATCGACCAGGACCGCAATTAATTCGGTTGCCCGCGATGGACGGGCGGCTTGCCGGCAGATAGGTTTCTGCCACTCTGGTTGTGCAATCGGTGCAAAGTGGTCGACGCTGTATACCGAGATTCCGAAGGCAGAGGGCACCGGCCACTTCGAGCTGCGTACCGAAGCCATGGCTGTGAAGCTGAATCATAATGACGCAGGCGAGGTTACGGGAGTCATTTATGCGGACAGCGATGGCAATTTGCACGAGCAAAAAGCACGTGCCGTGTGTGTCGCGGGCAACGTGATGGAAACCACGCGGCTACTGTTTAACTCAACGTCGAATCTGTTTCCCGACGGCCTTGCTAATTCGTCCGGACACCTGGGTCGAAACTACACACGTCATCTGATGTTATCGACCTTTTCTATCATGCCAGGCGAAGTCAATTTTCATCGCGGCACGCGTCAATCCGGATTGCTATTTGACGAGCAGTATCACAAGCCGGAGCGCGGTTTTAATGGTGGTTATCTCATCGAAACCGTCGCTACCGATCCGATGACGGTAGCGTGGGCTGTTGGCGGATGGGGTGAATCGGCAGCGGATTATCTCGAAAACTACACGAAACTGGGCGGCCTTTGGGTGACCGGGGAAGATCCACCACAGGCATCGAATCGCATTACCCTCGACGATGATGAGCGCGACCAATACGGACTGCCGGTGCCGACGTTGCATTATGAATTTCACGAAAATTCGCTGGCGATGTTTGAGCATGCGAAAACGCAGTGCGAAGCGTTACTGGCGTCGATGGGTGGGCAGAAGCCGGCAACGGCCATCGATCTTGGCGGCGGTTGTCACAACATGGGTGTCGCACGGATGAGCGCTGACAAAAAAGATGGCGTGACGAACCGTTGGGGACAAGCTCACGACATTCCGAACCTTTTTGTGACCGACGGGAGTCTATTCAGCACCAGTGCTGCCGCAAATCCGACGTTGACGATTGTGGCGCTTGCTATTCGCCAAGCTGACCATATCGCCGCTCGGATGAAGAATCGGGAGCTCTAGACTGAGAATTCCCTTGTCTTTTGGCCGCTTGGGCGCTAATTTGCCTCGCAAGACGTTGATGGGGACGAGTACGCAGCCCGATCAGGCCAAAGCGACCGGGGGAAGGTGAGAGCTCCGGGCCTGAATCTGCCGAATATCACCCCGGAGTCGCCGCCTGAAAAGCATTGCTGATTAAGGTTTGGCCGACTGGCTCACGAAACGAGCGACGGGTCGCAAGATCCATGAGATGGCGGAAGTAGCCATGAAGCCGGGTGGTACCGCGAAGAATTTTCGCCCCGGGCGCACTGCGTGCGCCCGGGGTTTTTTAGTTTTGGAGTAGCTCAATTGTCATTTAAAGAAGTGCAAGGTCGATACGACGGACCAGCCCTCGAGAAAGAGGTGCTGGAATTCTGGCGTGAGCATGACGTTTTTCAGAAGACGCTGGATCAGACCGAGAATGGGCCACAGTTCAGTTTTAATGAAGGGCCGCCCACGGCGAATGGCAAGCCCGGTATCCACCATGTGCTTGCTCGAAGCTTTAAGGACATCTTCCCGCGCTACAAGACCATGCAGGGTTATCACGTACCGCGGAAGGCGGGTTGGGATACACACGGTCTCCCGGTGGAGCACGAGGTTGAAAAGCTGCTGAAAAAGCAGGGCAAAATTAAGAGCTACGACAAGGCAGAAATCGAGGCAACGGTGGGTATCGCTGAATTCACGCGGCTTTGCCGTGAGTCTGTCATGACCTATATCTCGGACTGGGAGAAGATGACCGAGCGCATGGGCTTCTGGGTCAATCTTGATGAGGCGTATTACACGCTGAATAACTCCTACATCGAATCTGTCTGGAACCTGCTGCAAAAAATCTGGGACAAGGATTTGATCTACAAGGGCTACAAGGTTGTTCCCTATGATCCGCGCATCGGCGCCACTTTGTCATCGCATGAGTTAGCGCTCGGCTACAAAGACGTCGAAGACCCATCAATCACTGTGCGCTTCAAGATGCAGGGCGAAGATGACACCTATTTCCTGGTCTGGACGACGACACCCTGGACATTGCCATCGAACCTTGCGCTCGCGGTCGGCAGTGACATCGACTATAGCTATTGCGAATCCGAGGGCCAGACGCTGATTGTCGCTGAGGCGCTGCGCGAATCGGTCTTCAGGGATATCGAGCATAGCGTCGTGAAGACGGTTAAGGGCTCTTTATTAGTCGGCGCCCGTTATGAGCAGCTCTTTAACTACATCGAGGTTGATGCGGCCAACGCGTTCCAGGTTTTTGCCGCTGATTTTGTGAGCACGGAGAGCGGTACGGGAATCGTGCACACGGCACCCGCTTACGGCGTTGACGATTTGGCACTCGGGCAGGCCAATGATCTGCCCGTGATTCACGGTGTTGGCCTGGACGGCAATTTCATCGACGCCGTCGAGCCGGTCAAGGGCCTGTTCTTCAAAGACGCCGATAAGCCACTTATTCGTCTTTTGAAGGAGCGCGGCATGATGTTTCGCTCCGAGCGTTACAAGCACAGCTATCCCTTTGGATGGCGGACTGGCGATCCGATCCTCTATTACGCGAAAAATGCCTGGTATATCCGCACCTCGAAGTTTCGCGATCGGATGACCGAACTGAACCAGACAATCAACTGGGTCCCTGAGCATATAAAGGATGGCCGCTTCGGCAACTGGCTCGAGAACAACGTCGATTGGGCGCTCTCGCGTGAACGCTTCTGGGGAACGCCGTTACCGGTCTGGACGACAGAAGATGGCGATTTTCACTGTATTGGTTCCGTTGCCGAACTCGAAGAGCTAACGGGCCGCGAACTCAGCGAGCTCGACCTGCACCGTCCGGCTGTGGATGAAATCACGTTCGAGAAAGATGGCAAGACCTGGACTCGCGTGCCAGAGGTGATTGATTGCTGGTTCGACTCCGGTGCGATGTCCTATGCGCAATGGCACTATCCGTTCGAGAACGAGGACAAGTTCGAAAAGCACTTTCCGGCCGACTATATCTGTGAAGCGATCGATCAGACGCGCGGTTGGTTCTACACGCTGCATGCTATCGCGACGCTGGTCTCCGACAGTGTGGCATTCAAGAACTGCATTTGCCTGAACCTGATCGTCGATAAAGACGGCAAAAAGATGTCGAAGTCGGTTGGCAACATTATCAATCCGTATGACGTCTTCGATACCGTCGGTGCCGATGCACTGCGCTGGTATTTTCTTGCGCGCCTGTCGCCGGATGTGCCGAAACGCGTTTCGGTCGACATCGTGGCAGACGTGGCTAGTTCGTTTATCAATACGTTCTGGAATACCTACGGCTTCTTCGTGCTGTATGCGCGACTTGATAACGTCGACCTAAGCCGACAGATTGCGCCAGCAGACCGTCCCGAGATCGATCGCTGGGCTCTGGCGCTGTTGCACAAAACGATTACCACGGTCACAGAATCACTTGATAACTATGATGCCAAGGCGGCAGGTGAAGCGCTGGAGTCATTCGTTGATCAACTCAGTAATTGGTACGTGCGGCGAAACCGCCGCCGCTTCTGGAAGTCTACGGATGCGGAGGATACTCAAGCGGCTTATCTCACGTTGTACGAGTGCCTGCATGCGGCGCACAAACTCATGGCACCGTTCGTGCCGTTCCTGGCCGAAAATGTGTACCAGAATCTCGTTAAAAACGTTGATCCTGATGCAGCTGATTCGGTGCATTTGGCGAGCTGGCCGGTGGCAGATGCATCGTGGCAAAACGACGACCTGCTATTTGATATCGACGTTGTGCAGAAGGTGGTTGGCCTTGGCCGTGGCGCGCGCGCTAAGTCCGGTGTTCGCACCCGACAGCCGATCTCGCGATTACTGGTACGTGCACCCAATGATGCGGCGGCCAGGGCGCTCGATAGCCATCAGGACCAGATCCTCGAGGAGCTTAATGTCAAAGCGATCGAGTTTATTGCTCGGGACGCTGGACTCGTCAGCTACAACATCAAGCCTAACTTGCCGAAGCTTGGCAAACTCTACGGAAAACTTGTGCCGCAGATCAAGAAAGCCCTTCTTGATGCCGATGGCGGAGCGATCGCCAGTGCGGCGGCGCGCGGTGAAGCCTTTGAAATTACGGTGGCAGGGCAGCTGATTCCGCTGGAGGGAGATGACGTTTTGATCGAAACACATTCGGCCGAAGGTTACTCATGCGAGACTGATGCCGGCTATCTCACCGCGCTGGATACGACACTCGATGACGAGCTGATTAATGAGGGATTTGCTCGCGAGATCGTGCGTTCAGTACAGGACGCGCGCAAGCAGGCAGGTCTCGAAGTCTCCGACCGAATCACGCTGGGCGTTTCTGGCTCTGCAGCGGTAGAAAAGGCGCTGTCTGTTCACCGCGAGTATCTGATGACCGAAACACTGGCGACCGAATGGCAGGTTGGTCAGACACAACCGATGTATAGAGACGAGAAACAGCTCGGCGAGGATAGCTGGACGATCGAAATTTCTAAATAGCGGTGTATCTGCTAATGTGAGATCAGACCGCGCAATAAGAATCGCGGCGAAAAACAATAATAAGCGGCGGGCAATGCCGGAGATTTCGTTGCTGGTCGTGTACGAGGGGAATGCGCTTGCTCTTTAATTCGCTCACGTTCGTCGTGTTCTTCGTGTTGGTGTTGGCGTTGCACAATGCGCCGCTCAGCTGGCAGGTCAAGAAGACCAACCTGTTGATCGCCAGCTACCTGTTCTACGCAGCGTGGAACCCGCCGTTTGTCATCCTGTTGTGGCTGTCCACCGTTATCGACTGGCATGTTGCGAAACGCCTGTTTGTTGAACAGACGCAGCACAAGCGCCGACTCCTGCTCGCAGTCAGCGTCGCCGTCAACCTCGGTCTGCTCGGGTATTTCAAGTACGGTGGCTTCTTGCTCGAGAACTTTGTTGCCCTCGCGGCAGCTGCCGGTATCGACTATCAACCACCCGATTGGCACATCATCCTGCCGGTCGGTATTTCCTTCTATACTTTTCAGACGATGGCCTATTCACTGGATGTTTATTTGCGTCGAGCTGAACCGTCCAAGTCGTTTCTGGACTTCGCCCTTTTCGTCACGTTCTTTCCACAGCTTGTCGCTGGCCCGATCGTTCGTCCAACACACTTGTTACCGCAGTTCGCGACGCCGCGGGTGGCGACGCCGAAACAGTTGTACTGGGGCCTGGCCCTCATGACCATCGGTCTATTTCAGAAAATCGTCGTGGCAGATGGCTTGCTCGCACCGGTGGCAGACGAGGTGTTTGGTGCTAAAGAAATGCTGCATCCATTGGACGCCTGGCTCGGCACGCTAGCCTTCTCCGGTCAGATATTTTCTGATTTTGCGGGCTACTCGACAACGGCTATCGGTGTGGCGCTGACACTTGGATTTGGTTTGCCGGACAACTTCCGCTTCCCGTATGCAGCGATTGGTTTCTCCGATTTTTGGCGGCGCTGGCATATATCGCTGTCTTCGTGGTTGCGTGATTATCTTTACGTTCCCTTGGGTGGCAACCGCAAGGGCAATCTTCGAACCTATGCCAACCTCATGACCACAATGCTGCTCGGCGGTCTCTGGCATGGCGCGAGCTGGACCTTCGTTGTCTGGGGCGGCTTGCACGGTTTGTATCTTGCAGTAGAGCGCTGGCTGAACGCGCGCTTTGGTCACAAGGCGGTCTGGAGCCGTCTGCCAGCGCAGATATTCCTGGCCGTGCTGACGTATTTCCTGGTCAATATAACCTGGGTGTTCTTCCGCGCGGGTGATTTTGCAACGGCCTGGCGCATGATCGTAACCATGCTGACCTTCGTTACCGATGGCGAGAAGGTACTGGCGACGGTTCACATACTGCAGGTGGTGGTCACTATCAGCATCATGCTGGTCATTCACTGGCGTATGCGCGAACGCAAACTCGATGAAGTGATTAACCGCATGCCTGTCTGGCTTACCGGAATAATCTGGGGCGTCATGCTGACGCTGATCATCATTACGCAGGGAGGAAGCGATGCGTTCATCTACTTCCAGTTCTGAGAGTTCTGCCGCTTTGAGCAAACTCGATCGTGCTTTGCCGGCCAGACCGCTTCGCGCTAGTGCGTGGATTGGCCTCTTCATCATGATTGCGTTGGTGAGTGGCTGGGAAATGTACTGGCGGGACTATGGATCCGTGCCGTCGTATCGGAACAGTGCGAGTCTCTGGGCCATCGAACGCAGGCGCATTGACAACGGCGAAGGCGATAAGACGGTTATCAGCGGATCTTCACGCATGCTGTTTAATACTCAACCCGATACCTGGGAGCAGGAGTCCGGCGAAAGACCGATACAACTTTCACTGGAAGGTACGAGTCCGGTCGGTTTGATGGAAGACCTGGCCGCGGACGATGATTTCACCGGGACGCTGCTTGTCGGCGTTGCGCCCGGACTGTTTTTCAGCGGATTTGAGTATCGACGCAAAGCCTTTGACCGCTACAAGAACGAGTCTCCGACCCAATGGATTGGGCAGCAGATTTCGATGCTCGTCGAGCCGTACCTCGCGTTTTATCATTACGATTTTGCGCTTTTCCAAGTTTTGGAGCGACAACCGTTCCCACCGCGTACTGATGTCGAAAACCCTATCGATGTTCGCCGTCTTACGGTCGTGGAAAAGGACCGATCAACTCGAATGTGGGACAAGCTCGAAACCGATCCCGAATATGCGGCAGTGGCTCAGCAGATCTGGGCACACGGTTTCGAGCCATACGATGAGCTCGACGAGGAAGAAATAGAGAAGAACCTCGAAAGTCGCGCTAAGCAGATCGAGCGTGCAGTTGCCGCGACAAATGCGCTGCGAGAAAAAGGCGCGGAGGTTATTTTCGTACGCAATCCCGCGGAGGGGCATTATGCGATCAGAGAGCCCACTTATAATCCACGTGCCGAAACGTGGGATGTACTGATCGAAAAGACCGGTGCACTTGGCATACATTGGATGGACCATGAAGCGTTGCAGGGTTTTTGGTTGCCGGAGTGGTCGCACATTGCAGGCAGCGAGGCAGACCGCTATACAAAAGCGCTATACGAGGTTATTCAGACAGAACGTAAATTGCGCAACGCGAAGAGTGCTGAGTAAGCGATGAGGAGCAGGCTATGGGCTTGAGAATTTTGGTTGCAGTCGATCTCTCCGATGCGACGAACAAGGTTATGCGGGTTACGGAGTACCTTGCCAAAGCGACACAAGGTGATGTGCGGCTCTTGCATGTGGCAGAGGCAGAGCCGGATTTCGTCGGTTATGAGGCGGGTCCTGAGGTCGTGCGAGATCAGATCGCCAAAGAGTTTCGTGATGAGCATCGGAAAATTCAGGAGCATGCCGATACGCTTCGACAGGCAGGTGTGAACGCAAAAGCTTTACTGATTCAGGGGCCGATTATCGAAACCGTGCTGAGCGAGGCCAGGCGATTCGAGGCGGATCTCTTGATCGTCGGCAGCCATGGTTTTGGTGCCTTATATGACCTGCTGGTGGGCAGTTCCAGTCGCGGCATTCTCAAGGACACCGACATTCCGGTCCTGGTTGTACCCGTTCGCGACGCTGAATAACGCGCCTAAAAGCCGCGTTTGGCTTCCAGCAGGAATTGAACGCTATCAATTGTGTCATCACCATTAAGCGGAAAAGCGATGTCGATGTGCACCATCTTGCCTGAAGAACTGCGGGTCGGCGCGATGCGAAGTCCGAAGCCTACATCGGTGAGCCAGCCGCGATTTTCATTGCCTAATGGGTTTTGACCCCAGACACGTCCTGCGTCGGCAAACACAGCGCCGCCGATGCGGGCGAGGCGAAACGGATACCAGTCAGTAAAGTAGCGTTGCTCGATGGACATTAGCAATTTTGAGTCGCCGTTCTGATATCGCAATGGGTAACCGCGAAGGCCGCTGTCTCCGCCGATCTGGACCGGGTTGTCGAGGTCCAGTTCGTGTCCAAGCGTTGTGCTCATTGTGGCGAAAAAGAGCCACTTCGATGACTGTGTTCGGTAGTAATTCGCGTTCATACTGATTTTTGAGTTCTTGGCATGGCCAGATTCGAGCCGGCCATTCACCAATGCCGATACCAGCAAGGCGTTTTTGTCCAAAGAGCCGAAGCCGCGACTGATTTTGCCCCGGTAAATGAGGGCGTCCCGATCGGCACCCAACGACTCATCGGACCAGCCGAGCGTCGCGGATACGTTAAGGCCCATCATGAAATCTTCAGTTCTGCCTATTTGGTCACGATTTTTCGCGGTCGCAAACTCGTCCTCAACGATTTCGATACTCGCAAAGGCATAGACCAGCTCGCGATCGTCGGGCAGCAGGGGCGGCAGGGTGGCGTCCGATACCGTCGAAAAGCGATTATCGTCGTGGGTGATTCCGACAGTCCAGCGCTTTGCTCGTCCGTTGTGCAATCCCTTGGACCAACCTGCGAAGACTGAAAAATTGCGTCTCGCGTGTTGATACTCTGCCGCCTCTTCGCCCTCAAAATACAGGGCGCTGCGGCGATCGTCGTCCAGCGCCAGGCCACCGGCCGACCATCTCGTGTCCAAGGCATAGAAAGGCCGGGTAATCGAGAGGATGTTCGATTTGCCATCCGAATTATCGGCAATTCGCAGGAAGCTCGAGACCCAGCTATTGCCCAGGTGTCGATCGTAAAACTCGAAACTTTTCGATGTTCGATCAACATCTTTCTCGTGATTGAAGCGCACCGTTTGGCCGCTGCCAAGCAGGTTGGTTTCCTCGAGGCCTATCTGCGTGCGATTTTCGCCGCCACTGCGGGATGCTGATAAATCCGGTCCGAGCGACCAGACATCTCGTGTCGAGATCGTCAGGTCGACAATGCCATCATCGCGCGGTATAGCCTTAATCTGGGCATCAAACAGATAACGATTCTGACGCAAGATTCGTTCTGTCTCACGGATTTCTCTCGCCGAGTAAATTGCGCCACTTTGAAACAGTAGCTGCTTCCGGATGACCTTGTCCTTGGTGATTATGTGCAGTCGATTGGCCAGACGGTACAGAGCGTTATTCTCTTTTGGGTCTGTGAGGTCGAAAACGTCGGACTTATCGAGAACGATATCGCCAATGACGGTGCTCTGGGCCTCAAGCGCCGAGACAGCCGGCGAAACCTCGGCTTTAACGTCGGCGAGTAATAACAGGGCGATGCAAATCGAAAGTATTCCGCGCATACCGTCTATCTTGGCCTGTCCGGACCACTATTGGTATACCGATTCGCTGATTTTGTGCGTTATCGCCAGCGCTTATTGTTAGGTAGATTTTCTACTTGCGGAAGGTTCTGAATCTCTGCTATAAGAATAGGGCGCAAGAACTTGATACATAGGGAGTACTGAAGGGAATCGCGGCTCTGCAGGGGGCCGGACTACAGGAGGTAGTCAACTCCAATAATAAGAGCGTATAAGCCGCGGAGAGGGTCAGAGCGGCGCTACAATAATCGAACGCTGGAGTGACAATGACGAACGACGTCGATCGCTTTCACGCCGCACTCACGGTGCTGGCTGGGCATGGTCATATCAAACAGAGGCTAATCAAGGCCTACGAGGAAAACCTCGCCGAAATCAATGCAGATGAATTACCGATTGCCTTACAGCAGTCTTTCGCGGATTTACGGTGTCAAATGTATAGCGTCGCGCCTTTGAATGGCGAGGGCGCGATATGTGCGTCGGTGCGCAAGATGTCATTCGATGAGGCGAGCAAATGCGCTGGCCTGGTTGTGACGCTTTACGGCGAAGTTGTGCGATTACGCAATGACGATACGCCCAGCAGCTTGCCATTGTCGGATCTGGATGAGGCCCGAGTGCCGCCATTTCTGGTGAAGTCGGTCTAATTTACCTTGATCGGGTAGTACACGTAGGTCAGTAGCTTATCTTCGGCTACGTTACCCGGATCGCTGACGTAAGACTCCCATGCGGCGCCATTGCGCTCAATACCCAGTGCTGCGAGATAAGCGGAAATCTTGCGGTGTGTTTCCCCAAGTCGCCGGTAGGATCCGACATGACGGACCCTGATTACCGATCCTGCGTAGGTTTGACCAATCTTAACGCCGACGCTGTTTCGCGGTGTGTTATCGGTCAGACCTCGAACCGGAATCGCCGCGTCGAATGCGAGTTCACCGCCACTAAAATCGCGGGTAATCGATAGCGGAGCGCCGGCATCCGATAAGCCGTGCTTATCAATGAAAGTCAAGATCTGGAAATAGGCCGCTCCCATAGCCTCGGCGAGAGCAGCTGGTTCCTGGCGTGATGTTGCGGACTGGTAGGCGATATCAGCGGCTTCAACCACAATGTGTTCAATTTCGATGTCGCTGAAGTCGGCACTTGGCAGGCTCTCAGCCAGCTCCTTTAGCGCTTTGAGGCCGTCGTTATAGTCACTGGCGACGATGCTACCCAGCATGGAGGCAAAGTATCTGCCCACTATATTCAAGCCGTAGTCGGCCTCAAAACCCCAGATGACCTGTGTTGTGCCAACACCAGGCGCGAGCTTGAACCATGACTTCGCCTCGCCGGGCTCCCCCGGGTTCATGACGATGCCGACATATTCATACGGGTGGCTTGTCGTAATGATCTGGCTGCCGCTGCCAATAATGGACCCGTCCCAGGTGACTATGGCGCCTTCGCCGCGATTGGCGCCGGAAA
>Ga0316204_10008089_pt1 | contig 14906 bp, 12 predicted proteins | sample 6monrhotite_MG_2_FD_205661 | JGI IMG/M metagenome (GOLD analysis project Ga0316204, IMG submission 205661) | Microbial mat bacterial communities from mineral coupon in-situ incubated in ocean water Damariscotta River, Maine, United States -... | ecosystem: Environmental > Aquatic > Marine >...
GGATTACGAGCAGATGGCAGTCACGGTCGAAGATTTGATTCGGCGCTATGCGGAGCAGTTCGCAGCGGCCGACCTCAGCTATGGGCACGGCACGGATAACGCGCTGGACGAGGCCGCGTGGCTGGTATTCGCGGCTCTGAACCTGTCGCATGCGGACGCGTCTGCAGCCTATCAACAGAACGTGGAGCAGAAAGCGGTCGCAGAGCTGGATGCGATCGCGGTCCGCCGTATCAACGAACGCGTGCCGCTGGCGTATTTGCTGCAGCAAGCCTGGTTTGGCGGGCTGGAGTTTTATGTTGATGAGCGAGTGCTGGTACCGCGCTCACCGATTGCCGAGCTGATCGCCGCGCGTTTTGAACCGTGGCTGTCGGCGGAGGCGGTACATACGGCCGTGGACCTGGGTACCGGCAGCGGCTGTATAGCCATCGCACTCGCCAAAGCGTTTCCAGACGCGACCGTGGATGCGGTGGATATTTCCGCTGCAGCACTGGAAGTCGCTGCAATCAATGTGGACAAACACGCTGTGGCCGCCAGAGTGCGGCTGGTCGAGTCTGATTTTTTCGCCGCTCTGGAAGGGCAGCGCTACGATCTAATCGTCAGTAATCCACCGTATGTCGATCAGGCGGATATGAATGCACGCAGCGTTGAGTTTCAACACGAGCCCGAACTTGGTCTGGCGGCAGGCGGTGACGGTCTGGATTCAGTCAATGTGATCCTGCATCATGCGTCGCGGTTCCTGAATGATGACGGCATTCTCGTTTGCGAAGTCGGCAATAGTCAGGAAGCACTCGAAAACCGCTACCCAGGTGTTGCATTTGTGTGGCTGGAGTTTGAGCATGGTGGTTCTGGTGTGTTCCTGCTGACGAAAGCAGATTTGAAGGATATATAGAGTGTCGGGCAACAGTTTCGGTCGCAATTTTGTGGTTTCAACGTTTGGCGAGAGCCATGGTCGCGCATTGGGTTGCGTTGTCGACGGCTGTCCGCCGGGCATGGCGCTTAGCGAGTCTGATATACAGGTCGATCTGGATCGTCGCCGTCCGGGGCAGTCGCGACATACGACACAGCGCAAGGAACCGGATCAGGTACAGATTCTCTCCGGCGTATTCGAGGGCGTAACAACCGGCACCCCGATAGGACTGCTGATTGAGAATACGGACCAGCGCTCACGCGACTACGGCGACATCAAGGACAAGTTTCGTCCCGGGCACGCCGACTATACCTACCAGCAAAAATACGGCATTCGTGACTATCGCGGTGGCGGGCGGTCATCAGCACGTGAGACCGCGATGCGAGTTGCGGCTGGTGCGATCGCACGCAAATTCCTCAAAGAACGGCTTGGGGTCGAGATTCGCGGCTATCTTTCGCAGCTCGGGCCGATCGAGCTTGGCGCAGTTGACCTGAGTGCTGTTGATCAGAATCCGTTCTTTTGCGCGGAGCCTGCGCGGCTCTCTCAACTAGAGGCGTTTATGGACGCGTTACGCAAGGACGGCGATTCCATTGGTGCAAAAATCAGCATTCTCGCCAGCAACGTGCCTCCCGGTCTGGGTGAGCCCGTATTCGACAAGCTTGAAGCCGCGATCGCGCACGGCCTGATGAGTATCAATGCGGTCAAAGGTGTAGAACTCGGTGCAGGCTTTGCTGCGGTTACCCAGCGCGGCAGCGAACATCGCGATGAAATCGGCGCAGATGGATTTAGCAAGAACGACGCCGGCGGCACGCTTGGTGGCATCTCTTCGGGCCAGGATCTGATCGCCAGCATCGCGTTAAAGCCGACCTCCAGCATTTCAGTGCCTGGCAAAACCATCGACAAGAGCGGTGCGGAGACCGAGATTGTTACCAAAGGCCGTCATGATCCCTGCGTAGGATTGCGCGCAACACCGATTGCCGAAGCAATGGTTGCGCTGGTCCTGATGGACCACTTTCTGCGCCATCGTGCGCAAAATGCCGACGTTCAGTCGGATACACCTATAGTAGGAAATACCTAAAACATGTCAGAAAAAATCGATATCGCCGTCGTTGGCGCGACCGGCGTGGTTGGTGAGGCCATGCTGAGCATACTCGCGCAGCGAAAGTTTCCGGTCGGCAAAATCCACGCATTGGCGAGTGAGCGATCGGTCGGTAAGACAGTGAGCTTTGGCAATCGCGAGCTGCACATTGAAGATCTTGCGGAATTCGACTTTTCGCAGGTACAGATTGGCCTCTTCTCAGCGGGTGCTTCGGTCTCCGCAGAGTTCGCGCCCAAGGCCGCCGCGGCGGGTTGTGTGGTCATCGACAATACCTCCCAGTATCGCTATGACGATGACATTCCGCTGGTTGTGCCTGAGGTAAATCCCGAGAGAATCGCGGACTACACGACCAAAGGCATCATTGCCAACCCGAATTGCTCGACTATCCAGCTCGTTGTTGCCTTGAAGCCCATTTACGATGCGGTCGGCATCGATCGCATTAATGTTGCGACCTACCAGTCTGTCTCAGGCGCTGGTCGCAGCGCGGTTGAGGAACTGGTGCGCCAAACGGCCACCTTGCTCAATGGTCGGCCGCTGGAACTGGAAGGCGATACAAAGCAGATCGCATTTAACGTGCTGCCACATATCGATGTATTTCAGGACAACCGCTACACCAAAGAAGAAATGAAGATGGTTTGGGAGACCCGAAAGATACTTGGGGACGAGGCTATTCAGGTCAATCCGACCGCGGTTCGGGTGCCGGTCTTTTACGGGCACTCCGAGGCAGTGCATATTGAGACGAAAGCAAAGCTCACAGCAGAAAAAGCCTGTGATTTGCTCGCTTCAGCGGCTGGAATCACGCTGCTGGACGGGGTTGAAACGGGCCAATATCCGACCGCGGTGACCGATAGCTCTGGAAATGATGCCGTCTTCGTAGGCAGAGTTCGCGAGGATATTTCCCACCCGCGTGGAATAAATCTCTGGGTAGTGTCGGATAACATACGTAAGGGCGCGGCTCTAAATAGTGTCCAAATTGCTGAAATATTGGCGAAAAACTATTTATAAGATATAGTTCGACACCATATGTTAAACCGATCTGCCGGCCATTTGGTGGCCTTGCACCGGCGTCACAACGGGCTCTTGGGGAGCTGGAGAATAAACACTATGTCGCGACGACTGTCTCGAATCTCGCTGGCTCTCGTAATCTTGCTATCGAGCGAGGTGTGGGCCCTGGGGCTGGGAGAAATCAGACTTCAATCGGCGCTCAATGAGCCATTGCGTGCCGAAATCGAATTGCTTTCTGCCACACCGGAAGAATTGGCAGGTCTACGCGTCGCAATGGCGGCGGGCGATACCTTTGAACGTTATGGCCTGGATCGGCCAGCGTTCCTGCAAGGTATCGTATTTCAGATTCGTCGCAGTGGACGGGCTGACGGCAATGTTGTCGAAGTGCGCTCCGCGAATGCCATTACTGAGCCGTTCGTTACGTTCCTGGTAGAAGCGAGCTGGGCGCGCGGTCGCCTGCTGCGCGAATACACTATCTTATTGGACCCGCCGACCTTTGCCCCACAAGCGGCGGCCCAGTCGGCGCCCGCTGTCACGGCACCGAGTCGCAGCGAGCCGACCGACAGCGGCCGTATCGAGCGCGCCGCACCTGCTCCGCGAGCCGCGGAGACAGCGCCGGTTCGCACCAGCCCGCCGCGCGTCGCACCGGCACCGGCACCGGCACCGGCACCCTATACCCCGCCAGCTCGTGAGCCGCTTGATGAAAGTCGGCCGTACGACACTACACAGCCCGGCGACATTGTCGTGCAAAAGAACGAAACGCTATGGGGAATAACATCACGCGTTCGCGATGACGGTCGTCTGACCATGAATCAGACGATGCTTGCGATTTATGAAGCTAACCCGGAAGCGTTTGGCGGCAATATTAATGTTATGCGCGCCGGAGCAACATTGCGTATTCCGACAGCCAATGATGTATTTCAAATTAGTCGAGAGACGGCCCTGGATGAAGTGCAGCGACAGCACGCCGCCTGGCAGCCTGGCTACACCTATGTAGATAGCACCGCATCTGAGCCGGAGCCAGTCGACGATTATGTCGTCGATGAGCCAGCAAGCGTCGATGAGGCTGTGTCGCAGAACGACCTGACCCTGGTGCCACCCGATGAGGACCTGTTGGACGACAGCTCCAGCGCCTATGACGATACCCTGAGCGCTGACGCAGCTAGCCGTGAGGCAGATATCGAGCAACGTATTTTCGATTTGGAAGCGGCAGATGTGCCGGTACAGCAGTCTCTGATCGAAATTCGCGACAACGAACTAGCCGCGCTGCGCGAAGAACTTGCACAGATTCGCGGTGAGGTTTATGAGCCGGCTCTGGATGATCCGTTCGCAGACAATGCTGACGGGGACATGCTTGACCAGGCAGAGGCTGATGAGACTGCAGCCGCCGCGGATGAAGTAGAGGCGGCAGCAGAAGAGGCGCAGCCGACAGCCCGTCCGACACGCCGCGCGCAGCCGACTATGGTTGAGAAGATTCTTGGCATATTGAGCAGCTGGTGGGTCGCGATCGTGGTGGTTGTGCTCATCGTCGGCGGTCTGCTGTTCTGGTTTATGCGTCGCGGTGACGATGACGATGATGTCGATAGTTGGCGATCAATCGATACCGACGACGGATTGAACCCGTCTGACCTGTCTGCCACCGAGAGTTTGCGCGCACCGTCGCAGGACGATTCCATCATGGTCGTGGAGCAGGAATCATCGCTGCAGGATATGGATGAGACGGTGGATGCACCGGGACCGGATTTCGCAGTTGACTTTCAGCCAGCCGCGCCGGATGCCGAGGATCCCGAAGCAACCGCCGAGACAGGTCGCTTCGACTCGCTCGAAGATACCTTCAGCAGCGAAACAGCGGTTAACCTTGACCAGTCAGATCCAATCGCCGAAGCCGACTTCCACATGGCTTATGGTTTGTACGATCAGGCAGCCGACCTTATTAACGGTGCCTTGGGAGCGGAACCTGAGCGTCAGGATTTATTGTCGAAGTTGTGTGAGATCTACTTCGTATGGGGAAATCGCGATGCCTTTACGGACGCAGCCAGCCGCTTGAAGATGGCTGTCGGCGACGACGAAAATGCAGAGTGGGACAAGATTGTCATCATGGGTCAGCAGATCGCTGGCGAGCATGAGCTGTTCGCGGGTGCCGGTGTAGGTGCCGCAACCAAAGCAGTTGATATGTCCTTTGAAGACGAATCGGAGGGTACTGGCGCGCTGGACATGGAGTTCGGTGCCGATAATGACGATGCCAGCGATGTCTTCGATCTGGGCGATGCCGATTCAGCAAGCGCAGACGACGGCGACGACCTTGATTTCGCGTTCGATGCTGCTGCCGAAGATGCGTCGGCGTTTGAACCAGAGCCAGAACCAGAGCCGGACACGGTCAGCTATGATCTAACCGCAGAAATGCCATCGGCTGACGATACGGCTGAAGCGACGGCTGAAGCGACAGTAGAGACGCCTACGATAGAACAGCAGTTCGAAGGATTGTCGTCGAGCACATCAGAATTACCATCGCTGGAAGACACGCTCGGTGGAGCGCCGGACACGACCAGCCAGTTGGCTGACCAGACTGCGGAAATCAATCTGGACGATCTGGGCCTGGATCTGAATGGCCTGGATGAAACCGAAATCGCGTCATTGGAAGACCTGGATGCCACCGGAGAACTACCGGCGCTTGGTGATCTGGCGGATCCGACCAGCAGGAATCCGATAATCGATCCGGATGCTACTGGCGAGCAGACAATATTGCGCGAAGATGCAACCGGCATTAACGAAGGTTTAGACGATGCAGCGCTGCTCGAGGCCACTGGCGTTACGCAGGTACTGCCTGAGGACTTTGCGGTAGAAACGCTGGGTGATGGCGACGCGACCATGCTTGCGCCAGGACTGGGCGTGGTCGATACAGAGTTGGGCGATGATCAGGAAACGATGTTGGCGAGTCTGGATGACGATGATTCCGATTTTGACTACGCCAAGACTGAGGCATTGCCGCAGGACGCGTTTACCGGTAACTCGAGTCTGGATGAGACGGGTGAGCTTCCAGCTATTGCGTCGACGGATGTTGACCTCGATCTGGATGACTTAACCGCAGCACTGCAGATAAGCGAGATCGGCGACACGATAGAGCAATTGCGTGACGATGCGACTGTCGAGCAACCGCGACCCAATATTTCTGAGGACGAGTCGCCAACCATGGCTTTGGAGCCGGGCGAATTTAGCGACGATTTGCACGATGCGCGGACCATGACCGAAGTTGGAACCAAGCTCGATCTTGCGCGTGCCTATGTTGATATGGGCGATCCTGCAGGCGCGCGCTCGATTCTGGAAGAAGTGCTCGACGAGGGAGACCAGTCGCAACGCCAGCAAGCGCAGCAACTATTGGATTCACTGCCGTCTTAATTGCGTATCGCGTTAGGCATTGAGTACGACGGCACCGCGTATAACGGCTGGCAACGACAGCGTACGGGTGACGGCGTGCAGGAGCGCGTTGAAGCCGCCCTTAGCAGCGTGGCTGACGAATCGATTGACGTCGTTTGCGCCGGCCGTACCGATACCGGGGTGCATGCAACGGGCCAGGTCGTGCACTTCGATACCAATAGCGAACGCAGCGATCGCAGCTGGCTGCTTGGTGCGAATACCAATCTTCCCGATGACATAGCCGTTACCTGGGCGCAGCCTGTTGCAGACGATTTTCATGCGCGCTTTTCAGCCGTGTCCCGCAGCTATCGCTACATAATTCTGAATTGCCTGGTGCGTTCTGCACTGAATCGACATCGTGCCTGGTGGGTCTATCAGCCGCTGGACGCGGCGCAGATGCACATGGCTGCACAAGCTATCGCAGGCAGACATGATTTTTCTGCGTTTCGTGCAGCCGGCTGCCAGGCGTCTACGGCAACCCGCGAAATTTTGTCGGTCTCTGTCGCGCGTGAGAATGACAAGATCTATCTGGATATTACGGCGAATGCTTTCCTGCAACATATGGTCCGCAACATCGCCGGGACGCTGGCAGCGATCGGCGCGGGTGACGCATCGATTGCGTCGATGTCAGAAGTGTTGGAAAGTAGGGACCGGAAACGCGGCGGCATTGCAGCTCCGCCGCATGGACTGACGCTTGTACAAGTGGGATATCCGAACGACTTTCCATTGCCGAAAAAGGTTAATATGCCCTCATGAGCTGGTTTGAAAAATTAATGCCGTCCCGCATCAGTACGGAAAAGCGGACGCGATCGGTGCCGGAAGGCGTCTGGATAAAATGTCCGAAGTGCGATGCACAGCTGTATCGCAATGAGCTTGAGCGCAACTTGCAGGTATGCCCCAAGTGCGACCACCATATGCGTATTGGGGCGAGACAGCGCCTCGCGTTTTTTCTCGATCCGGATTCGCAGCAGGAAATTGCCGCTAATCTGGAACCAGAAGACCCATTGAAGTTTCGGGATAGTAAGCGCTATCGGGAACGCCTCAATATTGCGCAGAAGAAGACCGGCGAGAAGGACGCCCTCATTGCTGCTGTTGGAACGCTGCATGGTCGGCCTATTGTCGTCTGCGCCTTCGAGTTTGCGTTCATGGGTGGCTCGATGGGCTCGGTGGTCGGCGAGAAGTTCTCGCGTGCCGCAGATCACGCCGCAGCAAACAATATCCCGCTGGTCTCATTCGCTGCGAGTGGCGGGGCGCGAATGCAGGAAGCCCTTTTTTCGCTCCTGCAAATGGCGAAGACCTCGGCCGCATTGGCGCGTTTGGGTGAGAAAAAAGTACCCTATATCTCGGTTCTGACCGACCCTACCACTGGTGGTGTATCTGCCAGTCTGGCGATGCTCGGTGACGTCAATATTGGAGAGCCGCGTGCATTGATTGGATTCGCTGGTCCCAGAGTTATCGAACAGACCGTGGGGCAAACGTTGCCCGAGGGATTCCAGCGCAGCGAATTCCTGCTCGATCACGGCGCGATCGATATGATCGTTGATCGCCGCCAAATGCGAGCCCAGGTCGCCGACTTACTCGCCAAGTTTGAAAATCGGCCAAGCCCAGTCCCGCAGCAGTAGCAGATGCAGACCAGTGGTTCGCAGCTCAATGAGTGGCTGGCGCGACTCGAGACCTACTCTGCGCAGGAAATCAATCTGGGACTCGAGCGTGTGCAGGAGCTGCTGCAACGCCTGAATCTGTCACTTCCGCAGACAGTTTTTAATGTCGCCGGGACGAATGGCAAGGGTTCCAGCGTCGCAATGCTCGAAGCGCTGTTGCTGACCACCGGCAAGACCGTCGGCAGCTACACCTCGCCACACCTGCAGCGCTACAACGAGCGCATACGGGTCGATGGTGTGGAGGCCAGCGACGCAGACATCGTAGCCGCTTTCGAATCCATCGAGGCGTTGCGCGATGAGGTGCCGCTGACGTACTTCGAATTTGGAACGCTTGCTGCCCTGGTTGTTTTCGTCGCCGCGAAAGTCGACATCGCAATATTGGAGGTCGGTCTGGGCGGGCGACTTGATGCCGTAAATGCGGTCGAACCGACGGCGAGCCTGATTACCAACATATCGCTTGATCATTGCGCCTGGCTCGGCGACACCGTCGAGGCGATCGCGCGCGAAAAGGCGGGCGTCATGCGGGCGCAAAAGCCGGTTGTATTTGCATCTCCGGATATGCCACAGGCAATTGCAGAGGTGGCTGCAGCTTTGCACGCACAGCTGTTGGCCGCAGATCGTGATTACCGATGGACCTCTGCAGGTGAGCATTGGTCCTGGCAGGGCGTGAATCACTCGCTGCCGCGACTCGACAGACCGCAACTGGCAGGCGAAATACAGTTGCAGAACGCCGCAGGCGTCTTGGCGCTGCTTGAGTCGGCGGGATTCGAGTCACTGCTGGATACCGATACCGTCAATTCTGCGTTAGCGAGCGCCTCTCTTGCCGGACGTATGCAATCAATGGCGGGGCGATGGCTGCTGGACGTCGCGCACAATCCTGCAGCGGCCGACGCTTTGGCTGCGGCGCTGGCAACAACGGAGCAAGGCCGTGCTGCCTGCACCATTATCGGTATGCTGGATGACAAGGACGTAGAGGCAGTTGTGGCGCCATTGAACGCGCTGACGGATCATTGGATCGCGGTTACTGCGGACAGTCCGCGCGCAATTCCCGCAGGTGAGTTGGCGCGCAGAATCTCGAACGCCACAGACCGCCCCTGCTGGATAGCGGAGTCATTCGAGCAGGCGATACAGCACGCTGAGAAGTCGGCAGCCAAAAATGATCTGCTGCTGGTGACTGGCTCATTTTATACTGTGGGTGCGGCTTTGGTTATACTCGCCGCGCTGGGGCAGGATTATGGATAGAGCATTGAAAGAACGGATTATCGGGGCGATCGTACTGGTCTTGTTTGTCGTGCTTGTGGTTCCTGTGTTCCTCGACGGGCCGAGTAATAGCGGCGACGTCATAAGTGAGCAGGTGCCGCTGCCAGGTCAGTCTGGTGAAGAACAGCAGACCATCGTGCTCAATCGCGATCGCACCCAACCGGTACCGACTGCGTCGAGCAACAAGCCTGCCGCTGTAGAGCCAGAACCAACACCGCAACAACAACCAAAAGCGGAGGCACCTGCAAGCACAGCACCAGCACCGCAAGCCGCCGTTGCAAAGAAGCCTGAGCCTGCGCAGGAAAAGCCGGCAGTTGTTGCCGCCGTGGTTCCCGCCGTGGTTCCCGAGCCATCCTCGAGCACTGGCATGTGGGCCGTGCAGTTGGGCAGTTTTGGCAATAAAGAAAACGCGGACCAACTCGCGGCGGACCTGAAGAAGTTAGGTTTTGCGGCATTCCGGAGTCAGCTGCACACGAATTCGGGTGAATTGTTCCGCGTGCGAGTCGGCCCGCAGAAGGATCGCGAGAGCGCCGAGGCGGTCGCCGTGCAACTGGCAAAAGCCGGGCAAAAAGGACAAGTGGTTCCGCACCCCTGATCTGTTAGAATCTGCAGCCATCCGACCCTGATCACAGACTAACCGACATCTCTGATGCCGATTATTGACATCCTCATCGCCGTGGCATTGACCATCTCCATAGTCATTGGGGTTGTCCGCGGATTCGTCAAAGAAGCTATTTCGATTACCGCACTGCTGCTCGCGATTTGGGCGGCACTGTCGTTCGGCCCGAGTGTCGGCGAAATTTCCGACAGCTGGATCAGCTCAAAAGAACTGCAAACATGGTTCGGTCGAGTCGTGGTTTTCACGCTCATTCTGGCGCTGGGTGGACTTCTCGGATGGGCTATTTCAAAACTGGTACGACTGTCCGTGCTTAGCGGTGTTGATCGACTGGTCGGCGCCATATTTGGCGCTGTGCGCGGCATATTGTTTGTCGCCTTGTTTATTCTTGCCGGTGACTATGCCGGCTTCAGCAACGATAACTGGTGGAAGCAGTCGAAATTGATACCGCATTTCGCGCTTGTTGCCGACTGGATCATGATTATGGCGCCGCAAGGCTATGAAATGCTGGTGCCGGATGGTCCAACTAAATCCTTACCAATCGGGCTCGACTAAATGTGTGGTATTGCAGGAATTGTAAGTAATCGTCCGGTCAGTCAGGCTCTGTATGACGCGCTGACCGTCATGCAGCACCGTGGCCAGGATGCAGCAGGCATCGTTACCTGGGGTCCGGACGGACTGCGCGAGCGCAAGAGCAATGGTCTTGTCCGCGATGTCTTCCGCCAACGCCACATGGCCAGACTGACCGGCAATATTGGCATTGGGCATATTCGTTATCCAACGGCTGGCGGTGCACGTGCATCTGAGGCGCAGCCTTTTTACGTTAATTCACCGTACGGCATTGTGCTGGGCCATAACGGTAATCTCACCAATACCGACGAGTTGGCGGAGCTTCTGATCAAGGAAGACCGGCGCCACCTGAACACCGGCTCCGACTCGGAAGTGCTGCTCAATGTTTTCGCGCATGAGCTGCAAACGCGTACTGACGGCAAGCCGACTCCGGCGCAGATTTTTGATGCAGTTGACGCGGTTCATCGACGGTGTCGTGGTGGTTATGCGGTGGTCGCCCTGATCGTCGGCATTGGACTGGTCGCCTTCCGCGACCCGAATGGTATTCGGCCTTTGGCACTCGGAAAGCGCGAGGATGATTCGGCGACCGACTACATGGTGGCATCGGAAAGTGTCGCCATGGATATCTTGCAGTTCGAGAGAATGCGCGATGTGCAGCCGGGTGAGGCAGTGTTCATCGAAAACAACGGCGAATTCCACAACCGTGAATTTGCAGGTGAAGTACGCCACACGCCATGCATATTTGAGTACGTCTACTTTGCGCGGCCGGATTCCATCATCGACGACCTGTCAGTCTACAAAGCACGCCTGCGCATGGGTGAGGAGCTTGCCGGCAAAATCGTGCGCGAGTTTCCGGATCACGATATTGATGTCGTCATTCCTATCCCTGATACCAGTCGCACCGCGGCTGTGCAGGTGGCCTACCATCTTGGCTCGAAATATCGCGAAGGCTTCATCAAGAATCGCTACATTGGCCGAACCTTCATCATGCCCGGCCAGGAAGAGCGTACGCAGTCTGTGCGGCGCAAACTGAATGCGATCGACCTTGAATTTCGTGGCAAAAACGTCCTGTTGGTCGACGATTCGATCGTGCGTGGCACAACGTCCCGACAAATCATCAAGCTCGCGCGCGAGGCAGGTGCTCGCAGAGTGTATTTCGCATCCGCCGCGCCGCCGGTGCGGCACCCGAACGTCTACGGCATTGACATGCCCGCAGCATCTGAGCTGATTGCGAACGGACGCAGCGTTGCGGAGGTTGAAGAGCTGATTGGTGCCGATCGGCTGATTTACCAGGATCTGCACGGCCTGATTCGTTCGGTGAGGCACGATAATTCATCGATCACCGAGTTTGATACTTCCTGCTTCTCCGGCGAATATGTCACGGGTGATATTACCGACGCCTATTTGCACGATCTGGAACAGCGCCGCAGCGATACGGCCAAACAGGAGCATGCGAGCAAGCGCCAGAGTTTCGTCGCGGGCGATGTTGTGCATGGCAAACGTGAAGCCGTCGGCGTCAGTTGACGCCAGCCCCACGCCGGGCCTGATTCAATGAGTGTCAAGTTCATGATCATCGACGGTCAGGCAGACTTTCGTCGTCTCTTGAGCCACCACATTACGACGCACTGGCCGGACGCAATCATCACCGCTTATGATCCAATCGCCGCCGGCCATTTGCCGGAAGAATTCTCAGGTGCCGGCAATGACGTGGTGTTGCTTGGAAACTCGCTTGCGACTGCCCCTGACAAGCGCGACGGTCTCGGCGTGTTGCAACAATTCGTTCGCCGCCTGGGCTTTCCGCCGACTGTTTTTTTCGGTGAGGAGGCCGAAGAACGACGCGCGCTCAAAGTTGGTGCAGTGCGATTTTTCAATCGTGATAGCGTGCGCCACAACGCGCTCGTAGTTTGCCTGAGCGATATCCTGAGTTCGGGTCGTGGGGCTGCTTCCACGGGTTCGTTATTTGTTGGTGACGACAAAACCGGTATTAATCCACTCATCCGCGGTTATCGCTTCGAGAAAAAGCTCAGTGCCTCAAGTCATTCTGCCGTGTATCTGGCGAAGAAAGAGTCGTCGCAACAGGAGCTCGTTTTGAAGGTACTGCAGCAGGTGCCTGATGTTACCGACAGCATCGGCGCTTTCGATCGGTTTTTGCAGGAGTACGAACTGATCGCCGACATCCAGCATCCGAATATCGTCAAGATTTTCGATCTTGGAGTGGGTGACGATCATGCCCACATTGTCATGGAGTATCTTGACGGTGGTGACCTGAAACAGCGTATTTCGAAAGGTATTAATGAAGCTGACGCAGTGCGCTATTTAAGACAGATCGCCAGCGCGCTGGCACAGATACATGAAGTCGGCATTCTGCACCGCGACCTGAAACCCGGCAATATCATGCTGCGCGGTGACGATACCGTGGCACTGATCGATTTTGGACTTGCCAAGCGCATGCGCCTGCAACTCGAAATTACAGGCAGCGGCGAGATTTTCGGCACGCCATACTATATGAGCCCTGAGCAGGGACACGGTAACGGTGTCGACCTGCGCAGTGACATTTACAGTCTTGGTGTTATTTTCTACGAGATGCTTACTGGCACGAAACCGTTCCGGGCAGATACCGCGATGGGCATTATTTACCGGCACGCGCAAGCGCCTGTGCCACTGTTGCCGACACGCCTGGCCAGGCATCAGGCTTTGATCAACATGATGTTGGCGAAGCGGCCCGAGGATCGGCTGGACAGTGCTGCCGAGGTTGAGAAATGGTTGTAGTGCCGCAAAGCATCAGGGACTTTCTGCATGTAGAAACACCGGCCGCCTGGATTGATGAGGCGCGCAAGCGCGTGCCGGAATTGCTGTTGGATCACGCCAACTGCGAGCTCAAGGCAGCCTCAACCGCATTAGGCTTTTTGTACCGCTATCCCGACCGTCCGGCGTTGGCGCAACGCATGTCGCGACTGGCTCGTGAGGAGCTTCGACATTTTGAGCAGGTGCGGGCAATCATGCAGGATATGGATGTCAGTTTTGATCGAATCAGCGCCTCTCGTTACGCGGGCAAGTTGCGCGATGCGGTGCGTGCTCAGGAACCGCATAAGCTAATGGACCTGTTGCTGGTGGGTGCGCTGATCGAAGCACGGTCCTGCGAACGATTTGCCAGGATAGCGCCGCAACTGCCGCCAAAGCTCGGTAAGTTTTACGCCGGCCTATTAGCGTCCGAAGCACGACACTTTGAACACTACGTCGCTTTCGCGCGCAGCGAGAGTAGCGTTGACGATATTCAGTTTGACGCCCGCCTGGAGCAGCTAAAGAGCATTGAAGCGGCGTTGATAGTGGCGCCGGACGAGCAGTTTCGCTTTCACTCGGGCGTGCCAGCCTAGTTATTCTCTAGCGCGGCATTTCCTGCAGCTTTGGTCCGCGCAAGTCCCAGCGCAGTACGCTGCCTTGCGTGTACCAGTCACCGAGTACGATTCGCTTCGCCTTACGGTTGCCGAGATCGACCGTATGTACGTCCGGCCGATGCGTGTGACCATGTACCAGCACGTCGACACCGTATTCTCGAATGACACGAACAACCTCGTCCTTGTTGACGTCCATGATGTCCAGGCTCATGTTGATGGTCTGTTCCATGCTTTGGCGGCGCGCCTCTCTGGCAATCAGCAGTCGCTCTTTGAGCGGTTTGGCAAGCATTGAGGCCTGCCAGTCCGGATTGCGTGTCATTAGTCGGACCCGCTGATATTGCACATCGTCGGTGCACATCGCGTCGCCGTGACTGAGCAGGGCTTTCTGCCCGTACATTTGTATCGGGTATGGATCCGGCAATATCTCGACACCGGTTTCGTTCGCAAAATGCCGGCCAATCATGAAATCGCGATTGCCATGCATGAAATAGACGGGAATACCTTTGTCGACCACTTTGCGGAGGGTCCGCTTTATCTTGCTGTAATGCGTATTGGGATCATCGTCTCCGACCCAGGCTTCAAACAGGTCGCCAAGAATGTAGAGGTCATCCGCCTCCATCGCGTCAGTCTTGAGGAAATTGACGAACTGCTCGCCAATGTCAGGACGGTCAGCCTCGAGATGCAAATCGGAAACAAACAGTGTGCTCATACGTGCTACTCGAATGTGTAACGTGACATTTTTTTGATCACGATAGGAATGACGGGAACATCTTTGGCGAAATGACCTTGCGGGCCGGTCTTGACGTTGACGATCTTGTCGACGATGTCCATCCCCTGGATGACGCTGCCGAATACAGTGTAGCCCCAGCTGCCACCACCGGCTTTCTTGCCGGGATCGAGGCGCGAATTGTCGGCGACATTGATGAAAAACTGCGAATTGGCAGAATGTGGGTCGCCGGTGCGAGCCATTGCGACGCTA
>Ga0316204_10008090_pt1 | contig 14903 bp, 12 predicted proteins | sample 6monrhotite_MG_2_FD_205661 | JGI IMG/M metagenome (GOLD analysis project Ga0316204, IMG submission 205661) | Microbial mat bacterial communities from mineral coupon in-situ incubated in ocean water Damariscotta River, Maine, United States -... | ecosystem: Environmental > Aquatic > Marine >...
GTGGATACTCTTTTAGAGGAAGGAGTTCCGGCGAGAAATATCACAGTTGCTGGCTTCTCCAAAGGTGGAAAAATTACGCTAGTAACCTCATCACGGGTTGGAAACGAGAGTGTAAATTTTGTTGTGCTTGCTGGTTGTATACGTAAGACGAAAAAATTTATTAATAAGTTCGATCTGGACTTGAAAGGGCGCGTACTGTCTATCGTTGATTATAAGGATGATATTTTTTCATCCTGTGAAGAAATGTTCAACAGTTCCTCCGGTGGGCTTAAACATAAGGAAATAATTTTAAAAGAGGGTAGTGGCCATGGAGTGTTCTATACTCCAAATGATAAATGGATTGAGCCTATGATAAATTGGATAAAATAATCACCAATCATTTGTCTAGAGTCTAACAAACCCATTAAGCCGACGCTTAAAAATAGCGCGGCTTATGGGGGCCGTTATTGAACTACTGCTACCCCTTCACCGCGCTTATCACTTGCAGCAGTTACTTTATTTTCTTTTTTGTCCCAAATAATAACCTGCATATTACCAAAGGTATTTTTCAAAGGTTTTAAAGTATGGCCCAGCTCTTTTAATATTTTCTGAGAGTTATCTGAGAAAGCTTTAGGTTCATATTGAATGACATCAGGTAAATACTGGTGATGATAACGAGGTAAATCAACAACATCACTTGCACTTTTACCCTCTATTGCTGCCAGGATACCATGCAGCACCATAGTAATAATTCGGCTGCCTCCGGGCGTACCAATAATTGCAAGCTTATCTTTACTTTCAATAAACGTAGGGCTCATGCTGGATAACATACGTTTACCTGGTTCAATCGCATTTGCTTCAGCACCAACTAACCCATATACATTTGGTACACCCGGTTTGGCTGAGAAGTCATCCATTTCATCATTCAATAATACGCCCGTGCCCGCAGCAACAAAACCTGAACCAAATGGATAATTGACTGATAACGTTGCCGAAACACGGTTACCCTGTTTATCGAGAATTGAAAAATGTGTGGTGTGATTACCACCCGAAGTATCTGCTACACCTTTTAAACGACTACTCGGTGTCGCTTTTTCAAAATCAATTTTTTGCTGTAATGACTTTGCGTAGTTTTTGTTAATTAATTTTTTAACTGGCACACTAACAAAATCTGAGTCACCTAAATATTCTGCTCGATCACGATAAGCGCGACGCATTGCCTCAACCAGAACATGTACACGATTCGTTTCTGATAGTTGTTCAATATTATAATAAGACAAAATATTGAGCATCTCAGCTAAGGCAACACCACCTGATGAAGGAGGTGCAACTGAAGTTAAGCGATAATCTTTATATTCACCAACAATCGGCTGACGTTCTTTTATTTTATATTCCTGTAAATCTTTTAAACTCCAAATGCCTCCAGCATTGTTATTGCTGCGTACTAATTTTTCAGCTACATCACCAGCATAAAAACCTTTGTGACCGTGGCTTGCCATTAGTTTTAAAGTATTTGCTAATTCAGGTTGTTGAATAATATAGTCTAGCGGCGCGACCTTATTCTCCTTTAAAAAAATCTTTGCGGCTTCTTTGGATGCCTGTAAAGCCTTTAAACGAAAACCTGACATGCGACGATAATGTTCTGTTACCACAAATCCTTTTTCTGCAGCACGAATAGCCGGAGCCAAAGTTTCTTTTAAAGCTAAGCGTCCATATTTTTTTGCTATGTGAACTAATGCAGCCGGTTCGCCGGGGATGCCTGCGGCCAAAGCACCATTAACAGACAAACCAGGGATTACTTTACCTTCTTTATCTAAATACATATTACGTGTTGCTTTTAATGGTGCGACTTCACGGCCATCAATCATAATATCTTTTTTATTTTTATTGACATGCAATAACCAAAAACCACCGCCGCCAATACCAGAACTATAAGGTTCAACAACGGCAAGTGTTGCACTTACAGCAACAGCAGCATCAAAAGCATTACCACCTTTTTCTAAAATTTCAAAACCAGCATGAGTTGCTACTGGGTGTGCGGAAGCAATCGCGGCTTGTGAAGGTTTTGTTTCTGATGCAGCCCATAAAGCTGTTGAAACAAATAGTAGTGAAAATATTAAACTAATTTTAGACATCACATTTTTCCTGGAAACATTATTTGTGGAACACAAAAAAGCCTCTTAACGAGGCTTTAATTATGTTTTTTATTGCGCCATTAACTTCTCATATTTTAGCTGAAGTTCTTCTTTTGATTCTTCGTTATCCGGATCAACCAAAATACAATCGACAGGACAAACTTCTATACAGGTTGGCTCATCAAAATGACCGACACATTCGGTACATAAATTTGGATCAATTTCATAAATTTCATCACCTTGAGAGATGGCACCGTTTGGGCATTCCGGCTCACAAACATCACAATTTATACATTCATCATTAATCAGGAGGGACATGAAAAAACTCCGTTACGGGGTTAGGCTTAAAACAACTTAAATTAAGTCGCGCATATTAGCGTATTCTATTATTTAATGCAGTAGCGACTTGCTCATGCACAAATGGCGAAATATCGCCCCCTAAAGACGCTATTTCCCGTACTAAGCTGGAGGAAATATAGCTATATTGCTCTGCGGGGGTTAAAAATAGAGTTTCAATCTTCTCATTCAGATGGCGATTCATGCTCGCCAGCTGAAATTCATACTCAAAATCCGAAACGGCACGTAAACCACGCAAAATCACCTGAGCATTTTGTTTTTGTACAAAATCGATTAAAAGCCCATCAAACTGAATAACCTCAACATTCGCCATATCGGCCAAAACATCTCTCGCCAGAGAAACCCGCTCATCTGCACTAAAAACGGACTTTTTAGCTCCATTTTGACCGCCCGTTGCAACAGCCAGAATGACACGATCAAAAATACGCGCTGCGCGTTGAACCAGATCGCTGTGTCCATTTGTGATGGGATCAAATGTGCCTGGATATATTGCGGTTATATTCATAATAAAGACCCTTTTTAGCCTGCGTATTTAAGTAACGTTCAATGCACGACATTTTAACGCACTGCTGAAAAAAGAGAATGGCAAATACCTTAATAACTCTTATCCTTTATTCAAATTCCATTTGAGTAAAAACCTGTCCAGCATTTCGCTTAGCTAAAAATTCAGATGTCGGTAAGTGCATATAGGCAGACTGATCAATATTGTACGCGTCATCTAAAGCACCACCGTTTTCAATTAACTCACCAATTTTTTTACGCAAGTGAACAAGGTAATCAACCGTATAACGTGTCACTTCGGTCATATTCGTGACTTCACCATGACCAGGAACAACATACTTAGCATTCAGCGCTGCAAATTTCTCCCAGGTATTAATCCAGGCAGCGGTATTAGTATGCTCAAATAAGGGTAACATTCTCTGATGGAAAGCCATATCACCAGCAATAACAACAGATTTTTGTGGTAACCAAACAATAATATCACCAGGGCTATGAGATGGGCCAAGCATGAGCAATTCAATTCTGACTCCGCCCATTTCGATGATTTTTTTATCCTTAAAAGTTTCGTTTGGCATTTTAACAACTGTGCCCGCCGCTTTTTCTTTTTGTCTTTTTTTCATGGACTCTAAAATAGAAAATGACTTTTCATCTATTTCATGTGCCGCATCTTCATGAGCAATAACAATCGCACCTTGCTCTTGCCAATAACTTGAACCCAACATGGCGTGACCCTGGCCATTTTCAAGAACAACATATTTTACGGGTTGATCAGTGTGCTTTTTAATTTCATCGTGTAATGCTTTAGCAAGTAGATAATTTGCACCGGCATTCACAACCAACACGCCTTCAGAAGTGATTACGAAACTTAAGTTATTATTATGCCCTGAGTTTGCATAAGTTCCGGGGGAAGTCGCTCCGATTGCAGACCAAACACCATCAACAACTTTTGTTGGTAAATCATAAAGGTGAGAATCGGGTGCTTTGTCGCTGTTATATAAAGCAGCGCCAACAAGAACGGGAGCTTTGACTACATCAGCTTCAGCAACATTTTTCTCGGTTACATTAGATTGATCACAACCCTGCAAAAAAGAAAGTAACACTAAATAAAATAAACCTTGTGAGAATAATCTCATAACACTGCTCCTGCTTTTTATTTGTTACAAATAACTCCATTTAACTACGTTGAAATAAAAAATAATTCACTTCACCCGCTATTTTTTCTTTTAACTTTTTCCAATTTTGAGGGAGTTCTGGCAACGATTGACGTTTTTCAATTTCTAAATACAACATAGCATTTTCTGTAAGCCAGCCATTAGCTTCTAATAACGGCACAACCTTTTGCATAAGATCTAAATGATAAGGTGGGTCAAGGAAAACCAGATCATAGCTTTTTGCTTTATTTTTTAAAAACTTCACTCCATCCATTTGTAAAACTTCGGATTTATCTTTCGCGTTTAACAACCCCAAATGCTCGTGTAAAACCTGGTTCACTTTTTTATGACTATCGACAAAAGTTGTCCATGCTGCACCACGTGATAAAGCCTCTAAACCTAACGCACCACTGCCTGCAAATAAATCCAAACAACGTGCACCTTGAATCATGGGGGCTAACCAATTAAATACTGTTTCACGAACACGATCGGGAGTTGGTCTTAGATTAGGCGCATCAGGAAAACAAAGTTTACGTCCGCGCCATTCACCTCCAATAATGCGAAGTTGATTAGAACCTTTAACCATTATTAATTTCTACTTTAGCGTATTTAACTAAAATTCAGTGTGTTTATTTAACACGGGTACCCACGGTAACAGTAAACATTTTATCTGGTTGAATTCGACGTTTTAATGCGTCTTTAATTTTCGCAACCGTAACGGCTTCAATATTTTTATTGAAATCCTTTAAATAACTCAAGGGTAGATTATAAAAACCTATTACTGCCAGGTAATTAGATATATCACTATTACTATCAATTTTTAATGGAAACCCACCTGTGATATTATTCTTTGAATGCAACAACTCTTTTTCTGTTGGACCATTCTCAATATAATCATTCAGCGTTTCTTTTAATACTTTCATTGCTTCATCTGTTTGTTTGTTGCTGGTTTGCATTCCAATAGTAAATGGACCACGCCTTAGTAAGGGTACAAAATAACTATAGCTACTGTATGCGAGGCCGCGCTTCTCACGAATTTCTTTCATTATTCGAGAACCAAAGCCACTTCCACCTAAAATATGATTTGCAACATAAAGCGTAAAGTAATCTTTATCTTTTCGGTGTATGCCAGGTTGTCCCATAATGATATGCGTTTGTGAAGAAGGAAACTCATGATGAACTGAAGATGCGGCAGGTAAATCTTTTACTGCAGCTAACTCAGTAATTACTTCACCAGAGGGTAAGGTTCCTACGATTTCTTCAGCAAGAGACTCTGCTTTTTTTCTATCAATATCTCCAACTATCGTCACCAATGCATTTTTTGCCACGTAGTACTTTTTATAAAACTTAACTAAATCCTGACGACTTAATTTTTTTACACTTTCTTCTGTTCCTATGCCGGGTAAAGCATAAGGGTGATTTTTATATAATCCTTTATAAAACATTTCACTCGCAATAGTTCCTGGTGATTGTTTCCGTCCTTCAAAACTAATTAGCAATTGTTTTCGCACACGTTCCAGTTCTTTCTTGTCAAAGGTAGGTGCATTAATTATTGCTTGCATCGTAGCAACAGATTTCGTTAGCCATTTATCATCTGTTAACGTTCGCAAGCTTATTTCAGCGTTATCATTTGATGCACCAGCACCAAAACGGGCACCAACACTATCAAAACGTTCAGCAATATCATCCACACTTAATGTTTTATTGCCTAGTATTGCACCATGACTCAACAAGCTGTTCGTTAAACTGGCAAGTCCCGGCTTATTACCATTACGAATACTGCCGGCGTCAAAAATAGCCTGAATATCAACCATAGGTAATTCAGGTGCATAAACATACAAAACTCTCACACCATTTTGGGTTTTCCAATCCTGAATGTTTACTGTCTTGCTGGATTTAATTAAGCTAACTTCTTTTGATGCTGTATCAGGTAACAAAATAAAAATTAATGCAACAATAATAACGAGCGCATAAAAAATTAAAGCTTTTCTATTTGTAGGTAACATTTCTTTACTCTTCTTGATGTTCTTAAATTAGTGTTTTAATTAATGACGAGCAGCCGAAGTGGCCCGACGTTTTTTCGCAGTTAACGGTTGAGGATCTAATACAGCAACCGTTAAGGTATCTTTAACCAGGTATTTTTTTGCCACCTTTTGAATTTGCTCTGCTGTTACCTGACGAATACGTTTTGTATATTCATCGTTCAAACGCCAATCCAGACCCACAGTATCCAGCATGCCGATTTGCATTGCTTGATAAAACACAGAATCTTTTTCATACACTTTTTCTGCTATCGTTTGTGCTTTAATTCGTTCAAGTTCCTTTGCACTAACAAGCTCTTGTTTTATTTTTTCAACTTCTTTGTTAATCGCCTGTTCAAGTTGTTTAACGCTATAACCTGCTGCGGGTGTTCCATCAATTAAAAATAACTCATCTAAACGTGAAAAAATGCCATAGCCTGTATCTGCACTCACTGCGATTTGTTGTTTGCGAACCAACGATTTAGAAAAACGTGAACTGCTGCCACCACTTAATACATAAGCCAGAACATCTAACGCATAAGGTTCCCAATCTTCTTTTGCTGTTTTGTATGATGGAACTTTATAACCCATCACCATATACGGCAAACGTGCCGGCGCTTTCACTATAATGCGACGTTCGCCTTTTTGCTCTGCATCTAAACGTGGCTTTGTTGCTGCAATATCAGAAGGTTTAAGTTTGGCAAAGTATTTTTTTGCAAGTTCAAATACTTCTCCAGCATTAACATCTCCCACTACAACCAGGGTGGCATTGTTGGGTGCATAAAATTTTTCATACCAATCTCTAAGATCAGCCACCTGCATATTTTCTAAATCATTCATCCAGCCAATAATCGGTTGATTATAAGGATTATTTGTAAATGCCGTTGCATAAAACTGTTCTGATGTTAACGCACTGGCCTTATCTTCCGTACGCATACGACGTTCTTCCATCACTACCGCGACTTCTTTTTTAAATTCTTCTTCTGGTAAAGTCAGGTTACGCATACGATCTGCTTCCATTTCAAAACTGACTTTTAAACGGCTTTTTTCAAGCTGTTGAAAATAAGCAGTAAAATCTTTGCCGGTGAAAGCATTTTCCCGTCCACCATTTTCAGCAATGATGCGCGAAAATTCACCCGCGGCATGTTTTTTTGTACCTTTAAACATCATATGTTCTAAAACATGTGAAACACCTGTGATTCCGCTATGTTCATAACTTGCACCTACCTTGTACCAAACTTGCGACACCACAACAGGCGCACGGTGATCTTCTTTAACTAACACCTTCATGCCATTAGACATCTTGAACTCGTGAATTTCACCCGCTGCGGCAACCGCTAAATTAGAGGCTAGTAAACTCGCCAAACTGAATGCCGCAAAACCCAATAACTTTATTCTCATTAAACCTCTTCCTCATTACAGATAGTTACTTTGCCAATCTTATTTGGCCTTGAAGGCTTACTCGCCCAAGCGTCAAATGGTAGGATAGCCTTTTATTTAACCTATTTCACAACAATTTCTACGACAGATAAATCAATGTTTAGTTTCCTCAAATCAGATAAAAACAAAACCACTAAAGATGTGTCCGACGCTGCGGCTAAAGACACCCCTGTACAAGCAACAGGGTTATTTTCTCGACTCAAACAAGGATTAAGTCGAACCCGCCATGGATTGACCGATGGTTTAGCAAATGTCGTGCTTGGTGCTAAAACCATTGATGATGATTTAATGGAGCAAATTGAAGATCTCCTGATCACCGCCGATCTTGGTATGGATGCAACCAGCCGTATCAGCCAAAACCTGCTACAAAAAATCTCACGTAACGAGTTAAAAGATCCTCAGGCCTTATTCGCCGCCTTACATGATGAAATGCAGGATATTCTTGCCGCCAGCGAACAACCCCTGCTTATTCCGGAGCAAGATACTCCTTTTGTTATTTTAGTGGTCGGCATTAATGGTGCTGGCAAAACCACCACCATTGGTAAAATGGCAAAACGTCTACAAAACGATGGCAAATCAGTCATGTTAGCCGCAGGTGACACCTTCCGTGCCGCTGCCGTTGAACAACTCCAGGTTTGGGGCGAACGTAATAACATTCCTGTCGTTGCCCAACGTGATGGTGCCGACAGTGCCTCGGTTATTTATGATGCACTTGAATCTGCAAAAGCTAAAAATATTGATGTTTTAATTGCCGATACCGCAGGCCGATTACATACCCAAACTAATTTGATGGAAGAATTAAAAAAAGTAAAACGGGTAATGGCTAAGATTGATGAAAATGCCCCGCACGAAGTCATGCTGGTGCTTGATGCTGGCACCGGCCAAAATGCTTTAATCCAGGCTGAACAATTTCACCAGGCTATGCAACTTACCGGTATTACCCTCACCAAGCTTGATGGCACGGCCAAAGGTGGCGTTATATTTGCGATAGCGCATAAACTGGGTTTACCGATACGCTTTATTGGCGTGGGTGAAGCTATTGAAGATTTACGCATCTTTGAAGCAAATGATTTTGTTGATGCCTTATTTGATAAAAATGACTAAATATATTTATCCCTTCTATCGATAAATTCCTGTGTTCTTTGCTCTGCCTATGGTAAAAATAAGGTCTTATAATAATTAAAATAAAAGACTTATGATTCGTTTTGTTAATGCCAGTAAACGTTATAGCAGTGGCTTTGATGCACTGCAAAATGTGAACTTCCACATGGTTCCAGGGGAAATGGCTTTTTTAACGGGCCATTCAGGTGCGGGGAAAAGTTCACTATTAAAACTTATCGCATTGTTAGAGCGTTCAAGTCGTGGCCAGGTCATTGTTAATAACCAAAATCTGAGCAAAGTTCCACGTCGTCGTATTCCCTATTTTCGCCGTAACATCGGCATTATTTTTCAAGATCATCAACTTCTGTTTGATCGTACCGTTTACGACAATGTCGCATTACCTTTAATCATTGCCGGTTTTTCACATCGAGATATTGGTAAGCGAGTTCGAGCAGCGCTGGATAAAGTGGGCTTACTGGGTAAAGAAAAAAAATACCCCATAACGTTATCCGGTGGTGAGCAACAGCGTGTTGGTATTGCACGTGCTGTCGTTAACAAACCCCCGCTTATACTTGCGGATGAACCCACAGGTAATTTGGACCCTGAGCTTTCAGCCGAAATTATGGATTTATTCCAGGACTTTAGTCATGTTGGTGTTACTGTTTTAGTTGCGACTCATGATATTGCTTTAATCTCCAAGCTTTCTCATCGTTTATTAACGCTGAAAGATGGAAAGCTTATTAATGACAGCCAACCTGCAGCATGAAAAAGCAACACGATACACAAGCTCGGCCTGGCTTTATTACATTATTGCGCTCTTACTTCATTCGTCACATCCAGGTATTCTTTTATAGCCTTGGCCAGTTAAGTCGCGCCCCTATTTCCACATTGATGACCTGCATGGTGATTGGTATTGCGCTGGCATTACCCGCAGGGCTGTATACACTTCTAAAAAATGCACAACAACTTAGTGGCGACTGGGAAAGTACCGCACAAGTTTCTGTTTTTCTTAAAAAGAAAGTTCGTGCTGAACAAGCACTAAAATTAAAAAAAGACATACAACGCTGGCCTAATGTAATTTCAGTGCATTACATAAGTCGTGAACAGGCGCTAAAAGAATTTCAGGCACTCTCTGGTTTTGGTGACGCACTAAAAGCACTAGAGTCAAACCCATTGCCTTCAGTTTTAATCGTTAAACCGAAGTTATCATCCAGCAATAATGAACAAACGACTCAACAATTACTGAATAAACTTCGCAATCTAAAACAAACAGATAAAGCACAACTTGATATGAAGTGGGTGCGCCGACTCTACGCAATTATGAACATTGTCGAACGTGGGGTACTTATGCTTGGATTATTACTTGCCCTGGCTGTTTTACTGGTAGTAGGCAATACCATTCGTTTAGCCATTCAAAACCGACGCAAAGAAATTGTGGTCATGAAACTCATTGGTGGTACCGATGCTTTTATTCGCCGCCCTTTTCTTTATACTGGTTTCTGGTACGGCCTGTTCGGCGGTATTATTTCGTGGTTACTCGTAAGTTTTACCATGCTCAGTATCAGTAACCCTATCGAAAAGCTCACCACGCTTTACCAAAACCAATTTGAGCTTAACCATATGTCTCTTTTGACTACCTTAACGCTCCTTATGCTTAGTATTTTTCTTGGCTTGGTGGGTTCCTGGTTTGCTGTTGGCCGCCATTTACGAGATATTGAGCCACAATAGATTTGTTCATTTAGCGCGCATTTTGCCAACTAATGTCCTAAATAAACTAAACTTTCTCCCCGCGATTACCGATAATAAGTAGACACATTATTCTGAATGAAAGACGCATTAAACATATGAATGAAAAAACAGCTCGTATCCTTGTCGTAGACGGCTCGACCGTATCTCGTCAAATTTTGTCGCGAATTTTACAAGATGAAATGGAACAAGTTGAGGTTGATAGCTGCAGGAGCGGAAAAGAGGCCATTCAGAAACTTCAAGAAAATAATTACGACCTCATTACAACAGCGCTAATGTTACCCGATCTCGACGGATTAGCCTTATGTCGCAATATTCGAAACTCTAACTCACATAAATATACGCCTGTTATTGTCGTTTCTGGTGATGCAGACGAACGCCTGTTACAGGAAGGTTTTAAAGCCGGTGTAACCGATTATTTTGATAAATCTAGCGGTTATAAAGCCTTTGGTGATTTCATTAAGTCCTTTATACAGCGGAATTCCAGCCTGGTCGGGCATGTCTTATTTATTGAAGACAGTAAAACGGCCGCAGCTGTTATTTGTAAAATTCTGGAAAAGCACGGTCTAAAAGTAACCCATACCGATTCCGCCGAACAAGCGATGGACCTGCTGAAAATGCAACACAGTAAGGAAAATACTGATGATCCGTTTGATCTCGTCATTACCGACTTTTACCTTAAAGGTGAGCTCACTGGCGGCGACTTACTCTATGCGATTCGAACCCGTTTTCATTATTCACAGCAGGAATTACCGGTTTTGGTGATCACCGGTAACGACGATAAAGAAACACAAGTTGAAGTGTTTCACGCAGGCGGCAATGACTTCGTCACAAAACCAATTATCGAAGAAGTTATTATGGCCAGGATTCGTCTACTTTTATTAATCCGCCATCAATTTGAAGCCTTAAAACAGCAGGCGGAAAATATGCGCTGGATCGCAGCAACAGACAGTCTTACCGGCGTACGCAGCAAACGCTACCTTATTGATAACGGTGAGGAATACATCCAAAACAGTGCAAATCAGCCCGTTTGGGCAGTACTGATAGATATTGATTTCTTTAAAAACATCAACGATAGCCTTGGTCATATTACCGGCGATCATGTTTTAGCTGAGCTTGGTGCGAAGTTGAATGAATCCTTTCCTAAAGACATGGTAGTGCGATTTGGTGGCGAAGAATTCTCAATACTGATGATTAACAAGACTCAGGAAGAAGCCTTGGAAAAAGTCGAAACATTACGTAAAGACATTGAAAAATTAAATCCTGCTGATGTCGAGCTCACCATCAGTATTGGCCTCGCCAGCATGAAAGATCACCCTGAATGCGAGCTGACTCAAATACTCGCCATGGCAGATAAGGCTTTATACCACTCAAAAGAAACGGGGCGAAACCGCGTTTCTATCAACCTGCCTGAAGGCATAAAATTGTCCAGCTTACACAAAGATTAAACTTAATAACCTTACAAACAATACAATTATTATAATAAAATCAATAATTTACAAAATTTTAATAAATTGAACTTATCTATATATTGGCACTCTAATCCCTTGAGTGCTAATATTGGGTTGTGCTTATATTTTGGTTCAAATACTAAGGGGTTCGGACATGAACAAGAGTCTTCAATTACAGTTTGCAGTATCTTCAGGTAGCCTGGAATCTTATTTATCGGCTGCGCGTAATATTCCTATTCTGAGTGCAGAAGAAGAACGCGAACTTGCCGTACAGCTACAAGAACATGGCGATCTTGAAGCGGCACAAAAACTTGTTTTATCACACCTTCGCTTTGTTGCGCACGTTGCTCGCAGTTACAGCGGCTACGGTTTGGCGCTTGCTGATCTGGTTCAGGAAGGTAACATCGGTTTAATGAAAGCGGTTAAACGTTTTGATCCAACGGTTGGTGTACGTTTGATTTCATTTGCAGTTTACTGGATACGTGCTGAAATTCATGAGTTCATCTTACGCAACTGGCGCATAGTTAAAGTTGCAACCACTAAAGCGCAACGTAAATTATTCTTTAACTTACGTAGCAAAAAGAAAAAACTTGGCTGGTTTAACAACGATGAAGTGAATGCCGTTGCCGATGACTTAGGCGTTAAGCGTACTGATGTTTTAGAAATGGAAAAACGTTTAAGTGGTTTAGATATTGGTTTTGATGGCCCGGATGACAATGATGAAAACATTGCTCCTGCACCAGCAAATTATCTTGAAGATACCAGCCTTGAGCCAGCACGTTTAGTTGAGCAATCAGACTATGCTGAAAATCAGGAATCACGGTTGTATTCAGCATTAAAAGATCTTGATGACAGGAGCCGTGATATTCTGCAACAACGTTGGTTAACCGATAATAAATCAACCTTGCATGAATTAGCTGCTCAATACAATATTTCAGCTGAGCGTATTCGACAACTTGAAAGTAATGCGATTAAAAAACTAAGAAACGTTATTGGTGAAGCAGCCTAAACGTTAATCGCCATAACAATAAAAAGCCTCTTTCCTTTAAAGAGGCTTTTTTTATTCCTTATAAAAATACTAATCCAGCAACTCTCTAACTTTTGTTAATAAGCCATCTATCCGGTATGGCTTGTGCAAAATATTTTTACGTAAGTTGTCATTATTGTTATCTATATTTTCTTCGCCGGTAAAACCACTCGCCATTTGAATTTTAATATTGGGATATTTATTTTGCACAATAGCTGCAAGCTCATAACCATTCATGCCCGGCATAACAACATCAGATAATAAAAGATCAATAGATTCTTTTTCTAAAATTTCTAATGCTTTTTCTCCGCTCTCTACAGAGATAACTCTGTAACCATTTTTCGTCAGTATTTCTGTACATAATGCCAATAAAGGTAATTCATCATCGACAACCAGAATAGTTTCATTACCTTGCTGGTTATCAATATCAGCGTCTTTATCCTCTTTATCGTCGTTTGTCTCGTCTTTAAAAATAATAGCAGGAAATAAGATTGTAAATAATGTTCTCACTCCAACCTCAGATTCAACAGTAATCATCCCACCACTTCTTTCAACAAAACCATACACCTGACTTAAGCCTAAACCGGTTCCTCCATCACCTTTTGTGGTATAAAAGGGATCAAATATTTTTTCTTTTTCTTCTGCATCCAGACCACAGCCAGTATCACATATGCTCAAACTAACGAATTTTTGCCCTTCTATATAAATGTTGTCAGTCTTTATAATCAGCTCGCCATTACCCGCCATAGCATGACTGGCATTAATACATAAATTTAAAACAGCGTTCTCTAAATCGCCACTATCTACATTTATCAGCCATATATTTTCTTCTAACTCTAACGTCAATTTGATACTGACAGTTAATGTTTTTTCGAGCATATTCTGCTCGCCCAGTAATATAGTATTGATATTTAGTATTTCAGAATCAGTTATACGTTGACTAGAGAAACTTAATAATTTTCTTGTTAATTTTGCGCCCCGGTGTCCTGCTTCGTATATTTGATCCACAAAATCTAATGCTGCTGGCTGGTCATGTAATTTATCTTTTAGTAACTCGGTATAACCTAAAATAACTCCCAGCATATTATTATAATCATGAGCAATACCACCGGTTAATTTCCCCAGGGCATCCATTTTTTGACTACGACTTAATGCATCTTCAGCTACTTTTCGTTCTGTTATATCAGTAATCGTACCTACATAACCAATAATCTTACCTCTTGAGTCTTCTTCCGCTAACGCCTGACCTAATACCCACCTTATATTTTTTCCCTGTTGAAAACGATACTCTAATTTAAAAGGTATTCCTTTTTCAGATAATTGATTCCAGGCATAGATAACTTTATCCACATCTTCAAAATAAAGTGCTTTCGCCCAACCTTCACCCATCGCATCGCGAAATGACAAGCCTGCTATTTCACTCCATTTATCATTTACATACAAACAGTGTCCTTGTATATTAGTATAAAATAACCCTACAGGCGCTACCGTTGCCAATGTTCTATATTTTCTCGCATTTAATTTTGCTTCCTGACGTAACTTATACTGCTCAGTAACATCATTAAATACCAAAACCATTCCTAATATTTTTCCATCCTCATCTTTAATCGGTGCTGCAGAATCTGAGATTTGATATCGCACACCATTTTTGGATAATAAGGTTGTATGGTTACTAAGATGAACTACCTCGCCGTTTTGCATCACTTTCTCAATCGGGTTTTCAATTTCTTCATTAGTAGTGGCATTAATAATCGGGAAAACTGACTTAATAGTCTGACCTGTTGCATCTTCATTTGATATCCCTGTCAATCTTTCTGCCACAGGGTTCATACGAACAACATTGCCTTTAACGTCAGTCGAAATAACAGCATCACCGATACTGTTTAATGTTTGAGATAAGTGTTGTTTTTGCTGATTAATTTCATCAAATTGTTGATTCAAATTCTTTTGCATATTATTAATCGTGTCAACCAGCTGATCTAATTCATCTCCTT
>Ga0316204_10008091_pt1 | contig 14902 bp, 13 predicted proteins | sample 6monrhotite_MG_2_FD_205661 | JGI IMG/M metagenome (GOLD analysis project Ga0316204, IMG submission 205661) | Microbial mat bacterial communities from mineral coupon in-situ incubated in ocean water Damariscotta River, Maine, United States -... | ecosystem: Environmental > Aquatic > Marine >...
TTCTCAAACTTTCTCAACAAATTATTCACCGCTTTTCTTACACGCTTTCCCTGTCGCTCACCTTTCGGCTAACCCGTTCTCCGTAACGAGGAGGCGCATTCTACAGCTTTAACTAATCCCGTCAACACCTATTTTCAATCTTTTTGAGGTTTTATTAATATTCTTATTTCAGGTCGATTAATTGATTAGAAAACAATCAATTTATTTCATTTTATTACTTTTTTTACATATAAATTAAGCTGATCTTCCATATGCAATCTACACTCGCATTACATGAATCATATATTTAGTTACAAGCCAGCCGCCTACAGACAGACATGAATAATCCAAACAACTTACTTAGCAACGAAACAAGCCCTTACTTACTACAGCATGCAGAAAATCCGGTTAACTGGCACCCATGGAATGAAGACTCATTAATTCAAGCCAAGTTAGAAAACAAACCCATATTATTATCTATCGGGTATTCTGCTTGTCACTGGTGTCACGTCATGGCGCATGAGTCATTCGAAGATTCAGCCACAGCTGAATTAATGAATAAGCACTTCATCAATATCAAGGTTGACCGTGAAGAACGCCCGGATCTTGATAAGATATATCAAACCGCTCACTCTCTACTCACATCGCGTTCTGGTGGCTGGCCATTAACTATTTTTCTTTCACCTGATAATCAGATACCATTTTTCGCCGGCACCTATTTCCCTGTTCAGCGCCGTCACAACATGCCTTCTTTTTCAGAAATATTGAATCTTGCATCTGATGCGTACATCAACAAGAAAGACGAAATCCAACAACAAAACACCTCTGTTCAAGCAGCCCTTACAGAGACATCTACTCACTACCCTTCGATCAACTCTCTAAACGCTTTACCATTAGACCTTGCTCGCAAACAACTTGAAGACGCTTACGAACCGAAGTTCGGCGGTTTTAGTAACGCACCAAAATTCCCGCACACAGACATGATTGAACGCTGCCTACGTCACCACTTACTGCTGCTCAAACAAGACAAACACGATTCCCATGCATTAGAAATGGCAACTTTTACACTAGACAAGATGGCACTTGGCGGATTTCAGGATGCCATAGGTGGCGGCTTTTATCGCTACTCGACCGATGAAGAGTGGATGATCCCGCACTTTGAAAAAATGCTATATGACAATGCGCAACTATTCACTCTGTATGCACAAGCCTTTGCACTTACAAAAAACCCTCTTTACAAACAGACTATTGAATTAGCTGCTGACTGGCTGATCCGTGAAATGCAATCCAGCGAGGGCGGGTATTTTTCTGCTCTTGATGCCGACACAGAAAATATCGAAGGACACACATACGTCTGGACACCTGAACAGGTTAAGGATATTTTAACGGCCGATGAATATCTCACCTTCTCATCTAAATACAACTTATTGCAAGTCGCTAATTTTGAAGACAACTGGCATTTACACAGCACTACACCTGATGATGATCTAGCTAAATCACTTCAAATTCCTTTAGAGCAACTACAGACACTGCTTATTGAATCACGTAAAAAACTCTTAGCGCAACGAAATATTCGAACACAACCCGGCCGAGATGAAAAAATACTTTGCGCATGGAATGCACTAATGATCCGTGGCCTAAGCACAGCTGGTCGTCGACTCAACAATCAACAATATATTGATTCGGCGAATCGGTCGGCTGATTTTATTTACAACACTCTCTGGAATGACCACCGATTACTTGCCAGCTATAAAGATGGTAAGGCACACTTGAATGCCTACCTGGATGATTACGCCTATTTATTACAAGCTCTTATAGAACTACTGCAATCCCGGTGGAATAACGAACAATATCAATGGTGCCTGAATATTGCAGACAGCCTGCTTGAGCATTTTGAAGATACAGAACAAGGCGGATTCTTTTTTACCAGCCATGACCACGAAGACTTACTCTATAGAAGTAAAACCTTTTCTGACGATGCCATGCCAAATGGAAATGCCGTTGCCGCTAACGCTTTACTTCAGCTTGGGCTTCTCAGTGGACAAACAAAATACATGGATGCCGCAGAGCGTACTATTCGTTGTGGTTACGATTCACTCAGCAAGCAAGCCATATCTCATTGCTGTTTATTGCATGCACTTGAGCTCTACCTAAACCCCGGAATTACTATTATTCTTCGTGGTGAAAGCGAAGCGTTAAATGACTGGAAGCTCATCGCCAATCGTTACTTCATACCTCAACTCGTCTGCTTCAGCATTGAATCCAAGATCATTACAAAAGACTTGCAAGACAAAAAACCTGTAGGGGAAATTTGCGCCTACATTTGTGAAGGCACGCTTTGCAAACCCGTGATCACAGATCTGGGTGAATATAAAAAATATTTCACCAACATCAGTCGGGAATCAGCTAGCACGACTACTTTTAATGAAAATCCCTAATCGCGGATACAGCAACAGCTAATACAGTAAATATCGAATATCTTTTTCAACATAAATAAAAAAGGCCCCGATAAATCGAGACCTTTTGAACTAGAGCTAGATACTCTTTGTTTGAGCTATTTCATTACAGACTGCAATGACCCAACCGTTCTTACCCAGGGTTGAGTACCCATATTACCTACCGTTGCCAAAGCTTGATCCGCTTCAGATTTGGTAGGATAAACACCCAAGATCAACACATACCATGTTTTACCATTTACATTCGTTTCAGCAACCCATTCACTAGACATGCTATTTGCATTCGCAAAGTCATTTAACTGCGCCATAGTGCTTGATGCCACAACCTGAACAACAAAATATTCTGCTGGTTGTGCAGACAAATCACCTGCCATTGCTACTGGTGCAACCTCTTCAGGCGCAACCGGCTCCATCATGGCTGGCTCCATCATAGCTGGCTCTGCATAAACAGGTTCTACCGGCATTGCCTCTCCAGACATCGATTCTGCATAAACAGGCTCTGCATACATAGACTCTTCTGCTGGTGCAGTTTCTACCGCAGCCATATCCATAGTTTCAGCTGAAGTCGCCTCTTCAGCTACAACGACCTCTTCTGTCTGTTGCTGACGACTATCCCACGGAGATGACGATTCAGCCCATGGTGATGGTTTTGAAGAACACGCCGCCAGTAGCACACTACCAACTAGCACTAAAGATAATGGTAATGATTTTGTATTTAGGTGAGCCAATGTTTTATCCTCTTATTAATTATTATAAAAACTCTGGTGACGCTGAGAGTCTTACTTAAAATAATGCTCTATCACTTTATTTTAAATACGAATATCGCTGAGTCTAGACCATTAATGTCAGTTACAAAAGAACATTAATTGAAAAAACACTAATACCACTCACTAAATTGCGCTAATTTGATATAAAACACTCTGTTGACATTACACTTTCTACTGATTTTTTTAAAAATTGCAGTGCTACAATCTGAATAACATTCACAGTTACAAAATACAGGATCAATTATGAGCGAACCCGAATGCCCAAAAAAAGCACCCTATGTTGTAGAGTTAGAACCTGGCACTTATTGGTGGTGCTCATGCGGAAAATCACAAACTCAACCTTTTTGCGATGGCTCACACAAAGGGTCCGACTTCTCACCTCTTGAAGTCAACATCAGTGAAAAGAAAAAATATGGCTTATGCGGCTGCAAACGTAGCAAAAACGCGCCTATGTGCGACGGTACGCATAACAAACTCGATTAAATTCTTTCCTATAAAAAAGCACCTCTAATTACATGTAAGTAGAGGTGCTTTTTATTGTTACATTAATTGCTGTATTGAACCCACGCTTCTAACCCAGGGCTTTGTACGTAAAGTCGATTCGACTTCATTTTTTCCTATCACCGCAGATTCACGATCAGGATACACATCAAGTAATAACACATGCCAAACCAAACCATCACGATTAGTCGGTACTATATATTTTATCGATAACTGATTTTGATCCGCAAATTTATAAACACGATCAATATCAACAGAAGCGATTAACTGAACCGTATAGTAGGAAGCAGGTATATCAAATATTCCTCCGCCAACAACCGGGGCTGCAACTGACTCAAGCACCTCTTCACTTTTTACTTCTTGCGGCGCCGCTTCTAAATCAGCTACTACAGAAACCTCCACCGTGTTTGCTTCCTGAGACGACACAGCCTCAACAGGCTCGTACTGCCTTTCCATTTCACTCGATGAATCTGATTTGCGAATATGATCCCATGGTGACGCCTTTTTGGTCCAGGTCGTAGACTCACTTGATGAACAAGCACTCAACACAAACAACGCAACTACAAAACCAAGCAACCCCACATATGACTGAATCGATTTTTTATCCACAACAACTACCCTCATTATTATAATTTTTACTGAGTGTAATCGATTGCGACCAAGACTTAAAGCATCACTTTAAGTATCTTATGTAGCCATCTAATTGTATTGACAATGGACAAATAAGGGAGATGTTTTGATATTTACTTATTTAAATTTTATCTATATATTTCAATAAGTTAGTATGATCTATATATTGCGACATATCCCAACAATCAATCCCGCTATTGTAATAGACCCTTACTCATCATCTGAGTACACACGAACACTCATTTGCTGATATTCATCCACAGTAATATAAAAATTAATCGGCCGACAACACACCTGACAATCCTCAATATATTGCTGACTGTCACCACAATCATCAATCAACACATCAATACGTTCTCCACAATAAGGGCACATTACGTCAATATTTTGAAGCTCATTATTCATGAAAACCACTACTCTTATACACGAGCACAGCAGCACCCTGAACGAACATAATTAAACAGTGCCCTCATCATTTACGGGTGCTTCTTCGGGCACTACAGACTCCAACACCAATCCATCAGCCGATTCTTCATCATCTTTTGGCACCTCTTTTTCCATTAATGACAAGCCGCCAAACGCATCATCTTTCTTAGGCGCAGGTTTATCAGAGACATCTTCTCCTAACTCGATTTTCAGCCTTAGATTATTTTCAGAATCTGCATTCTTTAATGCCTCTTCCATCGAAATCTTACCTTTTCTATACAACGCCAACAGAGCACTATCAAAGGTGCACATCCCTATGCGCTCGGATTTTTCCATTACTTCCTTTATTTCGGATACATCACCCCGTTTAATCAGCTCTTCAACCCGGGGCGAATTCAGCAAAATCTCAATGGCAGCGCAACGCTTGTTATCTATCGTCGGTATTAATCGTTGCGAGACAAATGCACGCATATTTAAGGACAAATCCTGTAGAAGTTGAGAATGACGCTCTTCGGGGAAAAAATTAATAATTCTGTCCAATGCCTGATTAGCATTATTGGCATGTAATGTTGAAATGGCTAAATGCCCGGTTTCTGCAAATGCCATTGCATGCTCCATAGTCTCTCTATCTCTAATTTCGCCAATCAAAATAACATCTGGTGCCTGGCGCAGTGTATTTTTAAGCGCGTCCTCAAAGCTGTCTGTATCCACACCAACTTCTCGCTGATTTACAATACATCCCTTGTGTTGGTGCACGTATTCGATAGGGTCCTCTATAGTAATAATATGCCCCTTACTATTTCTGTTGCGATGATCAATCAATGCCGCCAATGAAGTAGACTTACCAGATCCAGTACCACCGACAAATAGAATAATCCCTCGCTTTGACATAATCACATCCTTCAGCACAGGGGGCAGGCCCAGCTCATCCAGATTTGGTATCTCGGCCTTTATATTACGAATCACCATTGATACTTCATTTCTCTGTTTGAAGATATTGACGCGAAAACGACCAATACCTGACTCAGAAATAGCCAGATTCATCTCAGGCTTATGCTCAAATTCCTTTTGCTGTTCTTCATTCATTATTTCCATTGCCAACGACTTTACCCAACCCATAGGTGCTGCTTTTTTAGACAACGCCGTTAATACGCCATTAAACTTGGCACTGGGCAAGGCGCCTGTAGACAAATAAAGGTCCGAACCATCTTTCTCGGCTAATACTTTTAAATAAGGGGTAATCTTCATCGAGCAACATCCTTCGACATAAACAGGTAATTAATATGTATAGATAATAGTCGCTCTGAACTAAAATAAATAACGAATTACGATTCCTGCAAAGAAATGATCAAAGCCTTTTTATTAACCCGCCATGCCTACGACACACCACAGGGAATCCAGCTTGAACTCTGGTTCAGCTCTGAACAGGGTCCTATTCAGGTTTTTATTACCACACAGCAAGCCGTTTTTTTTATTCGTCAGGACGATATCGACAAAGCAAATGAACTATTAGATCTTCAAAAAAACCTTTACAAAAATTTCGAGATTAAAAAAATTGATCTAAAGGACTTTTCTCTAAAATCAATGGCAGCTGTTTATAGCCATTCCATGCAGACTTTTTATCGTATAAAAGAAACATTACAACAAAATCATATTGCGAGCTTTGAATCTGATATTCGTCCCACAGAAAGATTTTTAACTGAGCGTTTCATTACTGGCCCTGTAGAAATACTTACACACCAGAAAACACATACTCTTTACAACCCCAAAATAAAACCAGCCGACTATGAACCTAATTTGCGTTTAATGTCTATCGACATTGAAACCTCATATGATACTGATAAGTTATTCTCCATTGCCTATATTTGTGGCGACATAAAAAAGGTTTTAATGATCAGTAATACAAATAGTAATATCAATGATGATTTAACTCATCTAGTTAAAGACGAACGAGAATTACTAAGCACGTTCATTCAACACGTTACTAAATTAGACCCCGATGTTTTTATTGGCTGGAACGTTATTAATTTTGATTTATATTTTTTACAAAAAAAATCAGAAGAATTTAACATCAAGCTATCGATAGGCCGTAATAAATCTTTGCCCAAATGGCGCAAATCAACTACCGAATCAAATCATTATTTTTTATATATACCCGGACGAGTTATATTAGATGGTATCGACACATTAAAGAGTGCAACATGGCAGTTTCCTAGCTTCTCTCTCGACAATGTTGCAAACACATTACTTAATAGAGGAAAGTTAATTACGCAAAGAGAAAATTTCGATCCTCTATTTAAAGCCAAAGAAATTAAACGCCAGTTTAATGAAGATCAAGCCGCATTATCTAAATACAATTTAGAAGACTGCCAATTAGTATTAGATATTTTTAAGAAAGCAGAATTAGTGCACTTTGCTATTGAACGCTCACGCCTAACCGGCCTGGAGATGGACCGCGTCGGTGGTTCTGTTGCCGCATTTGATAATTTATATTTACCCCGATTGCATCGCAAAGGATTCACCGCACCCAACATCGGCGACTATGGCAGTGGAAATACCGCACCCGGCGGCTACGTAATGGATTCTAAACCCGGACTCTATAACAGTGTTTTAGTTTTAGACTACAAAAGCCTTTACCCAAGTATTATACGCACTTTCAAAGTCGACCCATATTCACGTATCGCGGCAAAGCAACTATCTGAAAGTGACACCATCCCCGGCTATGACGGCGCTATTTTTTCGAAGCATGAACACATTTTGCCGAACATCATCGCTGATTTATGGCAAGCACGTGACAAAGCAAAAAAAGAAAACAACAAAGCTTTATCACAGGCCATTAAAATTATTATGAATTCGTTTTACGGTGTCCTCGGGACACCTGGCTGCCGCATACATGATGCACGTTTAACTAGCTCAATTACCAAACGAAGTCATGACATTATTAAACAGACAGTTAAGCTAATTAATTCACAAGGTTACGATGTAATTTATGGCGACACTGACTCTGTATTCGTATCTCTTGAGCAAGCAATTGACAACATACAGGCAGATAAAATAGGCAACTTCCTTAGCACTCATATCAATCAATACTGGAGCCAGCATTTAAAAGAAGACTTCGGTATAGAATCATATTTAGAAGTGGAATACGAAACACACTTCAAACGCTTCTTTATGCCGACTATTCGTGGGTCTGATAAAGGCAGCAAGAAACGCTACGCAGGCATTGTTAATAAAAACAATACTGATGAAATAATTTTTAAAGGTCTGGAGAATGTGCGTACTGACTGGACACAACTTGCAAGAGATTTCCAGGAATCCCTGTATTTGAAAGTCTTTAATAATGAGGCATATGAAGACTTCATTCGCCAAACGACAAAACGACTCATGAATGGCGAGTTCGATCATCAACTCGTTTATAGAAAGCGACTCAGGCAGAAACTGGATGAATACTTAAGAAACGTCCCACCCCATGCAAAGGCCGCAATACGTGCAGAAGAGATTTTCAAGCAGCAAAACAAGCCTTCTCGTTACCAGCACAAAGGATGGATTGAATACGTCATTACTCTAAATGGCCCAGAAACTTTAGAATGCCAAAGCTCCGCCCTTGATTATGAGCACTATATAGAAAAGCAGCTTATGCCTGTAGCTGATAGCATTTTAGCCGCTCTAGGTAACTCCATGGACAATATCACTAAGAGGCAAATCAATTTATTTTAAATAACGCAGCAAATTGAAGAGGCCTTCTACCCGCTGTGCGTGCAAGAAACCACCATTAATCTTATTAAGAACTCCATACAAAATTTACAACCACTTAAAAGCTCATCAAAAATATGGAATATTCGATTGTTTTTCAATGAGTTACGACACTCTTACTCAAACAAGCCTGCTTCCTCTCCGGTTGAATATACCCTCTAATTCAAATGGATGATTACCCAAATTCTAAATTCATTATAAAATGTACCAAGCCGAGCAATATTTATACAAATGTAACTTTTGTCACATACAGCTTAGCCTCAAGCTTTCTACAATTTGGCAATAACTGGCGCCAATAATAGCCAGCAAATGAATGCCACATTGTTGTTGGCAATGCTTTACGTTTTTAGGGTGGTTTAATGCAAATTTTTAACACGCAGATGCCTGCATCCGAGACATCTTCACTAGGCCGCCTTCAGGAGCTCAGTTCTATCTATCCCGAGCTTGCTAAAATCAACGATCCACTCTGGGTTGAAACGATTGAGCAAGCCAAGGCCATGACCGTCGAGCCTGATACCACGCTATTTAGCGGCACAGCCACCTGCAATAACTTCATGCTCATACTTGAAGGCACTATTCGCATATACCAAACAGCTCCTGATGGTAGAGAAATCACCCTGTATCGGGTAGAAGCTGGTGACCTTTGTATTTTGAGTTTAAACAGCCTGTTAAAGAAAAAGTCATTTAACGCCATTGCAATTACCGAATCCCCCGTAAAGGCGCTAGCCCTTAGTTCTGATAACTTTAAGAACATGATGAATAGCTCGCAGATGTTTCGTGAATATGTTGTCAATATACTCACCGAAAGACTCTGCGAAACCATCTATATGGTTCAGGACACCGCGTTCAATCACCTCAACATGCGCCTTGCCTGTATGTTGGGCAGCCTGTTTGAGCGCAACAAAGGCAATGCCCTCAAAGTAACTCATCAGGAGATTGCTTTCGAACTGGGTACTACGCGTGAAGTCATTAGCAGAATTTTAAAAGATTTTGAAAGACAAAACTGTGTGACGCTCTCGCGTGGACAAATAGAGCTAGCCTCAGCTGACGGTTTAAAATGGTTCTCTGAAAACAAGGAATAAGAACCCATATATTGAAGCTTATGTGCTTATTGTCACATACCTATTTTACTGGCTAACTTATATTCTTTTGCACAAATTTTATTGCGAATAAAAACATAATAATTCCATCGCATTAATAAATATTTGTGATTAGCAGCACAGGGGATGTGCTGTATGTTTTTAAATGACTAAACTATTTGAGAGTTCAATTGAAATCAATCCGTGAATATAGCTGGCATGGTGTAAATATAAAAATACAAACATGTTCTAGTGCAAAATTTTTATGGCTTAATAACAAACTTGAAGTATTAGTAAATTCAGAAAAAGTAAAACACTCGAAGTCATATTCTCTCACACAGTCTTCTACAAAGTTTTCAGTCCCAATTCAAGGGCACAACTTAAAGGGTCGAATCATTTCCAAAGGATTGCCTTTTATTCCTATACGCTCACAATCTATTATTATAGACGACACCATTCTTGAGAAGAGACGTTTTTTTGCCGGCACACGCACACTAAAACATAATTTTTTATCTGTTATTGCGTCTAGCCTTCGACTTTATAATATTTAACTTTATTCAAAATTTAAGAATCAACCAATGTCATTCCATCTGTATTTGGCGGTGGTGGTGCTTCACCTTTTTTAATCTCTCCTAAATCACTACCAGCTTCAGCCATATCCAATCCACTTAAATCAAGATCAGGTGCTATAGCTTCTTTTATTTCATCCTGCATGTCACTACCAACCGGTGCAATATTTACATTCAAGTCAGCAATATCATTTGCACTAATACCCAGAGGGTCTGTTTGGGGAGCAGTCGGAACATCTTCAGCAACTACTTTAACCGTTGCTGCCTTTACAGGCTCTGCAACTACTTTTTCCTGTGCTTGTACTGGCGTTTCAGCGACGGCTAATGATTTGACTTCACAATCCGCTCCAGCATTCGTCAAGGCCGTCTTGTATTTATTCGCTGTTGCCTGATCAATGTTCTTTTTTATGACCACGCGTTTACCTGAAAACAGGTGCGCCAGCTTAGCTGCATCCGCCTTAAACATAGCACCAATTTTGGCTTTCACCTGTTCAATATCCGCACCTTCCAGAATAGCTCCGGAAAATGCTACTTCATATAATTCTTCGTTCATCAAAATAACCTTTTTCAGTTCAGTATCAGCCCTTACCAACAAGAACAGATAATTCGCACTATACTTCGCATAAGGGGTAACATAAAAAAATTGAACCAATAATAATTAATAAATTCAATTAAACATCTGATTTCTATATATTAGTTATAGGATATTTCAACATAAAAATCGCCCTATTGAGTAGCAGTGAAGACATAATTTATGAATAAGCACACAGAATTGTCACGTATCTCGCCACATGGCCGTATGGAGACCTTATCGCAGTTAGAAGTAAATCAACTAAAAAAAGATAGTGAGTCTGGCAGCACTTATGATATTTACCGTCGTTGCTCACTTGCAGTACTCAATGTCGGTAGCGAAATTGATGATACCAAGCAAGTATTAGAAGAATATTCAGACTTCGATATCCGTGTAATCCAGCAAGAACGTGGTATTAAGCTAGAAGTGGAAAATGCGCCCGCCAGCGCCTTTGTCGATGGCTCAATGATAACCGGTATACAGGAACACTTATTTTCAGTACTGCGTGATATTGTATACGCCAAAAATGAAATTTCCACACACAGTAAATTCAACCTAGATTCTCAACATGGCATTACAAATGCGGTTTTTCATATCCTGCGTAATGCCAATATACTCAAGCCAAACACAGATCCTAACTTAGTAGTGTGCTGGGGCGGACACTCGATCAATCGTGTCGAGTATGATTACACCAAAGAAGTTGGCCATGAACTCGGTTTGCGCGGCTTAGATATTTGCACTGGCTGCGGCCCTGGCGCTATGAAGGGTCCTATGAAGGGTGCAACCATTAGCCATAATAAACAACGTATTAAAAATGGCCGTTATATCGGCATGACAGAACCAGGCATTATTGCCGCAGAATCGCCGAACCCAATTGTTAATGAGCTGGTCATTATGCCGGACATCGAAAAACGCCTGGAAGGTTTTGTTCGTACAGGTCATGGCATTGTCGTTTTCCCGGGCGGCGCAGGAACTGCAGAAGAAATTCTCTACATTCTGGGAGTACTTCTCAACCCGGCAAATAAAGAACTCCCCTTCCCATTAATTTTAACTGGACCCAAAAGCTCAGCTGAGTACTTTAAACAAATTCATCACTTCATCGAAATGACTTTAGGTTTTGAAGCCCAGCAACGTTATAAAATAATTATTGATGACCCCGCTTTAGTTGCTCGCGAAATGAAAAGCGGCATGGAAGCAGTAAAAGAATTCCGCCGCGCAAACAGCGACGCCTATTATTACAACTGGATTTTACAAGTCGATAACGAATTTCAAAATCCATTTATACCTAATCATGAAAACATGTCGCAATTAGAAATTAACAGCAATATGGAAAACCATCATTTGGCCGCGAACTTACGCCGTGCTTTTTCTGGCATCGTAGCGGGCAATGTGAAAGAAGAAGGAATACAGGCCATTGAAGAAAATGGTTTATTTGAAATTCGTGGTGAAAAGAAAATAATGAAGCCCTTAGATGATTTACTTGAATCATTTGTACAGCAAAGCCGAATGAAATTACCAGGCAGTAAATATACACCCTGTTATAAAGTTGTAACTTAATATATTTTCATATCAACTGATAACATAGGGTCCAAATATCTCAAGCGAGGTGTTTTATGCTCTCTCTTAAGGAAGCACCATTAATATTAACTTTGGATAATGCCGGAAAACCCATTAACTGGATTAACTGGCAAGAAGCCGTTACGCTTTATGTTCGACAGCAAGTCGCCTGGGCTGGTAGCGAAACTGCCTTCAGAATTTATGGCGGCACATGTCAAAAAACAGGCTTACAATCTTTTCTTGATGTCTGCAGCATTATAGCCATACGCGGCGCAAAACCCAGACATAACCAGAACATCATTCCATTACTAACTAATCATGCACTCTTTGAGCGAGACAGACAAACTTGTCTTTATTGTGGCAATCACTTCAGCTCCAACTCACTTACCCGAGATCATGTAAAACCTCGAGCACAAGGCGGCAAGGATATCTGGAGCAATGTAGTTACTGCATGTAAAGCCTGCAACACCAAAAAGTCGTGTTACACGCCACACGAAGCACAGATGCCTTTACTGGCATTACCTTACATACCCAACAAAGCTGAAGCGATGATTTTAGAAAATCGGAACATATTAACCGATCAGATGGATTTCTTAAGAAAACATGTCCCCAGAGAACGGCGCGACGCTTTCAACTAAAACAAACTTAAACTGTTTATCGTTCCTTAAAAAAAATATATTTATTAACTTATTTTTGCAGCGCCGACTCCAGGTCTGGATATTTAAATTTAGTCGAGAAATTATTCAATAATTTTTTATTTGAAATACGTTTCGACTCAGCCAGGTAAGAAAGCATGCCCGCCGACAGTTCTTTTTGTGCTTGCTGTAAACTAATTTCTTTAGGCCGGTCTAGCCCTAGAACGTCAGCCACTCGCATAAAATAATCATTCATTGTAGATGGATTTCCATCACAACAATTATATACGCCTGCCTGAACTTTTTTTGTTAATGCTTCAACACAAAACGCAGACAAATCTTCAGCATGGATACGATTGGTATACCCGGAATCATTTGCGCTGACGATTGGTTCACCTGAACTTATTCGCTTAACTGGCAATTTGTCCTTTGCATAAATACCCGGCACTCGAAATATAATGCACTCGATATTTTTTGACTTACAAAATGCCTGCAATTGATTCTCTGCACTCAATCTTCGATGAGCTCTATCTGCCTGCGGATTAACACAGCGTTCCTCGTCAATCCATTCTCCCTGACAATCCCCGTATATACCAGTTGTACTAATCAGGACAATTTTATCCGGGATACTTTCCAGATGTTTCAGTGTTGCAATAAAACTCGTCATACGAGTATCTATAATGCCTTGAGGTGGTGGCGGTGCAAAATAGGCAATTACATTATTGCTTTTAACCTGCCATTCATTAGAGAAATCGCTGTTATCTAATTCTAACAAATCAGCGTGTATACCCATATCCTCACAAATGTCTTTAGAGCCCTGACTATGGACATAGCCGTTTACCGATTCGCCCATTGATAATAATTTACTGGCGACTTTTTTGCCTATGTAACCACAACCCACAATACTAATATTTATTTTATGCATATCGCCTTAAATTTTTTTAAATCCTCAAAGTGAAAATAACACTATCGAGATAAAATTCATATACACCATACGCAACAAGCCCCGGCATAACCGGGGCTTGTTGGTGTAAATACTAAAAAAGCTAATTAGGCTTAAAATTTATCATCACAATGATTTACGCGCGCATCATAATAGCGTTCGCATGTATAGGCATCACCGCCACGCGCATAACACTGGCCACGTTGCTTATATGCATATTCACGACACTGCGACCAGGTATTGCTCAGCTGTAACATTTTCTGGCTGTGTTGCTTCTGCTTGTTCTTTTTCGCTTCCCACGGATTGTTAGTTAACTTTTGAAACGAACCAGATGCCTGACCAGTGAATTTGCTATCAAATTCGGCCTTCATTTTATTTTCTTCCCAGTCCGTTAAGTCATGCTGACCCTGACTTTTACCCTTAAAAACACCATTAGCTGCTTGTGCTGTATTGATCGATAAAGTAACGGTTAATGCGAGTGCGAATACACCTGAAATATGGCTTAGTTTCATTATAAGTCCTATCTAAAAATGTTAGTTAAATTCACATTTCCACATTAAAACTATCTTGCTTCAGTCGTTACTGAAGACATATGCACTAGGCTTGGGAAATGTACTACATCAGGAGAACCCTGATTAGCTTTAATCATTTGTCACTAACTCTGAGGAAGGCAAAGAGCTTAATGAGAACTAAAGGCCACAATCGTTACCGCGACCTTCAATGGCGCGTACTTTAGCATTAAATAATATTAGCCGCAACTAATTTATTCGGATGTAGCTGATTTATATAGTAATTAACCTATTCGGGTGAACACTGTTATTTCGGTGTGACGTCTAAAAATGAGCCCAGTAAGCGATAATGCTGATGCTCTTTATCCCCTTCTGTGCTGTCTGGCTGCCGAATGGCCAGTAAATGCTCAATACCATACTCTCTGGCAGCATCCAGAACTGAGAAGTTATCATCTATAAACAGGGTAGCCGACTTATCCACAGGCTCAATTTCTTCCAACTTAAGCCAAAACTCTGCATCTTCCTTA
>Ga0316204_10008092_pt1 | contig 14901 bp, 12 predicted proteins | sample 6monrhotite_MG_2_FD_205661 | JGI IMG/M metagenome (GOLD analysis project Ga0316204, IMG submission 205661) | Microbial mat bacterial communities from mineral coupon in-situ incubated in ocean water Damariscotta River, Maine, United States -... | ecosystem: Environmental > Aquatic > Marine >...
CCGGAAAGAAATACGATCTAATTTTTGATGTCAAAACAACCTATTCAGCTTTCGATTACCGGCGCGCATTATCTCCAAATGGTAGCTATGTTACGGTGGGTGGTAAAACCTCGCGAATTCTTCAAACTCTAATGCTGTCAAAACTATTGAAAAATCAAAAAATGAGTTTGGTAATCTACAAGCCCAATAAAGATTTGAATTATTTAATAGAGCTTTTTGAGGCAGATAAACTAAAACTGAATATCGATAAACATTTTCCTTTAGATAAAACGCCTGATGCGTTTCGATACTTTGAACAGGGCACTTTCATAGGTAAAGTGGTGATAATATCGAAAAATTAGTAACCCCTATTCAAATTAACTACTGAGTTTATCTTGCCCGTATTACGATATTCAATAATATTTTTTGCTACAATTTTGACTGCCGTATCAAGATTGGTTGCTGCAGCTATATGTGGCAGAACAGTGATCTTTTGATTTGTCCAAAGAGGGTTATTTGAACTCAAAGGCTCTTTTTCAAACACATCAAGCACAGCATGATACATCTCGTTATGGTTTAAGGCATTAACCAGATCTTTAGTGTTAACTAATTGACCTCTAGCAAAATTAATCAAGGATGCGTCTTTCGGTAGTTGAGATAATAGTTTGTTATCGATCATGCTTTGAGTGTCTTTAGTAAGAGGCAATAAACAAACTAAGATGTTGGTTGCTTTTAACATTTGAGCCAAACCTTCTGGCCCATGAAATGTTTTTACACCATTAATATTCTTCTTAGTTCGACTCCAACCCATGACAGAAAAACCATTATCGAGAAGTCGTTTTGCGCTTGCTTGTCCTAATTCACCTAATCCTAATATTCCTATTTTACATTGATTAGGAAAAACATAAGGTTGAGGCAGCCAAACTTTATCTTTTTGTTGGGTTGCGTAACTCGGCATTTTCCGGTGAAGATATAAACTCCAAGCTAAAACGGCCTCTGCCATAGCTTCAGTAAGTGTAGGATCAACCATTCGTATAAGTTTGAAGCCTTGATCAATACTTGGCTGAATTAAATTCTCAACACCTGCCCATAAACTTTGTACCCATTTTAAATTCGGAAATAGTTTAAGATCATCTTGTGAAGGGTTGGCGACAATGGCAATTTTGCACTGTTTTTGCTCAAGAGGGTTAATTTCGTTTGCTAACTTAAAAGATTCTGAGGGTATGGCAGAAGTTAGCTTATTAATCCAATCGGTTTGTAGCTGCCTAGATTGTTGACTAATAAAAGGAATAACGGGTTTCATCTAAGATAACAGCAAGAGTTGAGAAAGTAGATAAGAATATTACCATACATGATATGGGTGGGTTAATTGATAATAGTTGGCAAAAAATCAAAAAGGCAAACTTGTTAAGCTCATTTTTTTGTTAGATTAATGTTAGTATTATCCAATATGAAATGAACTTAATCGACTCAACTTACTTCAGGCTTATTTGTCTATTGGAAAAGCCCTGTTGTTTATTATTGACCCTTTGTTAGTTTAGGATTTGGCTGTACATTAATGATCAAGTTTTCGAAAAAAGATATAAAAAATGAATTTGATGCTGGTGCTTTTTCTCGGGGTATTAGCTACTTCAATCAAGGTCGTGTAGAGAAAATCAGTTACAATCTAGAATCAAAAGATTCAACAGTTATAACAAGCGAAGTTACTGGTAGCTATCATTATAAACAATCTATTTTGGTAGAGTCAGAACCATGGGGCATTGATGTAGATGGGGAATGTAGCTGTCCAGTTGGTTACAATTGTAAACACGTTGCTGCTGTGTTGTTGGAATATATTAATAGAATACCTAAAGAACAAAATAATAAACAATCGTCAACACAGTTTAAATCAAAAAAACCTATCAAAAGCTATTCATCAGAAGATCAAATAGATGATTGGTTGTCTCAGGTTGCAATGGATAGTCAAAAAGAATCTGAAAATGCGTTAATTGATGAAAGAAAATGGATTGCATATATTTTACAGCCAACAAAAAACCAAGGAGAAATTGAAGTTGCGCTTCATTTAAGCGGTTTTAAAGTGAAAGGTGGTTACTTAAAACCTAAGCTATTAAGTCTAAATGGACAAATGCAAGATATGCGTTATGGCTATCAGTCAGGATCGCGAAACCCTATCGATCAGGATATTATTCGTTTACTAGATGCCTCTCAAGTTAAAAGTAATCTATATGGTTATCAATACCATAGTTATAACCCAACTATACAAGGAGAGTTAGGCTGGCAGGCACTAGTGAAAATGGTCAATAGCCGACGTTGTTTTTGGCGTTCAATGGATAATGGGCATTTATCTTTAGACAAGGAAACTCCCTTAAATTTAAGTTGGCAATGGAGCAATAGTAAAGATGGGAAAGTTCACCAATTAAAATATCAGAATGAAGAGAATGGTTTTTTAATATTTTCTCAGCCGCTTAGCCAAATTAATCCTTCAATTAATAAAATACAGCCGATTAGTAGTCAATTGACATCAAACCAACTTAAGCAAGTTTTTGAAGCTCCGATTATCGCTGATAAAGATTTAGACAATTTTAATTTTAATCTAATAAAAACAGGATTAGATGAATCTATACCTTTGCCCATAAAAACTGAAATCAACGAAATAGATTCAAGTAATATTATTCCTAAAGCAGTTATTTCTCGAATAGTTGATCCGTTGAATATTTATCCGCCTCTTAATTGTCTCAAACTTAATGTTTTATATGATGGTAAAGAAATCCAACTTCTTGAAGGTAAAAGGGTTGTTGTAAAAGATGGAAAATCTGTTGTTCGAATTAATAGAGATTTTGAAAAAGAAAGTGAATTTATTGAAGCTATCTTGGAATACAATTTCGAGCTTAATCCTTCTGGCTTATATGAATCAGTATCTCCATTACAAATGCTAGCTAGTATGAAAAAAGAGAATAATCCAAATCAAACAATTGCTCGTTGGAGAAGTTTTTTAGAAATTGATCGATTCGAATTAGAAAAGCAAGGCTGGCAGATTGAAATATCACCCAACTTTCACTTAGATTTTATTCATCCGATTGATGAATGGGATATAGATATTGAGCAAGAAAATGATTGGTTTAAATTAAAATTTGATATAAAACTGAATGAATCCGATGAAAGTAAGCTGCCATTATTACCTATTATTAGCGAGCTTCTTACACAATATGATATTGAAACAATACCAGAAGAAGTATTGATTGAAAACAATCCGGGGCAATACATTGTTTTACCTAAACAAAAACTATTACCAATATTAGAGCTTATGTATGAACTTTTTGATAAACCACCAACGGGTGAAGAAGCACTAAAACTATCCCCTTTTGATGCTATGCTAGTGGAAACGCTGGATAAAAATGAAGCCCTCAATATTCAGTGGTCAGGCGATTTACGGATAAAAGAGCTAGGGAAAAAACTTGCCAGTTTCAAAGGTATTAAGCAAGTTTTACCTGCAAAAATATTTAAGGGTGAACTAAGAGAATATCAACTAAATGGTTTAAGTTGGTTGCAGTTTCTACGAGAATTTAAATTTAACGGTATTTTAGCCGATGATATGGGCTTAGGAAAAACAGTACAAACACTTGCGCATATCCAAAAAGAGAAAACCAGTCGGCGAATGAAAACACCTTGTTTAATCGTTGCGCCGACAAGCTTGATGAGTAACTGGAAGCGTGAGGCCGCAAAATTCACACCTAATTTAAAAGTGCTTATTTCCCAAGGTGTTGAAAGGCATAACAATTGGAATAATTTAGAGAATTATGATCTTATATTAACCACTTACCCGTTAATCGTTCGAGATTTTGAATTTTTGTCAAAAATTAATTTTTTTATAATTGTACTGGATGAAGCTCAAAATATAAAAAATGCAAAATCAAAAACAAGTAAAGGCATAAAGGCACTTAATTCACAACATAAACTCGCATTAACTGGTACCCCAATGGAAAATCATTTGGGAGAACTTTGGTCTGTTTATGATTTTTTAATGCCTGGCTTTTTAGGTAGTGATTTAGTCTTTAAAACGAAATTTCGTAACCCGATTGAAAAAGACAATAACCCTCTGGTTTCAAAACTTTTAAGCCGACGCGTAAAACCTTTTTTACTTAGACGAACCAAACAAATTGTAGCAAAAGAACTTCCCCCTAAAACTGAAATAATAAAGTCTGTAGCATTTGAAGCTTCTCAATCAATACTTTACGAAACGATTCGTTTATCTATGGAAAAGAAAATCCAACAAGCCATTGCTACAAAAGGTTTAAGCAGAAGCCACATCACTATTTTGGATGCGTTACTTAAATTACGTCAAGTCTGTTGTGATCCTCAACTCGTCAAACTTGACCAAGCAAAAAAGGTGAAGCAGTCAGCCAAGATGGAATTATTAATGACAATGCTGCCCGAACTAGTAGATGAAGGCAGAAAAATTCTTATTTTTTCACAGTTTACGAGTATGTTGTCAATTATCGAAAAAGCAATCAAGAGTGAAAAAATAAACTATACAAAATTAACTGGATCAACGAGAAAAAGAGAGCAGGTTATTGAGAAATTTACTAGTGGAAATGCGGATGTATTTTTAATTAGTCTTAAAGCGGGTGGCGTTGGACTCAATTTAGTCGAAGCTGACACAGTAATCCACTATGATCCTTGGTGGAATCCGGCGGTAGAAAATCAAGCGAGCGACAGAGCACATCGAATAGGGCAAGATAAACCCGTTTTTATATACAAACTTATAGTAGAAAATACTTTAGAAGAAAAAATATTAGAAATGCAAGCTAAAAAACAAGCATTAGCCGATAATGTGTACGGCGATAATAACTCAAATGATTCAAGTAAGCTTAACGCTGATGATCTACAAGAGTTGTTAGGTATAACGAAAAAAAGAATTTAATCGAAAACTATTTATGAATCATATTCATCCGCTTTGAAGGTTAATTTTGGAAACCATCAGTTAAGGTTTTTAAGAAAGCGACTAGATCAGCCTCCTCTTCGGCGGTTAATAACAGATCACCCATTGATGCAATATCTACATTAACCTCAACTTCTGGAAGCGGCCAGCAATTAACTAAAGGTTCCGCGTTTGCGCCATAACATTGGTTACTGTCACGGGTGTTATAAAAATTCACAACTTCTTCTAATGTTTGTAAAACGCCGTTATGTAAATAAGGAGCTGTAATTTCGACATTTCGTAATGTGGGGACTCTAAATTTGCCTTGTTCTAAACTCGAATCGGTTGTGAGGTTAGGGTTATCCGCTAATCCCAGATCAATAAAATCTGGATCAACATCATAAAACGGATTGTTTGGATTAGCTGGCGTACCAATATTGCTATAGGTAAAGTTAGTAAACAAAGGCTGGCTCCCCTCCTGAATAATATGACATTCTGTACAAAGGCCTTTGTTTTGAAATAGGTCGAGTCCTCTAGCTTCTTGAGTGGATAGTTGAGCTGTACCAGCTAAATGTGCATCAAATTTAGAGCTAAAAGGGGCAAATATTTCAGTGTTTTCAAATGCCGCGATGGCGTCAGCGACATTATTATAAGCAGAAGAAACATCTTCTAAACTTGCACTTCCGTATACTGTTCTAAATTTATCGGCATAAGAAGCAGCCTTGATTTTATCAATAACCATGGATTCACTGGTGTTAGCCATTTCTAATTCGTTAACAAAAGGGCCTTTAGCTTGCTCTATTAAATTTGCACTACGCCCGTCCAAAAATTGACCGCCAACATATTGATTTTCACTAGTGTCAAGATGAAAATCTGGTATAAAAGAAGCGTAAGCTGCTGTTGGAGCATTCCTATTTCCAAAACGACCGGAAACAACTCCTTCGGATACAGGGACAATATTACTAGTCGCCGGATCGGCAAAACCTGCAGCTGCATCATGGCAGTCGGCACAGGATTGGCCGGCAGGTTCGGACAAGTTCGGATCATTAAAGATTGCTTCACCTAATTCAATTTTGAGCGCAGCGATATCAACAACAGGTGGATCGATGATTGGAGTATCATCGTTTGGATCGTTTCCTCCTCCACATGCAGAAAAGGAGAAAACTAACAATATCGAAAGAAGAGTTTTATGGTCTTTTTTAATAAACGCCATACCTATTCCTAATTAACCTAGAGGAAGCATGGCAATAAACATATCCTATTTAATGGATTATTCTGGGAGGGGTTCCTCAAAAGGTGTTCGAAGGCGTGTTTGACTTGTTAAAACTTGATCTAGGTCAATAAAATTCATCCATAAATACCAACATATACCCTTGCCTAAGCTAAAAGGCGGAATGATTAAGTATTTCCTTTAATAACAAATGGTTATATAAGTAAGAGCAGTTTTTAGTTATCTAGCTTTTAATGTCCTTTGATGAATTGGGGTTATTAGAGTAAATGATAATGACGATAATTTGCATTTATCGTTCGACTTAGCTTGCTAATAGAGTTTTTGATCACTATAATTTGCGCCGAATTTGGATGGTTGATACAACGAATTAGTTGCATCAAAAAAGCCAATTCAAGCCCAGCTTTTAGGAAGGTCTTATTAGAGTGAATACAATATGAGCCAATCCTTAGTTAAGCAAGGGCATCAACAAGCTAAAAAACTGCTATTTATTCAGATGGTAATTATCATTGTGTTAGCGAGTTTAGGTTTGTTTAAAGAATTTAAGGTAGCAATGGCATTGTTATCGGGCGGAATAGCGGTTTTATTAGCTAATGTCTATTTCGTTTATAAGTCATTTTCAAGATCGGGTGCGCAGCAAGTTAAAAAAGTTGTTAGTGCTTTCTATTTTGGGGCGACAGTTAAAATCGTATTATCTGCGGCTATCTTAGTTGTAGGTTTTGTGTTTTTACCAGGGTTTGAGATTTACGTATTGTTAGGATACGTTGTGGTGTTACTCAGTCAATGGTTAACACCTGTTATTGTCAAAGGCTATTAAAAACGGGATTAACGAGTTTATGAGCGCGGGATCGACTACAGAATATATCAAGCATCATCTGCAAAACATGCAGTTATGCTCCACAGAACAAGGTTGGGCTTTCAACACAGCAGAAGAGCCTACACTTTGTGCTGGCAATTTTATGACGTTTAATGTTGATACCCTGTTTTTCTCAATTTTTCTTGGCCTATTGTTTGTAACTATTTTTAGGTTTTTTGCTAAAAAAGCAACTAAAGATGTACCAGGCCGTTTTCAGGCACTTATTGAAATAATCTATGAGTTCGTTCAAGGCAATGTTAAAGATACTTTCCATGGCAAGAGCAAAGTGATTGCTCCGCTAGCACTTACACTGTTTGTCTGGATAGTGTTAATGAACACCATGGATTTGATTCCTGTTGATATACTTCCTGAGCTTGGACTCTTGATTGGTATCCCTTTCCTTAAAGTGGTGCCAACAACCGATATTAATGCAACATTAGGAATGTCATTATCAATCTTTATTTTGATTATATGGTATAGCTTAAAGATAAAGGGACCTGTTGGTTACGCTAAAGAACTCACCCTTACACCTTTTAATCTTTGGTATATGGTTCCTTTTAACTTGATTTTGGAGACAGTGGGTTTACTGGCTAAGCCTATTTCTCTTGCGCTAAGATTATTCGGCAATATGTATGCTGGTGAGTTGATCTTCATCTTGATAGCGACTCTTGGTTTGTACCAATTACCACTGCATTTTGTGTGGGCAGTATTCCATATTTTGGTTGTTCTGCTACAAGCTTTTATCTTTATGATGCTGACAATTGTTTACTTAAGTATGGCTCATGAAGATCATTAAAATAGATTCCTTTTTAACTTAATTTTAACTTTTATTAAATATTGGAGACAACAATGGAAATGGTACTTGCTTATAAATACATTGCGATTGCAATGCTGATCGGTTTCAGTTCGATCGGTACAGCGATAGGTTTTGGAATGCTTGGTGGTAAATTTTTGGAGTCGTGTGCACGACAACCAGAATTAGGACCTCAACTACAAGTCAAAATGTTTATTGTTGCTGGTCTTATTGACGCTATCTCTATGATTGGTGTTGGTATTGCTTTATACCTATTGTTTGCGGTGTAATGGCTAATACTTTCAAACATAACTGGTTAGAGGAGGTACGACAATGGATCCGAACTTGACCCTGATTGGCCAAATGATTGCGATGCTCGTCTTCGTTTGGTTTACTCTGAAATATATTTGGCCTTTTTTAGACGCTGCAATTACTGAGCGTCAGACAATAATTGCTGAGGGTTTAGCTGCAGCTGATCGAAGTCATCATGATTTGGAATTAGCACAAAAAAATGCCGCTGAAACCATGCGTGAAGCTAAAGAAAAAGCAGCTGAATTACTTGATCAAGCGAAAAAGCGCCATTCAGAAATTGTTGATTCAGCAAAAGATGATGCACGAAGCGAAGCTGATAAGATTAAGGCTGGTGCTCAAGCTGAAATTGAGCAAGAAGTTCACCGTGCTCGTGAAGAACTTCGTAAGCAAGTTTCTGTTTTAGCGGTTGCTGGTGCAGAAAAAATTCTACAACGCAGCATTGATGCATCTGCTCAAGCAGATATTCTCGATAGCTTAGTTGCTGAACTTTAAAAGTGAGGGTAGCCCATGGCTGAATTAACCACACTAGCAAGACCCTACGCAAAAGCGGCGTTTGAGTATGCTCTTGAAGCAAAACAATTGGCTGAATGGTCAGAAATGTTAGGCTTTGCATCTCAAGTGGTTAATGACAAATCAATGCAAGAGCTACTAACTAGCCCTCATCTCACTAAAGATGATCAGCTGGATGCGATGTTAAAAGTTTGCGCTGACAAGCTTGATGATAAAGCCAATAATTTCATTAAATTATTGGCTCAAAATGGTCGTTTATTAGCATTGTCAGACGTTGAAGTGTTATTTAATTTCTTGCGTAGTGAGTTTGAAAAAACCGTTGATGCACAAATTATTTCAGCAACTGAATTAAATGAGCAGCAAATCACCCAGATTAAAGAAAAACTGGCAGCTAAATTGGGTCGTCAGGTAGAAGCAAGTGTAGAAGTTAACGCAGATTTATTGGGTGGCTTGATTATTCAAGCAGAAGACTTGGTGATTGATGGTTCGGTTCGCGGAAAGCTAGCCAAATTATCAGACACATTAAACGTATAAGACGTATATTAATAAAGGAAATCTGAGCATGAGTATGCAACTGAATCCATCAGAAATTAGCGAGTTAATAAGACAGCGAATAAACGACTTTGAAGTTGTTTCTGAAGCTCGAAATGAAGGTACTATTGTTAGTGTATCTGACGGTATCTTAAAAATTCACGGCCTTGCTGACGTAATGCAAGGAGAGATGATCGAGTTACCAGGCGGTAAATTTGGTTTAGCACTTAACCTTGAACGAGATTCAGTTGGTGCAGTAGTGCTAGGTGACTATACTGACATAGTTGAAGGTCAAAAAGCTAAATGTACAGGCCGTATTTTAGAAGTTCCAACAGGCGAAATGATGTTAGGCCGTGTTGTTGATGCTCTAGGTAACCCTATAGATGGTCGCGGATCGATTGAAGGTGCTACATTTTCACCTGTAGAAAAGGTAGCTCCTGGTGTTATTTCTCGCCAATCAGTTGATCAGCCAGTACAAACTGGATACAAGTCAGTTGATGCGATGATTCCAGTTGGGCGAGGACAGCGTGAATTAATCATTGGCGACCGTCAAACAGGTAAAACCGCTTTAGCTATTGATGCAATCATCAATCAGAAAGATACTGGCATTCGTTGTGTGTATGTTGCGATTGGTCAAAAAGCTTCAACTATTGCCAATATCGTTCGTAAATTAGAAGAGCACGGTGCAATGAGCAACACTGTTGTTGTTGCCGCTGCAGCTTCTGATGCGGCAGCACTTCAATTTATCGCGCCATTTGCCGGTTGTACAATGGGCGAATATTTTCGTGATAAAGGAGAAGATGCATTAATCGTATATGATGATTTAACTAAGCAAGCTTGGGCATATCGTCAAATTTCACTATTACTTCGTCGTCCACCAGGTCGAGAAGCGTATCCGGGTGATGTATTTTATTTGCATTCACGTTTATTAGAGCGTGCTGCTCGTATAAATGCTGATCATGTTGAGAAATTAACCAATGGTGCTGTGAAAGGTAAAACGGGTTCTTTGACCGCGTTACCAATTATCGAAACTCAAGCGGGTGACGTATCAGCTTTTGTACCAACTAACGTAATTTCAATCACTGATGGTCAAATTTTCTTAGAAACTGATTTATTCAATGCTGGTATCCGCCCTGCTGTAAATGCTGGGCTTTCTGTCTCTCGTGTTGGTGGTGCCGCGCAAACTAAAATCATCAAGAAACTTGGTGGTGGTATTCGTCTTGCTCTTGCACAGTATCGTGAGTTAGCGGCTTTTGCTCAGTTTGCATCTGATCTTGATGATGCCACGCGCGAACAGTTAGAGCACGGTCAACGCGCTACAGAATTGATGAAACAAAAGCAATTTGCACCTATGTCTGTTGCAGTTATGGCTGTTTCGTTATTCGCTGCTGAAAAAGGTCACTTGAAGAGCGTTGAGCTTAACAAAATCGAAGATTTTGAAGCAGGATTACTTGATTATATGGTAACTAACGAAAGTGCCCTGATGGATAAAATCAATGTGGCAGGCGATTACAATAAAGAAATCGAAGCTGAATTAGAAGCTGCAATTACGAAATTTAAAGATACAGCAACTTGGTAAAATAGTTTGAGGGTTGGTTGTATCCTAACGATGTAAACCTCTCCTTTTCAAGTCGTTTTAAAATACGTTAATTAATAGATTTTTTTAAACAAACTGGGAACAGTCTATGGCAGTCGGAAAAGAAATTCGTACCAAGATTGGAAGTATTAAAAATACTCAGAAGATTACCAGCGCGATGGAAATGGTTGCAGCCAGCAAAATGCGCAAAGCGCAAGATCGGATGGAAGCTACTAAGCCTTATGCTGAAAAAATTCGTGGCGTGATTGGTCATTTGGCTATGGGTCACACTGAGTATAAACATCCATTCGTCATTGAGCGGGAAGTCAACCGTGTTGGTTTTATCGTCGTGTCGAGTGACCGCGGTTTATGTGGTGGTTTAAATACTAACCTTTTTAAAGCGGCTCTTAATTCGATGAAAGAGTGGCAAGAGAAAGACGTTGAATTAGATTTATGTCTGATTGGTTCTAAAGCTGCATCATTCTTCAATCGTTTTGGTGGTAATGTCGTTGCCAAAACTCATGGTTTGGGTGATAAACCAACAATTACAGATTTGATCGGTACGGTTAAAGTTATGTTGGATGCATTTGAAGAGGGTCGAATTGGCCGTCTGTATCTGGTGCATAATGAATTTGTTAATACTATGGTTCAGAAGCCTAACATACTTCAATTGCTTCCTGTCGAAAAACACGAGGAAGACGAGTTAAAGCATCATTGGGATTATATTTATGAGCCAGACGCGAAAGAATTATTAGATGTTTTATTGGTTCGTTATATAGAATCACAGGTTTATCAAGGTGTGGTTGACAATATAGCTTGTGAACAAGCATCAAGGATGGTTGCAATGAAAGCTGCAACTGACAATGCTGGTGACATAATTGATGAGTTGCAATTAATATTTAATAAAGCTCGTCAGGCAGCGATTACTCAGGAAATTTCGGAAATTATTAGTGGTGCTGCGGCGGTTTAAGTCGATCAAGCTAATAGATGATGAAGTTTTAGTTAACGAAATTTGAATTTAAATTAATAGAGGGTTGAACAATGAGTAACGGTAGCATTGTTGAGATTATTGGCGCGGTAGTAGATGTGGAATTTCCACGTACTGATGTGCCTAAAGTATATGACGCGTTGAATATTGAAAACAGTATTATTGTTTTAGAAGTTCAGCAGCAGTTAGGTGATGGGGTTGTTCGTTGTATCGCCATGGGATCTTCAGAAGGAATGAGTCGAGGGATGGCAGTGAGTAACACTGGTGCAGCTATTCAGGTTCCTGTTGGTCAGGAAACGCTAGGTCGTATCATGGATGTTTTAGGTAATCCAATTGATGATGCAGGTCCAATCGGCGAACAACAACGTATGTCTATTCATCGTGAAGCACCTTCTTATGAAGACCAAGCAGCTGGTAATGAGTTATTAGAAACAGGTATCAAAGTAATCGACTTAATCTGCCCTTTTGCTAAAGGTGGTAAAGTCGGTCTATTTGGTGGTGCCGGTGTTGGTAAAACAGTTAACATGATGGAACTGATTCGTAATATTGCGACTGAGCATTCTGGTTTCTCTGTATTTGCCGGTGTTGGTGAAAGAACTCGTGAAGGAAATGATTTTTACCATGAAATGAAAGAGTCAGACGTACTCGATAAAGTATCATTAGTTTACGGTCAGATGAATGAGCCTCCAGGAAATAGATTGCGCGTTGCTTTAACTGGTTTGACTATGGCGGAAAAATTCCGTGATGAAGGTCGTGACGTATTGTTATTCATTGATAATATTTACCGTTATACATTAGCTGGAACAGAAGTATCCGCGCTTCTTGGCCGTATGCCATCAGCAGTTGGTTATCAGCCTACTCTTGCTGAAGAAATGGGCGCACTTCAAGAGCGTATTACTTCTACTAAGACTGGTTCTATTACATCGATTCAGGCAGTATATGTACCTGCGGATGATTTAACGGATCCGTCTCCTGCTACAACATTTGCGCATTTAGATGCAACAGTTGTACTTTCACGTCAAATTGCAGAATTAGGTATTTACCCAGCGGTCGACCCGTTGGACTCAACTTCTCGTCAGTTAGATCCTTTAGTAATCGGTCAAGAACATTACGATACAACGCGTGGCGTTCAGTCTGTTCTTCAGCGTTATAAAGAGTTAAAAGATATCATCGCTATCTTAGGTATGGATGAATTATCTGAAGAAGATAAGCGAACAGTGTCTCGCGCTCGTAAGATTCAGCGATTTTTATCTCAACCATTCTTTGTTGCTCAGGTATTTACTGGTTCAGATGGTAAGTATGTTTCTCTTAAAGATACGATAGCTGGCTTTAATGGAATTCTTGCTGGTGAATACGACCACTTACCAGAGCAAGCATTTTACATGGTTGGTACAATCGAAGAAGCTGTTGAAAAAGCTAAGACTCTTTAATTTAGAGTCTTTAGTTTTTAACTGATAGGAAGGTTGAAGATGTATACATTTCAATTAGAAATCGTAAGCGCTGAAAAGGCTATTTTTTCAGGTACAGTCGCCTCATTAGTTGCTATGGGTGAATTAGGAGAGCTTGGAGTTGTACCTGGTCACGCGCCTTTGTTGATTTCTCTTAAGCCTGGCACTGTTGTCGTTAAAGATCGCGAAGGCAACGAGGAGCACTTTTACGTTTCTGGTGGAATGCTTGAAGTTCAGCCTTATATAACGACAATACTTGCTGATACCGCAGCTCGGGCAGATGATGTTGATGAAGCGGCGGCGATAGCTGCAAAAGAAGCGGCTGAAGCCGCAATGGCAGACCAAAATTCTGAAATTGAATATTCTCAAGCTGTCGTTGAGCTTGCGGAAGCAGTTGCTCAACTTAGAACTTTGCAATCAATTAAGAAGAAATTAGGTCAGTAATCTGATTTCTTTCACAGAAAGTTAAAAAAGCGCTTAAGGCGCTTTTTTTGTGCCTTAAATTTGTTTCACTATTCTTTTATTACAAGTAAAATAACGGCTTGCTTAAATTTCATGGATAATTATCAGAATGGATATCCAAACCATTATTCTTGCTGCCGGAAAAGGCAGTCGAATGAAATCCGATCTTCCAAAAGTACTGCATTGTTTAGCTGGTAAGCCGCTTGTTCAACATGTTATTGGTAGCTGCCAATCTCTCGGTGCGACCGATTGTCATTTAGTTGTTGGTCATGGTGCTGATCTAGTACGAAACTCTGTGAGTGGTGGTAAGATTAAACTGTCTTTTGCTGAGCAGCTACAACAACTAGGAACCGGCCATGCAGTAAAGATGGCTCTATCCGAGCTAACTGATGACTCACCAACTTTAATTTTATACGGTGATGTACCGCTAATACGCCATAATACCCTTCTCCAGCTAATTCATCTGCACCAAGAAAACCCTTCAGGTATTGCGTTAATGACGTGCTTTTTGGGAGATCCAACAGGCTATGGGCGGATTGTCAGAAATGACCAAGGTATGGTGACAGGAATTGTTGAGCACAAAGATTCGTCAGACGAACAGAAAAAGATTAATGAAATTAATACCGGCATATTATGTTGTAATTCTAGTCAGCTAAAGCGATGGATTTTAAATCTCGATAATGACAACGCTCAGGGAGAGTATTATTTAACCGATATTATTGAAATGGCGGTTAATGAAGGCGAAAAAGTAGAAACCGCTCAACCAGTTAATTTATATGAAGTAGAAGGAATAAACACTCTTAGACAATTGGCTGAATTAGAGCGTGTTTGGCAAAGAGAGTTGGCTAACCAATTAATGGATGCTGGGGTTACTTTATTAGATCCAAATCGATTTGATTTAAGAGGAACCTTATCCTGTGAAGCAGGCGTCACAATTGACATTAACTGTTTGATTGAGGGAAAAGTTGTTTTAAAGCAAGGTGCTCGAATTGATGCTAATGTTTGTTTAAAGGATTGTACGATTGGTGAAAATAGTCATATTAAAGCTAATAGTATTGTTGAAGATTCTACGATTGGTGAACTCTGTAGCGTTGGACCGTTTGCTCGTTTAAGGCCAGGAACTATAATGAAAACAAATTCTCATATAGGGAATTTTGTTGAGGTTAAGAAGTCTGAATTGAGCGAGGGCGTAAAAGCTGGGCATTTATCCTATATAGGTGATACAGAAATTGGTAAAAACGTTAATGTTGGAGCAGGCACTATTACTTGTAATTATGATGGTGCGAATAAACATAAAACA
>Ga0316204_10008093_pt1 | contig 14900 bp, 17 predicted proteins | sample 6monrhotite_MG_2_FD_205661 | JGI IMG/M metagenome (GOLD analysis project Ga0316204, IMG submission 205661) | Microbial mat bacterial communities from mineral coupon in-situ incubated in ocean water Damariscotta River, Maine, United States -... | ecosystem: Environmental > Aquatic > Marine >...
CCAGCGGCATGGCTGTGTTTTCGTAAGTCTCGCAGGCGGCGTCACCGAACTGGGCACCCCAGTCTTCGAAGCGCTGAAAATCGGCGGGCACCGGTGAAAACGTATTTGTTTCGTGCTTCATCATGGCAATGACAAGGCGCATGGGAACTCCGGCATGTCAGTTGATTTGCGGCCATGATAGGGCAAATCCGACAACTGACGCCAGAATGTAGCCGGATTTAATTCACGGGTCGTTTCCGAAGGTGCGCTGGTTCAGACGGTGGTGTTGACCGGTCCACCGGCGGGATGATCACTTTCAGGCTTGTTGTTTGGACCTGATTTGCCGGGCCATGAAGAGACCGGGAAGGGCATCTCTTCGCTGGCGAAAGTCAGGAAGTTAACCACGCTGCGCAGGTAGGTGCCAATTTCTTGACCCAGTTCAACCAGAGAATCCAATGGCTTGCCGGTAAACAGTTTAAAGGCCGCCTGCAAAACCATAATTGCAAACATGACAATTTCGGCGACGTTAAAGGTGATGACAAAAAGAACCATATAAGCGATCCGCTTCCACGTGCTCTGTTCGGTGAGATGTTTTTTTGTTTCGCTGTCCATTGGTTTGATCCGCCATGCTGTTGTTCCGAACCCCTTGCAAATGGCGATTATCAGGATTGTTTCAAGTAGGGGCGGTGATCATGACTTCAGGCGCGCCAGGATTTTCTGATCCTGAAGTTCACGCAGGGTGTCGTTGGCAATCCAGCGTGCCGGTGCCGTGTCCTGTTCCAGAATGCGTTTTGCGGCACTGATGGCCAGGCCGTTCAGATGGCGGTTTTTTTTGCCGATCTGGCGCAAGGCCCAGTTCACCGCTTTTTTGACAAAGTTACGTTTATCAAAGGCATATTGTTCAATCAGCGGCAGGAGGTTGATAAAAGTCTGGTCCGGCTCCCTTTTTTTGTGCACTGCCAGGGTTGCCAGCAAGGCAAAACCGGCCCGGCGGACAAATTCCTCTTCCCGCGCCGCCCATTCCTTCACCTTGTCAAAAGCTTTTGGATGACGACGGAGCAGGCCCATACAACACTGGTCACAGACATCCCATGAGGCGAAACCGGCAACCCATTTTTCCATGACACTGTCGTCGATCTGTTTGATATCGGCGACCATGGGGGCCAGCAAACGAGCATCGACAAAGCCTGTATCCCACAGTTCCAGGGCCAGTTTATGATTTAAACCGATATCGCGCGCCAGGCTTCTGATCACCGGCATACGCAGTCCAAAGGATTTTTCGACATTGATGCCAAAGCGGGCTTTTCCTGCCAGCGCCTCAGGGTCTGACATCAAGCGCATTTTTTCAATGACCTCAGCACATTGGCTCGTACTGTCCGGCGACATGGAGTATCCTTTGAAATAGCAACATGAGTCGCTTTACATTATATGTACTTAAGCGGCAAAATTGTAGCTGGCGTTTCGGGGCTGTGTTCAGTCGCGTATTTTTAACCGGAGAATTACCTGGTGTTAGCCTTCCTGACCCGAATGGTTTTGTCGATGTTTCTGGATGCCGAAGGGCGACGTGCTTTGGCGCGCCGATCCTACGTGACCAAACTGGAAGATGAATTGAAGGTTGAAATGGCCAAGACCAATGCGTTGGTCAAAGCCATGAACAGTCAGGCTGATCAGAGCCTGGGAATTTCCGATAAACGACAGTCAGAGATTCACACAGCCATGGCCAACCAGGCCAGGGCCCAGGAAGCCCTGGGCGAACTGGATCTGGAAACACGACAGCGCATGCTGGAAAGTGCGTTGGACAGGCCGCATTCGGAGCCTCCCTCCCAGGCGGAAATTGTGGCGGAAGCAACACCTGATGGTGAACACGTACCGGAAATGGTTGTTGCGGGTAGCCAGACGGACGACGAAGAACTGTTTGGCGACAAAAAGTCCTGACCACCCTTTGCAGGCAGGCCACATGCCTGACAGCTGATGACTGATACAAACCCTTCATCCAAATCCATGCAGACCCTTGCCGACGGCGTTCAGGCCGGAGAGCGTCGTGCCCTCGGCCGGGCTATCACGTTGATTGAATCGCAACGCCCCGACCACCAGCAGCAGGCAAATGAATTGATGTCCCTGCTGTTGCCGCATTCAGGCAAGGCCGTGCGTCTGGGGATCACCGGCCCCCCTGGAGCGGGCAAGTCAACTTTTATCGAAGCCTTTGGCCTGCAATTGGTCGATCTGGGCAAACGCGTGGCGGTGCTGGCAATCGATCCTTCGTCCGTACGCTCAGGCGGGTCCATCCTTGGTGACAAGACACGGATGGAGGAATTGTCCCGTAACGCCAGTGCTTTCATCCGGCCAACACCGTCCGGTGGCACCCTGGGTGGTGTGGCCCGTCATACCCGCGAGGCCATGCTGATCTGCGAAGCGGCTGGCTATGATGTGGTGATTATTGAGACGGTGGGTGTTGGGCAGTCGGAAACGTCTGTCGCCGCAATGGTAGATATGTTTTTACTGCTGCTGTCACCGGGCGGCGGAGATGAGCTACAGGGCATCAAGCGCGGCATCATGGAGTTGGCGGACCTTGTGGTGGTCAACAAGGCTGATGGCGACCTGAAGGCGGTTGCCGGGCGGTTCGCAGCGGAATATGCCGGTGCCCTGGGTCTGATGCGGCCTTCAACGCCTTTATGGACACCGGAAGTGCTGATTTGTTCAGCGCTGGAAAAAACCGGGGTAGATCAGGTCTGGGATGCGGCCTTGCGCCATCGCCAGGCTTTTGACGACGCCGGTGCTCTGACAGCGCGTCGGGCAGAGCAGGCCCGGGACTGGCTTTGGGGTGAAATTGAGGAAAGCCTGGTCACAGCTTTCAGGCACGATCCGGCCGTTGTCAAACTGCTGGATCAGGTGGAATCCGGGGTGGCACAAGGTCAGATGACCCCTTCCATGGCGGCGACCCGGTTGATGGCAGCGTTCAGAGCGGCATCGCAAGCCAATTAGTTACGCTTAATTCCTTGACGCCACGCGGACTCTGGCTTAAAAAGCGCCGTCGCTGAGCTGAAAGGCCCTGCGATTTCATTTTGCTGTTGTTGAGCCTGTGTTTCAGGGTTTGAGCGCTGTAAGTGGCGATCAGCCTGCCGGAATATCGGCTTCGGGAGCAAAATTACAAAACAACTGAATTGCCGTTCAGGAAATATCCTGAATAAACAAACTTCTAGAGGTATTAGACCCATGGCACGACGCTGCGAACTGACCGGAAAAGGTGTACTGACCGGGAACAACGTGAGCCACGCTCACAACAAAACCCGCCGCCGCTTCCTCCCCAACGTTCAGGAAACAAGCCTGTACAGCGAGTCGCTTGACCGTTCCATGCGTTTCAAGGTTACAGCCCACGCCCTGCGCTCTGTTGAGCACAATGGCGGTCTGGACAGCTTTTTGATGAAAGCCAAGGACACCCAGCTTTCCATGGGCGCCCTGCGCATCAAACGCGAACTGGCCAAAAAAGCCAAGGCTGCCGCTGCTGCCTGAGCGACATGCCAGAGACAGTTTTTTCACCCGCGTCTGGATACAGCCGCGGGTGAACTGTTTTTAAGGCCGCAGCTGTAGAGACTTGAGAAGGACGATCCGATGAACAATGCCAGCACTTATATCCGGGACTTGTGGCTGCCAACCCTGGCCATGGTCGTCATCGTTGTTGTCTCCAACATCGTTGTACAGATTCCGATCAACGACTGGCTGACCTGGGGGGCGCTGACCTATCCTGTGGCCTTTTTGGTTACCGATCTGACCAACCGGCGCTATGGTCCGGAAAAAGCCCGCATGGTTGTATATGTCGGCTTCGCCGTTGCCGTGGTCCTGTCCATCTATTTCGCCGGTGCCCGTATCGCTATTGCTTCGGGAACCGCATTTTTGCTGGCGCAACTGTTTGATGTTGCCCTGTTCAATCGCCTGCGTCGCCTGTCCTGGTGGCAGACACCGCTGATCTCGACTGTGCTGGCGTCCGCTCTGGATACCGCCCTGTTCTTCTCCATCGCCTTTTACGCCACGCCCGTACCGTGGGTGACGCTGGGCATTGGTGATTTTGGTGTGAAGATGGGGCTGGCTCTGGTAATGCTCGTGCCGTTCCGGGCCATGATGCATTTTGTCAGGCCGGTCGAAGCCCGCAGCTGACACAAACTTCCTGATCTGACCGGCAGTTACCGGTTTGATGTCAGATCGCGGCGTGGATCGCCGCGGCCATTTCGTCTATGGCGTGGTCACCTTCATCAATGACTTTTGACATGGTGATGAAGCCGTGGATCTGCCCTTCATAACATTTGAAAGTGACATCAACGCCAGCGTCGATCAGTCGTTTGGCGTAGGCTTCGCCTTCGTCTTTCAGCGGATCGTGCCCGGCTGTCAGGACAAAGGCCGGCGGCAGATTGCCGAGGTCGTCATGTTTGATTGGAGATGCCCGCCAGTCGTCCCGGTCAGCGGCTGACGTCAGATACTGTTCCTGAAACCAGGCCATGGATTTGGCTGTCAGGACATGTCCCTCGGCAAAATCGATATGTGAGCGGGTCGTCATGTCCATGTCTGTGGCCGGATAAAACAGGCCCTGAAAACGGATCGCCGGGCCATTGTTATCGCGGGCCATGATACTTGTCACGATGGCCAGGTTGCCACCCGCTGAATCACCGGCAACAGCCAGCCGGGCAGGATCTATGGCGCGGCCAGCGGCACCTTCAGCGGCCCACTCAAGGGCCGCGTAGGCGTCTTCGACAGCTGTGGGAAAAGTGTGTTCCGGGGCCATGCGATAGTCGATGGAAACGACAGCGAAGCCGCCGTTGTTGGCCATCCTGCGGCAGACATAATCATGGGTTTCCAGATCACCGATAACCCAGCCACCGCCATGGTAAAAGATACACAGTGGCAGGGCCTCGTCTTCGGCTGAACCAATGGGCCGATAGTAACGTGCCGGGATTTCACCGTGCGGGCCAGGAATGTTCAGGTCTTCGATCTGGCTTACATCCGGCAGATCCGGAGACAGTGCACCACGGCTGTCCGAATAAAATGCCCGGGCCTGTTCCGGGGTTTTTTCTTCAAGCGGGGTCTGGCCCATTTCCAGGGCAGCCGCCGCTGCGTCGACAACCCATTTTGCGCCTGGATGAAGTGCCATTATTAATGCCCTCTGATCAGTTCATGCGTCGCCGTGATGTGCCCGTTCTGGCCAGCGGATCGTCTTCAAACAGTTCCGTCAGTTTTTCCAGCATGACGCCGCCCAGCTGTTCGGCATCCACAATGGTGACAGCACGCCGGTAATAACGTGTGACATCATGGCCAATGCCGATGGCGACCAGATCAACGGGAGAACGTGTTTCAATCCACTGGATGACCTGGCGCAGGTGACGGTCCAGATAGTTGCCGGGGTTTACCGACAGGGTGGAATCATCCACCGGTGCACCATCGGAAATGACCATCATGATGCGCCGGTCTTCAGGGCGGCCCATCAGGCGATGATGGGCCCACAACAGGGCTTCGCCATCAATGTTTTCTTTCAGCAGACCTTCGCGCAACATCAGGCCAAGATTTTTGCGCGCGCGCCGCCACGGCTCATCCGCAGATTTATAGACGATATGGCGCAGATCATTGAGACGACCGGGGTTGGCCGGTTTGCCATCCGCCAACCATTTTTCCCGGGACTGGCCGCCCTTCCAGGCGCGGGTCGTAAAGCCAAGAATTTCGACCCGGACCGAACAGCGCTCCAGTGTCCGCGCCAGAATGTCAGCGGACATGGCGGCAACGCTGATCGGGCGTCCGCGCATGGATCCTGAGTTATCCAGCAGCAGTGTCACCACGGTATCACGGAAGTCGGTTTGTTTTTCCATCTTGAAGCTGAGCGGGCTTTCCGGATTGGTGACGATACGGCTGAGTTTACCGGCGTCCAGAACGCCTTCTTCCAGATCGAAGTCCCAGGACCGGGTCTGCTTGGCCATCAAACGTCGCTGCAGGCGGTTGGCCAGCTTGGAAATCATGCCCTGAAGATGACTGAGCTGTTGATCCAGATGGGCGCGCAGACGTGTCAGTTCCTCGTCGTCGCAAAGTTCTGTGGCGTAAGTGATCTCATCATAGTCCGCTGTATAAGGGCGGTAGGCTTTTTCACCCGGTGGGCTGTTTGTCAGGTCATCGGGCCACCAGGGCTGTTCACTGCGTCCGGCATCATCATCACCTGAAGCTTCGGCCTGATCCTCGCCGACGTCGCCTTCGGCTTCAATGCCTGCCTCGGCATCACCTTCAGCTGATTCCTGGCTGTCCGCTTCTGATTCTTCAGGACCCTCGGAGGTCTGGCCTTCGTCGCTGGCCTCCTGTTCGGCGGCGCCGTCTTCGTCACCGTCCGCCTCGTCGTCCATCTCCTCGCCGTCCCACTCGTCGGCAAGGTCCATGTCGGCAATCAGCTGGCGGGCACATTTGGCAAAGGCCGCCTGGTCCTGGATATTATCAACCAGATTGGCGAGGTCGCTGGCCGCCTTGTCGATGACGGTCGGTTTCCACAGATCAACGATGGACCTGGCTGCTTCCGGTGGTTCAGCACCGGTCAGGCGTTCGCGCACGATCAGGCGCAGGGCTTCGGCCAGGGGTGCCTCGGACAGGTCACGCACGGCGTCATAGCCCTTGGCCTTGCAGTGGTCTTCCAGTGCCGCATCCAGGTTATCTGCGATGCCGGTCATGCGGGCTGAGCCAATTGCTTCGACCCGGGCCAGTTCAATGGCATCAAAAACGGCGCGGGCATCAGCGCCCTGTGGCATGGCTTTGGCATGCATGGCAGCATCATGATAACGAAGCTTCAATGCCATCTGGTCTGCCGTGCCGCGAATGCGTGCGACCTCGGCGGCACTCATGTCGCGGGACGGCATGGGCAGTCGCACGCTCTCACCGGCAACACCGGGCGTGTCCGTCGAATAGGTGATCTCAAGCTCGTCCCGCGCAGAAAGCGCCCGGACCGTGGAGGCCACGGCCTGCTTGAAAGGATCAGACGGGTTGTCGTTATCAGCCACGGGTTACGTCAATCAGGCTCAGGTGATGGAAACGTTGGCAGCCGATTCCGGCAGTTCTTCGCCGAAGGCGCGCTGGTAGTACTCCGCGACCGTGGCTCGTTCCATTTCGTCACACTTGTTCAGGAAGGTCAGCCGGAAGGCAAAGGGAATATCATTGAAGATACGTGCGTTCTCTGCCCAGGTGATCACGGTCCGCGGCGACATAACCGTGGAAATATCCCCATTGATAAAGCCCTGACGTGTCAGGTCGGCCAGGTTGACCATGGCGTCGATGGTTTTGGTGCCATCAGCGTTGTCATAGGTTGGGGATTTGGACAGAACAATTTCGGCTTCCTGATCGTGCGGCAGGTAGTTCAGCGTCGTGACGATAGACCAGCGATCCATCTGACCCTGGTTGATCTGCTGGGTGCCGTGATACAGGCCAGTGGTGTCGCCAAGGCCAACGGTGTTGGTCGTGGAGAACAGCCGGAAGGCCGGGTGCGGGCGAATAACCTTGTTCTGGTCCAGCAGGGTGAGGCGTCCTTCAGCTTCCAGGACGCGCTGGATTACAAACATGACGTCGGCACGACCGGCATCATATTCATCAAAGACCAGAGCTGTCGGTGACTGCAGCGCCCAGGGCAGGATGCCTTCGCGGAATTCCGTGACTTGCTTGCCGTCGCGCAGGACGATGGCGTCCTTGCCGATCAAATCAATACGGCTGACGTGGCTGTCCAGATTGACCCGGACACAGGGCCAGTTCAGACGGGCAGCGACCTGTTCGATATGGGTCGATTTACCTGTGCCGTGATAACCCTGGATCATGACCCGGCGGTTGTAGGCAAAGCCCGCCAGAATGGCCATCGTGGTGTCGCGATCGAAGCGATAGCCTTCATCCACATCCGGCACATGGCCGGATACCTGTGAGAAAGCCGGGACTTCAAAATCAACGTCCAGTCCAAAGGTTTGCTGGACCGATACTTTGATGTCGGGGCTGCCAGTGGGGTGGTCGTTTGCTTCAACGTTGCTCGTCTGATCGCTCATGGGCCTGGGTGTCCTGGGTGTCCTGTGGTCATGTATTGGAACCTGCCGGATGCAGGAAAGATGGAAAGGAAACCGGATATCAGGGGATTGCAGCCCCGCCCAAACGGTTTCGGATGTTCTGTATAATTGGATGTCAGCCCTTCGGCAACCTTGCAAAAAATTTGTCTGTTTCGGTAGCCTCAGCCGTAGCCGCAAGTAAGGAGGTGGGAGTAGGCCTTGTTGACAGCCTTGAATTTTTCTTCTGCTACTGTGTGACCATTATTCAGGTCTGGATGGTGCTTTTTGGCCAATTCCTTGTAACGCGCCTTGATCTCGTCCAGCGTCGACAGGGGAGGCAGGTCCAGTTCAGCCAGTGCGTCTCTTTGTTCGGGTGGCAGGGGGCGAAGCTGCTGTTCGGTCTCATTGTATCGTCCGCCCAGTCCGGCGGCCCGCAGAATGCCCAGATCGTCCTGGATATGTTCACTTTTTTCAGCCGATGCATTCAGGCCCAGTCGCCATGTTGGCCGGTGGCCGGTTACGTCCGCCCGCTGGAACTGTTCGATCTGGTCGCCGGACATGGTGCCAAAAAAATTCCAGGATTTGTTGTACTCGCGCACATGGTCCAGACAGAACCAGTAATGCTCTTCCAGCCGGTTCGGTGATTTTGGCGCGCGAAAAGCCCCGCCGGACATGCAGTCCGGATGGTCACAGGTGCGGATTGCTTCTGCTTCCGCTGTGCGTTGGTAACTGGATAGAGCCATGGCTGAAATTATGCGACCTGGTGAAGGGGGACGCAAGCTTTACACCATCACAGAAGGTGACTCACCTGATGCAGTGAAAAAATATTCGGGGAATTCGCGTTTGGCGTGCTGATCAACAGCCGGTGGACGACCGGCAACTGCGTCCATTGGCAGGATATTCGACGACACCCGAATATTCCTGCCAGGACGGTAAGTGGTCAGGTGTCAGTCTTCCACCAGGGCTCTGGCCAGAGAGCTCAGGGCTCGCTGGTGGCGTTCATTGTTGATCTGGCCGAAGTTTCTTGCCAGTTCCAGACACATGCGCTGGTGATGGGAGACTTCAATACGATCGTCTGATCCCAGATCATCATAAAAATAGCTGATCTGAACACCAAGGGCCTGGCCAATGTCATACAGACGTCCGGCGGAAACGCGATTGATGCCGCGTTCGTATTTGTGCGCCTGCTGATAGGTAACGCCAATCAGGTCAGCCATCTGTTGCTGGGTCAGGCCCATCATGGTGCGGCGGGCGCGAATGCGCTGGCCGACGTGCAAGTCAACTTCGCGGGCGCGTGGTTTGGCCGGGACGACCGGGTCAGCTTTCGACTCTTGGTCGTATTCAGCTGCAAGTGATGTCATTTTGCTATCCATTCCAACGTACGGTTAATTCTAATATCGCACAAAATAACTCGGATAAAACCATATTTCAAGCTTTAATAAAATATGCAATAAGCGGCTGTAAAATATAGAAAAAATAATTTATTTTTAAAACAATACCTTTTTAGTTTTGTAATAACGCACTAATATGATCTGGTATTTCTGCCTGAAGCCGCCTTCAATCCCAGGTTTCCCGGGGTGTTGACAGCCGTTTCTGATGCAGCCATTTAAGTGACAGTTATTTCCAGGAGAGAACGAATATGAAAATGGTGGACCGCATTCGCGAAAAACTGACGGCTGCCCTTCAGCCGGAAAAGCTCGAAGTTGAAGATGATTCCTGGCGGCACGAAGGCCACGCTGGTGCCCGGCCAGGCGGTGAAACGCATTTTCAGGTCAAAATCGTGTCAGCCTCCTTTGTTGGCAAAAGCCGGGTTGCCCGGCAGCGTGAAGTCTACAGTGCCCTGAAGGATGAAATGGCCGGTTCGATCCACGCGCTGGCCCTGACCACACAGGCCCCCGGCGAATAAGGCTTTTACTGCCGTCAAGACAGCGATTGGTCGCGCCGCGTTTCCTCAGGAGGCTAAATCTACTCCGGGTTGCCGCGGCGGAGCCTCTTCAATAGACATCCCGTCTTCCTGCCAGGTCAAAATGCTTCCCCTGCGGACAGCCCGCAAGCTCCGCCCGGGCTGGAAACCAGCCAAAATAGAGCACAACCAAAAAGAGAGCAAAAAATTCTTTAGTTACAAATAGATTGTGTGTATTATAAAAATTGTATTAAAAAATTGCGTGTTAAAATATAAAAACGCTCTCCTTTATGGCGTGGTATAACTGCAGAGGGCCGACCGTGGGAACTACAACCAGTAAAAACGTCTTCATTGGTGATCAGCGTACCAGCGTACGTCTGGAGACAGTTGAATGGGAGGCACTTGAGGAAATATGTCGTGACAAGGGATGGCGCATGCGTGACCTGGCCCAGGAAGTGTTCCGAACCCGGGAAGAGGGGCGCTCATTTACGTCGGCAATGCGCGTTTTCTGTCTGACCTATTTTCGTAACAAGGCCGAGGTCGCAACCCGGTCCAGCCCGATAAACGATGGTCTTCAGATCACCAGTAACAATAAGGCGGGCAAGGTCAAAAACGACAATGTTGTCGAAACCACAACCATGCCGGCGACATCCCCGGGTGAATTGTTGTAGCGCTGGGCAAACAGATAATTAAAAACCGCGACGGGCATGGCCGAATTCAGAATGGCGACGCCCCGGGCCGTGCCCTCCAGGTCAAGCATTGCAGCAACGCCGATCCCCACAGCCAGACCCATCGCCAGCCGATAAACCGACAGCAGGGTCGCGCGTTTTAGCCGGGTAATCTTCAGGCTGGCCAGCGATACACCCAGAGTAATAAGGATCAGGGGGATCGTCATGTCGCCAATCAGCCCTGAGGTGTTGGCAAGCCAGACCGGGACTTCGGTGTCTGTCGTCATAAAAACCAGCGCCAGTGCAACCGCATAAATCAAAGGTGTCTTCAGCAGGCCAACGGGAGAGGCCGAGCCGGAACTGATCCACTGGCCCAGGGTAAAGTTGCTGATGGAGGTCACCGTAAAATAGGCAATGCCCAGTGCCAGACCCAGCTCGCCGAACGCAAACAGACACAGGGGCAGGCCGGCATTCCCGGCGTTGGGGAAAATCAGTCCCGGCAGGTAAATTTTTTGCGACAGCCGGAACAGATACAACAAAGGCACGCTGGCAAGAATGAACCCCGCCAGCGCCAATAAGGCGGCACCGGCCATCTCAACAAAGGCGACACTGTCCAGGCCGGTCCCGGTCAGGGTAGAAAAAACCAGAAACGGTGTGCCGATGTAATAGGTCAGGCGGGTGACGAAATCGGTATCCCAGGCGTGTTTACGTCGCGCCCAGACATATCCGATGCCGACGCAGACCAGGACCGGCGCGATAATAGCAAAGAGCTGGGAGAACAAGGGTTAGCCGTTTTTGCCCGCAGCTGTCCGTTTTGACGCCGCAGGTGGCACGGGTGGCGTGATGCGCAGCCGCACGATCTGATTGCGCTGACGGCGCAGTATTTCAAAACGGAAGTTATGGAAGGTAAACATCTGCCCCGGAACCGGAATAACAGCTGCCTCGTAAACGACAAGCCCGGCGATGGTCGAGGCCTCCTCGTCCGGCAGGTCCCAGTCATACAGGCGATTGAGGTCGCGGATGGTCATGGTGCCATCAATCACATAAGAGCCATCGGCTTCCTTGCGTACACCGGCGATATGCTGGTCATGTTCATCGGAGATATCACCGACGATTTCCTCAAGAATATCCTCAAGGGTTACAAGTCCCATCAAGGCTCCGTATTCATCAACCACCAGCGCAAAATGGGCGCGGCGCTGACGGAAGGCGTTCAGCTGTTCCCGCAAGGTGGTGGTTTCAGGCACAAACCATGGCTCGGTGGCCACAGCGACGATATCCAGATCGTCCAGTTCTCCTTCGTGCGCCGACACGGCCCGCAGCACATCCTTGGCATGCAGCACACCGACAATATCGTCGGCATCACTGCGATACATGGGCAGGCGGGTGTAGCTGCTGCTCAGGACCTGATCAACAATCCCGGTTGTTGAATTGGCGGCATTAATCAGTTCCATGTTTTTGCGATGGATCATGATCTCATCAAGGGCAACATCCGACAGGTCCAGAATGGAGCCGATCATGTCGCGCTCATGCTTGACGATACTGCCTTCCATGCTGTGCAGATCGACGGTGCTGCGGATCTCCTCCGCCGCACTGGTCAACTGTTCTGAAGCACTGACGTCTATGCCGACCAACCGCAGATTGAAACGCACTATGACCTGCAGGCCTCTTGTCAGGGGGGACAGCAGAAAGACGATAACATTGATAATCGGTGCCACTGCCAGAGCCGTGCGGTCGGCCCGGCGCAGGGCGTAGGTTTTGGGCAGGATTTCGGCGAAAATCAGCACCAGCGCAGTCATGGCGATGGTGGCATAGACCACACCGGCGTCGCCGAAATAGCTGATCAGGATGCTGGTTGCCAGAGCCGAAGCCAGAATGTTGACCAGGTTGTTGCCGAGCAGAATGGCGCCAATCAGGCGGTCCTTTTGTTCGCTGAGGCGACCCACCATTTTGGCGCGCCGGTTCCCCTGGCTTTCAAGGTGGTGCAGACGGGCGCGGCTGGCGGCGGTCAGGGCTGTTTCCGAGCCCGAAAAAAATGCTGACAGAACAAGCAGCACAACAATGGCGGCAATTGAAATTAACAGGCTTGGATCCACGTAGGTCTCTGGTTGCCCCCTCTGGCACGCCCTTTCAGGCAGAAATGCGATCATTCTCTGATCACGTATGTATCCTAAGCGATTTCACTGCTTTTGGAAAAGTAATAAACAGTTCCGTTCCGGGACAACCTTATTCGCTGATCTCGGCTTTCAGGGCTGCCAGCAATTCCTTGCCATCGATATCCCGGGTAACAAAACTTTTGCCGATGCCACGGGCGAGGATAAAGGTCATTTGTCCGGCGCTGACTTTTTTATCCTGGCCTATATGCTCCAGCAGTCGTTGCGCGTCCCAGTCTCCGCTCTGGGCTTTGCCCGGAATGTCGGAAATGTTGACCGGCATGTCGCAGTCCGCCAGGTGCTGACGCAGACGTGTAGCATCTTCTGTCGGACAAAGCCCGGCCCCCACCGAATAGTCAAAGGCCATGCGCATGCCGATGCTGACAGCTTCACCGTGGCGCAGGCCGTCGCCGTAGCCCATTTCTGCTTCCAGGGCATGGCCGAAGGTATGACCCAGGTTCAACAGGGCCCGGTTGCCGGTCTCGCGTTCATCGCCGGCAACCACACGGGCCTTGGCTTCACAGCTTTTTACCACGGCATACTGACGTTGTTCATTGTCCCCGGCCAGAAGGGCAGCCCCGTTTTGCTCCAGCCATGAAAAAAAGTCCGGATCATCAATCAGGCCGTATTTAACGACTTCTGCATATCCGGCTCTCAATTCCCTGGGTGGCAGGGTTTGCAGAACAGAAATGTCAGCGATCACCAGACGCGGCTGATGAAAAGTGCCGACCAGGTTTTTGCCTTGCGGGGTGTTGATGGCGGTTTTTCCGCCCACTGAACTGTCCACCTGGGCCAGCAGGGTTGTGGGGATTTGCACCACATCAACACCGCGCCTGAGCACAGAGGCGGCAAATCCGGCAAGGTCACCGATGACGCCGCCGCCAAGAGCAATGATCAGATCATTGCGCTCAATCCTGGCGTCAATCAGCTGTGACAACACTGTTTCCAGCGTGGCCATGTTTTTACTGGCTTCACCGGCGGCAACGATAATAGTTGACCAGGCAATGTCCGCTTTGTCCAGAGAAGCCGTCAGGGTCGCCAGATGCAAATCGGCGACATGTTCATCGGAAACAATGGCCACCCGGGTCATGGCGCTGTCTGGCAAATGGCTGCGGATCAACGATCCGGCATTGGCCAGCAGATTTTCGCCAACCACGATGTCATAGGACCGGTCGCCCAGATCAACCGGTACAGTTGTGATATCTGTGCTCATGCGTCGTTCCCTGTGGCGGTGTGTTCACGCAGGGCCGTCAGGGCTCGTTCCACGACGATATTGTGTGGGGATTCATCGGTTTCAACGGAGAGGTCTGCTTCGGCGTAGACCGGATGACGCTGGTCCATCAGGTTCTGCAGGATTTCACGCGGATTGCCTTTGTTCAGCAGGGGCCGGTGGCTTCTTCGGCTGGTGCGCTGAACGAGTATTTCCAGGTCCGCCCGCAGCCACATGGAGCAGCCTTTTTCCTTGATCAGGGCGCGGGTGGTATCGTTCATGAAGGCGCCGCCGCCTGTCGCCAGAACGCAAACCGGACCGTTCAGCAGGCGTTCGATGACGCGGCGTTCCCCGTCGCGAAAATAATCTTCGCCATGCTCGTCAAATATTTCCTGAATGCTGCAGCCCGCTGCGGCTTCAATTTCGTTGTCGGCATCAACAAAGGGCAGGTCCAGACGTGCCGCCAGACGTCGACCGATGGTGCTTTTGCCCGCCCCCATCAAACCGACAAGCACCAGTGACCGCGCCAGCCGGGGCAGGGGATCGGGCGATCGAGTGTCGCCGCTGGTGTCGCTGTCTGTCATTCCTGTCTTTCCGTTTCGATTGTTGCGGTCGTTGTACAGAATTCCCCAAATCGATACACTGACGCAACTTTGCCACATTCTGGCTCTAAAAAGCCGGACCAGTCCCGGCTGAGCTGTTGTTCCGTCACTGTTCGGTGGCGTCTTTGGCCAAGCCGGTGTAATGGTGTGCTTGCATAATTCTGGCAACGATCCGCATTGCCAGGTCGAAACCGGTGAGGGGTTTCGGTCTGGTGGGGATCGTCAGCCCAACCGTAATAAATGAGCGTGCCCCTGAAAAGCAAGACAGGGGGGGCAGATTAAGAAAGAAAATTGGGGCCTGATGTACCGGACGACATTTATATTAGTCTTTTTGCTTTTGGCAATCGTTGTT
>Ga0316204_10008095_pt1 | contig 14898 bp, 12 predicted proteins | sample 6monrhotite_MG_2_FD_205661 | JGI IMG/M metagenome (GOLD analysis project Ga0316204, IMG submission 205661) | Microbial mat bacterial communities from mineral coupon in-situ incubated in ocean water Damariscotta River, Maine, United States -... | ecosystem: Environmental > Aquatic > Marine >...
CAGCATCAGCCCACCGACTCTTTTCATGAGCGTGTGATCGCTGCGATTGATGATCGCGATGTGGCTGTCGCCGAAACAACTGGGGTTGTTGGACATTGAACTTGCCGAAGACGCCATATTGTTCTTGGCGTTCAGCTTGCCGAATTGGGCCTCAAACGTTGCGCCGGTCGGCGCCAGTTCGTCCCCCAGCAGTTGGTTGATGAAATTCCCTGCAGCATCCCGCTCAGCTCGAATCGCCTGGTTCGGGACATCGGGCGAAAAGCCGAACCAGAGCACGGCCAGGATCGTCATTGGCAACCAGACGCCAAAGAACAACCACAGGCGGCGATGTTTGCGGAATTTTTCGCGGGAAATGAACATTGATTGTTCCGTTCTTCGTTTGAGTGACACCGGCGAGCGACTGGGGCGTAATGCCTCGTAACCAGTCATTCGTCCACTTTGCGCCGATCTTAACCGACTCGTCCAGATTTCGTACAGATTCGCCGCTGGTGGATCATCCCGCGGACATGCGATACAGTGCAGATGGAGATTTCGCGGCGAAGTTTCGCCGTCCGTACCGGAATCGTCCACTGTGTAATTTGCTATTGGACCCAAAATGACACCCCCCCCAGCCTCCGAAAAGAGCGCCGCGCATGCCGATATCGGCATTGTCTGCGCGCTGCCGATTGAAATCGCTCCGTTTTTGGAACGTTGCGAGAAACTCCGCAAATACAAGGGGGATCGTTTCGTGTTTCGCGGCGGGCGTTATGGGGAAATCAAAATCGTCATCGTCGAAACCGGCACGGGCTTCGCCCCAGCTCGGCGAGCGACGCAAGCCATGGTCGATGCGCATTCCCCGCCGTGGATCATCTCTGCTGGATTCTCTGGCGCATTGAGACCGGAGATGAAAATTGGCCAAATCGTGATGGCCAATGATGTCTGCGACGTTCATGGCCAAGAATTGAGCGTCGACATCAACATGCCGGCCGATCCCGACGGCGGGCTGTACGTCGGACGAATCTTAAATACCGATGAGATCGTCCGCACCGTTGAAGAGAAACAATATTTGGCCGAACAACATGGTGCGCTGGCCGTCGACATGGAAAGTTTGGCGGTCGCCCAAGTTTGCCGGGATACACAGACGCGGTTCCTGGCTGTCCGCGTGATCAGTGATGATATGTCGGCCGACCTCCCGCCGGAAGTTTTGTCCATTCTGGGTGCGACCGGCACGTATCGCGTCGGTGCCGCCATGGGAGCGTTGTGGAAACGTCCCGCCGCTGTCAAAGATTTATGGAAGCTCCGCGAATCGGCCAATTTCGCCGCCGAGCGTCTCGCGATTTTTCTGGATGGAGTCGTGGCCCAGTTGTATGAAACGCGACATTGAGATTCATGGTGAATTAAAAAATCGCGGTGTGACCATCACTCGTGATAGGTGAAACCACATGTGTGGAAAACGACTCGTCAAAACAGGGCTGATCATCATCCTGCTCGCCGGACTACCGACGGTCAATTTCGGCGAAGAAGTCTCGCAAAATCATCCGCCTAATATTGTGTTGATTACCGCAGATAACCTCGGCTACGGGGATGTCGGCTGTTATGGCAACCAAACGATCAAGACGCCCTCTATTGATCGGTTAGCGACACAAGGGGTTCGCTGCACATCTTTTTATACAGCCTCTCCCACCTGCACCGTTTCGCGGGCAACGCTGCTCACTGGACGTTATCCACAGCGCATCGGGCTGAATCATCAACTCAGCGCTAAAGAAAACCTGGGCGTTGGTCTGCGACAGACCGAAAGACTAATTCCGCAATATCTCAAACCGTTGGGCTACGCGACCGCCTGTTTCGGTAAGTGGAATATTGGCTTCGCGCCCGGCAGCCGCCCGACCGAACGGGGATTCGATGAGTTTTTCGGCAATGCGTCGGGAAACTTCGACTACTACACGCACATCTATTCTGGCCGTAACGACCTTTATCGCGGTACCAAGCCGGTGACGGTCGAAGGATATAGCACCGATCTGTTTGCCGAAGCGGCTTGCGATTTCATTGGGCGACATGCGCAGTCTCCGTTTTTCCTGTATCTCCCCTTCAACGCGCCGCACTTCCCCAGCGCGCGGAACAAAAGGCCGGGCGAGCCGAATATCTGGCAAGCCCCTGTGACGGCTTTGGCTGCCTATGGATATGAGGAGGACGAAGCCGATCCACAAAAGCGATATCACGCCGTTGTCACGGCGCTGGATACGGGGATTGATCGCGTCTTGAAAAAATTGGACGCACTGCACCTGACCAACGACACGCTGGTTATTTTCTATTCCGACAACGGCGCGTTTATGTTGCCGGGCCGCGGATTGGAAGTCGCGTCGAACCGACCGCTACGTGATGGGGGCGTGACGTTGTGGGAAGGGGGGATTCGAGTCCCCTGCATCGTTCGTTGGCCGGGGCAACTCAAAGCCGGTTCACTCAGCGACCAACCGTGGATCAGTCTCGATATTCTCCCCCTCATTCTGGCCGTTGCCGGCGGTGAACGTCCTGAGACGCCAGTACTGGACGGTGTCGACCCGCTGCCGGAGTTACGCGATGAAACACGGCCGTCGCCTCGGCGTTTCTTTTGGGGATTTCGCGGCATGCAAGCTGTGCGACAAGGGCGTTACAAATGGATTCACCCCAAACGACCCAACATCGCCCAACTGTTCGATCTGAGCCGCGATGTGTCGGAAACAGTTGACCTGGCCGCTTCGGAGCCGGAAGTCGCCGACTCTCTGCGTCAGGCATTCGCCAATTGGCGCTCGCAATTTCCTTGAAGCCAATTCATAAACATTGCAATTTTTACAATCGAGCCTCGGCAACGCTGCCAGGCGCTGGTTTCGAGATAAAAACTTTCCCAACCTGCAACTTCCAGCGGTATAAGCTCTTACCGCGCGGAGCGTGCGGCGCTGTAATTGTGAAAAACGCCTTTTCACAGATTTGGCCTCAAGTTTGCTTCTTTGATTTGACCGCACGACGCGGCTGACAATTACTAACACATCCCCTGGTCAGCCGTCACTCATTTCAAACACCACGGTCCTCGCAGGAAGCGAAGACCGCACTCCACTCTGGAGGATACAACGAGCATGGATGCTCTCCTGATTCGACTCGCACTTGCCGCCGCCGCGATCTCCTCGATGGGCGCAAGTTACCAATCACCGAACTTCACCGTCACCGCTCCCACCGAACAAATGGCACAACAAGTGGCCCAACATGCTGAGCATCATCGCCGCGAATTGGCGATGGCTTGGTTAGGCCACGAATTGCCCAACTGGTATTCCCCCTGCCCCGTCAAGGTCAAAGTCGGCCAACTGGGAGCCGGCGGATACACGTCGTTTTCCTTCGATCGTGGCAGGTCGGGCGAAATGGAAGTTTTTGGCTGGAACATGGTTGTCCAAGGGTCGTTGGAACGCGTGTTGGATTCGGTCATTCCGCACGAAGTCAGCCACACCATCTTCGCCTGTCACTTTCGACGTCCATTGCCGCGTTGGGCAGATGAAGGAGCGGCCACGTTGGCCGAACACGAGTCAGAAAAAAGACGCCAACTGATGACAGTCAAACAAATTCTGCATACCAGCCAGCGAATTCCGCTGCGGAAGTTATTGAGCATGAAAGAATATCCCAAGGACCCGCAAGCTGTATTGAGCCTGTATGCCCAGGGATATACGTTGGCCGAGTTATTGGTGCAAACCGAGGGGAAGGCGTGCTATCTGAAATTTCTCGCCGAATCAGACAAACTGGGCTGGGATCGTGCCATCAAAAAGCACTACGGATATCACAGTTTGGAAGCCTTGGAAAAACGTTGGGAGAATTGGATTGAAGAGGGATGCCCGCGTCTCGAAAGACAGGAGGCACCTCTCTTAGCTGCCGGAAACTCGAACAATCGAAACAATGAAAATCTTGTCGTCCGTTCGCAAACGCCTGACGAGCCGGAAGCAGAACTTCAATCTGGTGTGGCCGCCAAAAACGGCCCACTGAGTCGCTTAGTCGCTCCGCGGCCCAAAGTCGCAGCCCGCCCCCGCCGCTCAACACAACCAACCGCCTTGGCGGCAGCGGCACGACAAACGCGACCGACAACGAAGAACAATTCGCGTAGCGGCAACGACGGTTGGATTACAATTCGCACCTCCGGCCGCGCCCTACCGGCAATGGCCACGTCGCAAACAATCGCCGCTGCAAATCGCAGAGAACACACAAATGTTCGCTCACGACGGCGGCCCCATTCCAATACCTTAGACGTGCCGGAAACAACCGAGACATCCAGAAGCTGGCCCGGCAGCAAGACCTCAAAACAACAGCAGATCTCCGCAGACCGTCGCGCAAAGAAACGTTCGGAATTCCCCGACCGAACATCGCGACAATGACCCAGTGACCCCGGCAACCGCCGGTACATGCAAGCAACCGCTCGAACAAGCGTTCGGTATTCCCCAACCGGACGTCGAGCCACGCCCGTCGGATTGTCGATGACCACAGGTGAATGCCCCCCGCATTGTCCCCCACCCTGGTTCTCGCCATCCCCAAATGGGCAAAACGAGACCGACAAGCCTTCCGCCCCCCACGGAAGGCTTGTCGGCATTCCCGGGCGGTGACGACCGCCGGCGGGTTCGAGCTTCCGCTCGATGTGGTATGGCCCGCTCCCGTTGGTCGCTGGAGTGTTTGGGCGATTCCGTCCTGCTCGCAATGCCCACCAGTGATTTGGGTGGCAGCGATTACGAAGTAATCAGTGTGCCGCAGGCACAGGAAGCCGCAATTTCGACGTGATATTTTCGTTTAGGAATCACTTATAAACCAGCGTGGCGATTGCGGCATTTTACGGACAGCGGCGCTATTGCAGTCATCAGATGGCCTAAATTGTGGACAATCCCGCTTCGACGAACGACATCGATTGCCGAATGAACGATTCGGCATCGGGGCAGACGTTGTGGAACATGCCCCGTTCGAGGGCGAAGTTGCCATCGCGCCAGGTCGAGTTGTAACTTTCAAACCCGATGTAGCCTTGCCAGTTGGCAGCGGTCATGGCGGTGAACAACGATTGCCAGGGAAGCAGGCCGGTTCCCGGGGCGCCGCGATTGTTTTCGCAGGCATGCAGTCCCCAAAGGTGCGGGCGCATTTCCTCGAATGCGGCGGCGAAGTCGGTCACTTCGGTGACGAGATGGTATGTGTCGAACAGGCTGAATAGGTTTTCGTGGTCCGCCAGTCTGATCAAGTGATTGACCTGTTGCGGCGTATTGGCCACATGTGTGCGGAAATGGCTCATCGGTTCTAAGACGAGTTGCATGCCGGCATCAGCGGCATCTTCAGCGAGTAGGTTGAGGGCCTCGGCAATCCGTTTGGGTTCGTCGTCGTCTGGACGCTGCCGCCGGACCGCACCGGGATGACCATAGATGGCGCCGGTATAAGCGACCGCTCCCGCGCGGCCCGCTTGCTCGATGGCGCGGCGATGCCATTGCACTGCGGGATGCGGATCACTGGCATTTGCCAATGAGATGTCGCACTCCATGGGCCACGCCCCGCCCGGGCTGAACACCAATTCCAACCCCCGCATATCCGCTTCGTCGCCAAGCTTAGAAGCGTTAAAGTGAATGTCATCGCCGATGGCGACCTCAAGAAAGGAGAGTCCCCACGCTTCCGCATCATCGAGCATGTGCAACAACGCGCTGTCATCGTAACGGTCTTGCCAGAGAAAGACGTGGGCGCCGTATTTCATGGTTTTTTCAGTGCCCAGTGGCGAGTGGCCGGTGGCCAGATTAAAGGAAAAGATAAGCGGCGAGAGCATGCTTTGCGGTGACGTGCTCGGCGTAAATCGAGCCTCACCCGGATTACTTACAGATCACGACTCGACTCATAACATTCCGCATCGGCCAAGAGAATCCCGGCTTCGTCTTTGGGGGAAAGGGTAGGATCCTCAATTGGCCATTCGATACCGAGTTGCGGGTCGTTCCACAACAGGCTGCGTTCATATTCCGGATGATACAGATCGGTGCATTTGTAGGTGACCTCAGCTACCTCGCTCACCACACAAAAACCGTGGGCAAATCCGGGGGGAACATACAGTTGTCGCTTATTCTCTTCGCTGAGAATTTCACCCACCGATTGTCCAAACGTTGGTGAATCGCGGCGGAGGTCGACGCCGACGTCATAGATTTCGCCGCGAACGCACCGGACCAATTTTCCCTGGGCATGTTGGATTTGATAATGCAGCCCCCGCAAGGTACCCCGGCCGGAGCGGGAGTGATTGTCTTGCACAAAAACTGCTGGAATCCCGGCAGCGGCAAATTTTGCCTGATGGTAGGTTTCCATAAAAAACCCGCGTGGATCTTCAAAAACCCGGGGGAGAATCAAATACATGCCGGACAGCGCTGTTTCGCGAAATTCCATGAAAAAACGTCTCTCAAACCAAGCGGAACATATCGTACTTGCCAACGAACTCACTGTTGAAATACGCAGTGACACCCCAGTTTTAATAGGTGGCTACAGTGCACTATAGCAAAACGGCCTGAGAAACAAATTCAGTCGCTCTCGCCGCAATTGTAAAAATCCGCTAGCATCCCGGTCGTTTGACGAGGTGTTCCCCAATCTCACAGCCATCGCGTATGAAATTCAAACGTTATCAAAAATGGATCGCCTGTGTGGCCTGTCTGCTCTGCGTTCAGGTCGCGTATACCGCAGGTAATATGTGGTGGCTGTCTCGCCAACACGCAGCACTGTTCGCCGAAATCCGCGAAAGTGGCGGAGTGGTCGACGTGGTGGCGCAAGGTCGGATGTGGCCTTGGCATCTGGGACCAGCCGTACAGGTACAGCTCAATCATACTGCTGCCGATGATCGACTGGTACAGCGGATCGCCATCATTACGGAATTGGAAGAACTAGAACTCAATGAAACGCAGATCACCGACGCCGCACTGAAGCACCTCCTCACTTGCCGGCGGTTGTATATTTTGCGTCTTGATGACACCGCAATCACAGATGCCGGCGCCGCCGATCTGGGACGGATGTCACAATTAAAAAGTCTGTATTTGATTGGCACCCGCATCACCGATACAGGCGTTTCACAATTGGCCGGGCTGATCCATTTGCGAGACCTGGATCTATCGCGGACGGCGATCACTGACGCAAGTTTGGTACATCTCAAGTTGATGCGGAAGTTGATTGATTTGGAATTGAACGACACGGCGATTACAGATCGCGGCTTGCAACATTTGACCCAACTGCCGCAGCTCAAGGATTTGGATCTCAACGGCACTCTGGTGGGGGATGCGGGAATCACCGAAATCCGCAATTTAAAAAACCTAGAGGAACTGGAATTGTCAGGGACTGCCGTCACCGATGCCGGAATGGTTGCGTTGCACGGATTTCCGGTGTTGGACGAATTAGAATTGGCCGACACCCAAATCAGTGACGCCGGAGTACGTCACCTGCATGCTTGTCGACGACTGGAAACGTTAGATTTGTCGCAGACCGCCGTCACCCCCACCGCCGAGCGAGCACTCCAGGCGGCGCTGCCGCGACTGCGCATTCAACGTTGACGATCCCGCCTCCGGTGTACGTCATCCGAGCAAGACCCGCTCTTCGGGATATGTGTACCGGCCGTTGTCTCCGCGACCAGCCAGTCCGACGATCAGCGTCAACGGCCCGACGCGTCCCACAAACATCGTCAAGACGATGACGAGTTGCGAAGGGAGCCGTAGCGAGGAGGTGTCAATCGTCGAGACCCCCACAGTGGCAAACGCGCTGGTCGCCTCGAAGAGATGATCCAAAAAATACTCCGGCTGGTTTTCGATCACGACGATCAACAACGTGGTCGTCAGCACGCAAAAGATTCCCAGCGCGACGATCATCAATGAGCGTTTCACAATTGACTGCGGAATAGTACGGCCGCGCAATTCAATTTGTTCGCGGCCCCTCAACAGCGAAACCACTGCTAAAATACTGAGCGCGAACGAGACGGTTTTGATTCCGCCGCCAGTGGAACCGGGAGACGCCCCGACGAACATCATCATGATCCCAAAGAATTTGGTCCCCGGCTGCAGATCGGCGAGGTCTACCGTATTAAACCCAGCCGTGCGGAATGTGACAGACTGAAACCAGGATGCGGAAGCCTGTTCGCCCACGGTCAAATCCTGCATCAAGGCGCCGGACTCCAACAGATAAAATCCGCACGTTCCCCAGGCCAATAACCCCAAGGTTGTGACGCCCACTAACCAGGAGGTATTCCCCAACCGCATCCGCCCGTGGGGCACGTGCACGCTGCCGGCGCGGGTACGGTTCGCTATTCGCCAGCGAAAAACGCGTCCCAAATCGGCCATCGCAGCAAAACCCAAGCCCCCCACGATGATCAATGCCGGAACCGCCGCCCAGATCTGCCAGCGGGTTTGCATGCTAGAAAAACTGTCCGGCATCAAGGCGAAGCCGGCATTACAAAATGCGCTGACGGAATGAAAAAGGGAGTAAAAAGCCCGTTCATGCCAAGGCAAATCGGGCCAGAGTCCCCACAAGGAGACCGCCCCCATTAATTCCGCTGCAGCGGTGAACATGACAATAGAAATCATTAATTTGCGGAGCGCACCGGTATTTTCCGTCTCCAGCATATCGGCTAAAAAAGCGGTTTCGCGGACTTGCATTCGCCGTGCCGAGACCAGCGCGAACAGCGAGCCGCAGGTCATGATCCCCAGTCCGCCGATTTGGAACAAACAGAGTATGATGGTTTGGCCGGTCGTGCTCCAATAGCTGCCGGTGTCGACGAGAATCAAACCGGTCACGCAACTGGCGCTGGTTGCCGTGAATAGCGCTACATGAAACGGCGCGCCCCCTTGGCTCACATCGGCGCGGGCGCGGGGCAGCATCAGCAGGATGGTTCCCACCGCCACCAGCACCAGGAATGAGGCTACCAAAATAAAAGCGGGATTGCGGCCACCCGAAGATATCCAGCGGACTAAGATCACAAAGCCGACGCCCGTCCGCAGAAAAATGGCCGCTTCGCTGATGTCGTTGATGGTGCCGAAACGCCCCTCGCCTCCACCACCGGTGACAAGTGCGATAAGTACACCCAACAACCACAAACCAACGACGCCAAGTGACACTCGATTTTCCGATACGAAGCTCTTATGGCTCACGGCCCAGTAGTACCGCAAACCCAAACCGACTGCGAAAACCAGCATGATCAACAGCGTCGCAATCCCCAGCGGAAGATCGGTCATCGATTCCCACTGGCGTGAACTGCGGTGCAATACGATGGAGACAACCCCCACGACCTGCATCACGCGCTCGGCAGCCAGCACGCGTGAGGCGCGGCGGATGCGTTGACGGGCGACAGCCAAGGGGATGTTTGAAGGAGGGATTTCCGTGGACATTTGATAAGGGGCATTCCTGGTTGGGAAATCGCGTAGGCGCGGTTGGAAGAGGAGGCCAACACCAACCACCTTTTTTGTCAAAGCCTAGTCCGCGCGGCAAGGCGCGACTATGATACGGCCCGCCCAGTTTAACGGAGTTTGTACACCAGTGATACGCGATTTTACCAGCGAAAGTCTCTCCCACGACCCTCTGCACGGGTACATCCCCTTCATCGCCAAATCCGGTTTACCGTCGGGCGAAGTCGCCGAGCAAGAGATCATCGACCACCCGTGGGTGCAGCGGTTGCGACAGATTCATCAATTGCAGACCGCGCGTTGGGTGTTTCCCTCAGCCGAACACACCCGTTTTCCGCACTCCTTGGGAGCCATGCACCTCGCGTCGCAGACAATGGAGCGCTGGTATGATTCTTTATGCGAATCGTGCCCGGAGACGCCCTCCGCCGGATATGTGCACAGCTTGGTCCGCATGGCGGCCCTGTTGCACGATGTGGGACATGGCCCGTTCGGACATTTTTTCGACGACCATTTTCTGTCACAGTTTTCGCTGACCCACGAAGATTTGGGTGTGGCGGTGATTGAACAGGAATTCGCCGAATTGCTCAAAAAAATCCGTCGTAGCCCGTTCGGCGCATTGGGAGATGACGAACAACTCGATCCGGCGCACGTTGCATGGCTCATTCGCCGCCCGCGCCCCGATCACCCGCAAGACAACGACCGCCCCTTGTGGTTGCGACATTTACGAAGTCTGTTCAGCGGTATCTACACGGTCGACAATATGGATTTTGTGCTCCGCGACAGTTACATGTCGGGCTACAACACGCGGGCCTTCGATATATCGCGATTGATTCACTACAGTTTTTTTACCCCCGCCGGCCTGACCATCCATCCGCGGGGACTGCCGACGTTGATCAATTTTATCGAAGTCCGCGCGAATCTGTTTCGCACGATTTATTTTCATCGCGCGGTACGCGGACTCGACGTCGCATTGGAGGAAATCTTCACGGAAAGTATGCAGCAACTCTTCCCGGCAAATCCGCTCGACGACCTAGACCGCTACCGGCGGTTTACGGAGTTTTCACTGATGGTCGATGTCGAACGTTGGGGAGACGCCGCGGATGTGGACCTGCGACGATTGGGGGAAAGTTGGCGGCGGCTCTTCCGGCGAGATGTCGCCTGGAAGGTCGCTGCAGAACGGATTCGCTATTTTCACGCGGGCCTGTCGGAACGGATGACAATTTTTTCCGAACCCGAGGTGTTGTTGCGGCGCGTGCGCGAAAAAATGCCGCCCGAGTCGCGCGACGCAAACCTGAAAATCGACGTCGCCCGACACTATCATCGGCCAAGCACACGCTTACCCGCCGGTGGACAAAATTACCTTTTCAACCCCGCAACAGGCGAATCCCGTGCATTGGCCGATTCGCAATTATTTGCCGAAGTCCCGCTCAGCTCAGCGGTGTGCCGTATCTACGCCGATGATCGCCGGCACCACGCCGCTGTCGATACCGCTCTGAATACCGTACTCAGCGATGCCGGCGACGCGGTCACCAATATGTGACGTCGCTAGGGGACACGCGTGTGCTATCTCAAAACTGGTGACCGCGATCGATCGTGCCGGTTATAAGGTGTGTGTCCATTCGTGTGATATCCGCTGTCTGGCTGTCCGATATTTTGCGCATGATCAATTATGAGCTAAGTCAGTTACAAGATAATCCCGAGTGGCTCGACGTGCTGCGTGCCTACTCCGAATCGACGCCGGACGAACAGGGCCGCTTGACCCGCGTCCACGACATTGAGGGGATTGCTGAAGAGCATCTGCCGCGAATTCACGGAAAACTGATTGCATTCGGCTTCCTGGATTTCGAACTCGCAGATCGCCACGAAGGCGTGTTTTACCAGTTGACCTCGCTGGGCCGTCAGGGCCTCATTCGCCTACGTGATACGGGGGCCGACACGGTCGAAGAGACAGACGCTGACGAAATTGTTGCTCAGAGTGACGAGGTCGAAGAGACCACGTCACAGGTCGAAGACCCGGTTACAGCTGATGACTGCGCTCGTGAAACCGAAGCTGCCTAATCGCCGGTTAAAAGTGCGTGTCACCGCCCTGGTTGGACCCGCTTGACCGAACGTAAACCGCTCCGCGCCGCCCTTCGGATTGACAAAATCTCCGAATTCCCCTAAACGAACAGCCGATTTTTTGATCGGCTAGGCTCGTTGCCAAGGGTATTCAGGATGAAAGTCAAAAATCTCGTCGCGCTGGCGTCGTTGATCGTGTTGCTGACTGGGTGCGCTCACTTTGGCCAACAACACGTCGCATGGACTGACGTACAGGAAACGGCCGTCGTGAAATTTCATGATGGAACCGCTAACAAGAATATCATTCGGATTCCGGTCACGGTCGAATGGAATTCTGGCGACTCGCTGCAAGTCTTGGATTTCGACGCCACGTATAAAAACAAGGTCATCGAGGTCACAGGGGAAATCCGACTTCTTGACGACCGCTATCCGGAGAAAAAAGAAATCATTGTCTACACCGATGGTTCACACCCTGACGTGATTACGATTGTCTACAAAAACCCCAACGGTAAAACCGAGGTCATTCAAGATATTTCCATCGAATGACGTGTACGCCGTGATACGGTTGTCGCAACCTGTCCAGCGTGGTGGTTCCCCGCTTCGGATTGACACATCTGCCGCAATTTCTTATAGCAGCAGCCGATTTCCCGACCGGTTGAGCGATTCGCAAAGGCGCTACGCATGCAGATCAGAAGGCTTTCCTCATTATTCTCGCCCGTGCGCTATGGCTATTGCCGCGAATTGTTTCAATCGCCGTTTCACGCATTGTGCAATCTGGCGTTCATGGGGAAATCCGCATTTTCGCTCACGCTCCGCTCGGGACGCACGGCGAAGTTCTCCCGCCAAGGACGCGACCACAAACTGTGGGACTGGTACTTCGAGCACCGGCCGCCGATCGATTTCACCGAAGACGGTTTGGTACAAATCGAGTGGCGGGGACAATCCGTGCTGCTACGGCCCGGTACGCAGGATTTTTTCATCTTCCACGAGATTTTCATCGACGACGACTACAATCTGTCCGGCCATGACCAGCGGTTGGGGACGGTGATCGACTTGGGAGCCAACGCGGGGCTGTTTTCATCCGCCCTGCTGAGCAAAGCCGAGCGGGTGATTTCGGTCGAAGCGGTTGGCGAGAACTATCGGCACACACTGCGGAACCTGCAGCTCAATGACGGTGTTGCCGCGGATGTATTGCATCTGGCGGTCTCGGCTCAATCTGGGGAAACGCTGAAGTTGTATCACAACTCCCGCAATTCCGGCGGGCATTCCGTCGATCGCAATTGGTCCGAACAACAATCCACCGACACCGATTACGAAACCACCCAGAGTATCTCCCTGGCGGACCTCATTGCGTGGGCGCGTTGCGATACGGTCGACTTGTTGAAGTGCGATATCGAAGGTTCGGAATACGATGCGTTTTTGGCGACCGACGAGCAGACGCTACAAAAAATCGAGCGGATTGTGATGGAGGTACACATCTCGGAAACCTATCCGCCGTCGCGGCTGTTGGAATTGATCGAACATTTACGCTCCGCAGGATTTCAAGTCCAGCTCGACCGAAACATGCCGACCACGACGGCCACACAGGCCAGAATGCTTTATGCGGACCGTCGGAACAAAGCTGCTGCGAAAGCGGCATAGTCGATCGAGGCGGCGCATTCCCTTCCGGGGCCGATTCCCCGTATACTTCACCCTGCAGCCGTTCTCATCCCGACCATACTCTTGGCCAAGTTTCGTTATGTCGTCGCCACCGTTGAAACTGATCATCATCGCTCGTGAACAAGCGCCGCACGTGCAGGCGGCCTGGGACGCGTTGCGGCCGGTGTTGGAGGCACAGGCGGGCATTGAAATTGTCGGCGTGGAGTATGGCGAGACCGATTTTGAAAGCAGTCCTGCGGACATTGCTGTGGTTCTCGGCGGAGACGGATCGATTTTGCGCGCCTGTCGGCAAATGGGGATGCATCAGATTCCCATATTAGGAATCAATCTCGGCCGGCTCGGATTTCTGGCCGATGTTTCCCCCAAGGAATTCTGCCAGGATTTGCCCAAACTTCTGGCCCGGGAATACACGGTTGTCGATTACCTGATGTACCAATGCCGCTTGATCCGCCAGGGAGGCGAAGAGCGGGTCCACCTGGGTCTGAATGAAGTCGCCATCTCGGCCGGCGCATCGTTCTCGATGATCGATGTGCATTTAGAGATCGATGGGGATCCGGTCACGACCTACAGCGGCGACGGGTTGATTATCAGCACGCCGGTCGGCTCTACGGCGCACAACCTTTCCGCGGGCGGTCCGATTTTGCGACAGGACTTGCCGGCCTTTGTGATCACCCCCATCTGCCCGCACACCTTGACCGTCCGCCCTCTGGTCGATCGCGCCGACTGCGTCTATGCGTTGACCGTGCCCAAATGCGCCGAAGGCGTCACGCTGGTCATCGACGGTCAGATCCACGAACCGTTGACGGCTGCCGACCGCATCGAAGTCACGCGCGCATCGGTCGCCATGCATATGCTAAAGCTCCCCGGCCACAGCTACTACCGCACACTGCACAGAAAACTTGGCTGGGCCGGCCAACCCCGCTACCAGCAACCCTGATGATACGGTTGAAACCCCGTCCGTAGGATGCGTCGCGACGCACCTTTCTATGTCGTACGAGAGATGGGCCACTGAAAAATAGACTCGCGCAAGGATACGGAGCCGCAAAGAGATTTTAGATGTGGCTTATTTATTTCTCTGCGCCTTGGCGTGAGGTTTTTCTGAGCCGCTTGTGAAAACAACATCACAGCACGAGGCCGCGTGCAACTAATCTGACTTGCGGGAGAGGAATCCGTTGATCACCAGTGCCGTCATCAGCACCACGCCCATTAAAAGCGGACGCATGCGGTCTTCCAGGAAATCGACTTCGGAGATCAGTCCGCTCAGTCCCACGCCCAACACGCTGAAGGTTAGCACGCCGATCACCGTCCGGCCGATGCCCCCCTCACCACCGAACAGGCTCGTCCCGCCCAACACGACACAGGCGACGGCGCTAAGCAATAATTCGCCGTTTTGATCCAACGTCACGCTCCCCAACCGTCCGGCATTGACCAGGCCTCCCAATCCAGCTGTTACGGCACAAATCGCCAGGCAAGCGATCACGATCCAGCCCGTTCGTACCCCCGCCAACCGCGCGGCTTCACGATTGCCGACGGTCATATAGACGTAACGGCCGAAGCGAGTGTGTTGCAATACGATGTGGCCCAGAATCATCACGGCAGCCGCCAAAATTGCGCTGTACGGTAAAAAGAAATCGTCCGTCACGCGCAACCGCCCGTTGCCGATCTCTTTGAGCACCTCGGGTACGGCGAATTTTTCGCTCTGCGTCAGCGTTTTCGATAGCCCGTCGGCGATGTTCATCATGGCGAGCGTAATGATAAAACTGGGCAACCGCGACGAAACCGTTAACAGGCCCGAAACCAAACCCAATAGCAG
>Ga0316204_10008097_pt1 | contig 14895 bp, 12 predicted proteins | sample 6monrhotite_MG_2_FD_205661 | JGI IMG/M metagenome (GOLD analysis project Ga0316204, IMG submission 205661) | Microbial mat bacterial communities from mineral coupon in-situ incubated in ocean water Damariscotta River, Maine, United States -... | ecosystem: Environmental > Aquatic > Marine >...
TTTTTACCATATTGCTCTTTGTTTCTATAAAAGTATGGAGAGAAGGTCATTTAGAGATGCGTTACTATCTCATTGCGCTTATTATATATATGCCAACCATGGGTATGTTGACACTAACGTTCAATGGCCTCATAGATAACCATGACCTAACCCGCTATGCTTTTTTATTGGGTTCCTTTGCGGAAGTCATATTTTTTAACTCACTTATGATCAGTCATTATCACATCGTTTTTAAAGAGAAAATACGTATTCAAAACGAGCTTATAAAGGTGAAAGAAGAAAAAGAAGGTCACTTGGAAAATGAGATAAAAGAGCGTGTTAAAGAGCTTGAGAGTATGAATGAAAGGCTTGTAAATCAGACTAAAGAACTGGAACTGACACAAGAACATTTAAGAGTTGAAGCGACTACGGATTCTTTATCGGGTCTGTATAACAGACGTTATATCATTGGTATCTCAGGCAGATTGTTTGATACTGCCGTGCGCTATAGCCAAAACCTTTCTGTTATTATGATTGACTTGGATAATTTTAAAAATATTAATGACACTTATGGACATGCTATTGGTGATGAAGTGATTATTCGCTGTGCCAAGGTGCTTAAAGAGAATGTACGCAGTGCTGATATCCTAGCGCGCTACGGAGGTGAAGAATTCCTTATTCTTATTCCAAATACACCAAATGATGAAGTCTTAGCCTTAGCCAATAGAATAAGAGAAAGTATTGAGAAAGAAAAGATCCCTTACGGAAGTGAGGAGTCACTTACTTTTACTATGAGTTTAGGGATTACGCATATGCAAGAAAACGACCTTAATATCGATCAGCTGATACACAGAGCTGACAAGGCCCTTTATATCTCAAAATCAAAGGGTAAGAACTGTATAGAAGTCTTGTAAAACATTGTATGGGTAGGCAGTAAAGAAGATTAGTATAGTACCTTTGTGCCAGATATGATCAATTATGATATATACAGACTTTGTCTTTGCCGGTTTCCTTTGCTTCATAAAGAGCCTTGTCTGCTCTATGTATTGATGTTTCAATATGTTTATCAGATTGAAGATCAACTTGTGACACCCCAATACTAACGGTAGATTTTAACTCTACGGTATTATTTATATGGACGACTTTGTCTTTTATGGCTAATCTTATCTTTTCTGCTATTATTTTGGCACCTTCCACATTGGTCTCAGGTAAGAGTATTATAAATTCTTCACCTCCAAACCTACAGATAACATCACTTTCTCTAGTGAACTCTTTCAGGGTTGTTGCAATGGCTATGAGAACATCATCACCAACAGCATGCCCATAAGTGTCATTTACTCTTTTGAACTCATCAACATCTAACATTATTATTGATAAATCGAGTTGATTTCTTTTTGATATTGCTAATATCTGTGCTGAGGTCTTAGTAAAATATCGTCTGTTATATAACTTTGTTAATGGATCGGTTGAGGCAAGCAGTTTTAGTTCTTTATTTCTGAACTCAAGCTCTTTTGTTCTTTCTTTGACCTTATCTTCTAGAGAAGCATTTAAAGTATCTAACATATTTGTGTATGAGTTTATTTTTAATACCATGGAGATAATTGCATTATGTATCAAAGCAATTTCATCGCGATTTTGTGATTCCGTCATTGGAAAGTTGTTTTCTTTCGGATCGTAAGATAAAACATCTCCCGTTAATTTTTTTAGATGCTTAAAGACCCGTTTTACCAACAAGATGAAGACAGTTAATAATAAAAGGGTCACAAAAGAAAGATTAATAGTGATATTTCTGTTTTTATTGATCATATTCTCATAGTCTTTGTTAGAAAACTTCAAAATAATACTAGCCAACTTGTCATCAGTTATACTGTCGACAATATCTTTACTGCAATAATTAAAACTTCTTTTTCCCTCTTCAAACTTAACAGTACTGTCTTTGACGTAGTCAAAAATTGTATGATCATCAGCATCTATAAGTCTAATATATTCTATGTCATTGTTTTGTTCAGCTATGGTGTTTAAGTACTCTTTATATGCATTGTCGAGTCCTAATGATAGATTCAAACTAACAATAGGTGTAATGGTGTCTATAAGCAATCGGTTCTTAGATTTTTTAGATTCTATAAATTGTTCCATAATATTACTGGACAGCTGATATCGTTCTAGTCCAACGATAAGAATGGTGAAAAATACAATACTAAGGATTATTTTGATTTCTATCTTATGCATTATTGATCCTCTCTCTTGTATATCTTTGAGATTCTTAACAAGGTGTTATGAAGGACGATCTCTTTGCCTTGTATACTGCCCAAATTTATGTAGGGGACAATTTTTCGACCTAGGAACATAGAGATGTCAGCACCATCTTTTAAAAGCTGTGAATCATATGAGGTAGTTAATATTGCATGTTTACGCGAAAAATCTAGAACGTGGTGAATATTTTTTTCGTCAGAGTTGAATAAAAACATTAGCTTACTGTCTTCACATTGAATAATATTTGAGTAATTTGTCTTTTTCAATGTTATGTGATAGTTTTTAATCCCATTGGGGTAAATGTCATTTGTTTTTTTGATTAATAATGCTGCTTTTTTTTCATCAATATCATCATGAAGAATACATATTTCTATTTCATTTTTTATTTCATCTTTCGTATTGCTCATCAATACTAAACGCGGTAAAACTTTTGAAAATATACTTAAGACATCATCATCATAAGTGGCGGCATTTAGCATAAAAGCGGATAATAACATAGAGAAAGAAAGCAATAAACGAAACATATAAATTCATCCTCTATATTTTAAAGATATTATAATTAAAACTATTATAACATCTTTAATGTTTTATACTTTTATATATAACATATAATAATATAACAGAATGGATATATATGAAAAAAGTACTCCTGCAAAAAACGCTCATCTTTTCAATGATGACTACTCTTTGTGCCAATGAAATGGATAAGATAGAAGACTTTGAGTCTCTTTTAAATGATGTCAGCGATATTGCTACAAAAAAGTCCATCAATGTTGATTATCTTCCATCTGTTGTCACGGTGATCGATGCGCAAACTTATATAGATGGCGGTGTGCAAAATATTGGTGAAGCCTTAAATATGCTTCCAGGTATTCAAATGCAAGTTAACCGTATGGGGTATACAACTACGACCGTAAGAGGATTAAAAAGTCCAAATGCGTATCGCTCGGACAAGATAAAAATTCTCATTGATGGCGTTGCCATGAACAACGAGGCACAAGGAAGTTCTAGTTTTTACATGGATTTTCCAATGCAACTTGTTGAGAAGATAGAAGTTCTTCGCGGTCCTGGGTCTACCGTATATGGAGCGGGGGCTTTTTACGCAACAGTAAATATAATCACAAAACTGGGAAATAGCAAAGAGGAAAATAGATTATTTATAGGCGCGGGCAGTTATAGCGACACTACCATAGGTGGAAATATCAACGCCGTAGATGGAAATTGGAAGATATTTACTGACGCCTACTACAAACAAAACGATAAGCACATAGAACAGGCTGATGGCTTTTCAGACAATGGGACGCAAACCGACGAAGCTATGCAAGACTTTACTATAGGCTTTAAAGCGAAAAATGGTGGTTTTGAGTTTTTATCACGATACAAGCAAAGCACGTATGGTAACTTTTATGGGTATGAAGAAGATTTTGACCCAATAGGCAATCAAGAAAAAGATCGTACAAGTTCTTACTTTTCAGCGCAACTCTCCTACAAAACTTCATTTAATGACTATAAACTGGAGACGAAAGCCGGCTATTCGCGTAGAACGCTAGATGCGGAAGCAAATATTGGAGACATAACTGGCGTGGCGAATGATTTTTTGGTAGTTGATATCGATATGCAAGAAGGTTTTTGGTACAGTGAAAGTTCCGAGGAACAAAACTTAGAAGCTGAAGTTATCTTAACCCTACCAGAGATAAAATCAAATGATATTTTACTTGGAGTAGGAGCTCGTAGAGCCAAAATGACGAAAGATGATTTTTACAGTAGTATTGAAAATACGATACTGTTAAATAGAACTGCGATTGAAAGTCATCCTAATTATATCAATATGGATTTTGGATATGATGAATGGGAAGACGAACCAGCTTTTTGGAGTAACCCTACAAGAAAACTATATAAAGACAACTTGTCTAGAGACATCTTGTATGGATATGTACAAGATCTGATCCGTGTAAATGACTCAGTAGATATTTCACTCGGACTACGTTTGGATAATTACTCTGACTTTGGCACAAAACTTAGTAAAAGAGCTGCCATTGTCTACAGAGCTACTGACACGACTGTTTTTAAATTATTATATGGATCTGCATTTAGAGCGCCTACATTTACTGAAAAGTATCATAACGGACATATAAATTTTAGAGCCGGAGATGAAAACATACAACCAGAAGAGACCGATACCTATGAGATGCAAGTAATTTACTCTCCAAACTTTAATAATAGATTCTCGTTAAATATGTTTTATTCCGACCTTTATAATGTTATTGACCTGGAAGAAGAAGGCGATACTATCCCAGGGTATCAGAACTTTGATAGTAGGATGAGCAAAGGAATTGAGTTTGAATATAATTTCCGTACAAAGCTAGAACATAACTTTTATTTTAATAGTTCCTATATTGACACTATTTATACTACTCCAAAAGATGGTGCTGACCCAGAAAGAGATATCAGCATGCCTGACATATCAAAAATAATGCTTAAAGCTATGTATATCTATAGCCCAATATCTAAGCTCTCTTTTGGAACGACATGGCGCTATGAGTCTGAGACTTCTCCTACAGGGCTTTGGAATGGTGATCCTACTAGTTGGCCACGTAATGATGGTGTGGTAGAGGAACAACATGTTTTTGATGAAACTATTACTTATAGACTCTCGTCTCGTAGTACCTTCAGAGCAACTATTAAAAACGTATTTGATTCTGAAATAAAAAATCCCAGTTATTACTACAACCATGAAGGTGGAGTGCTTAGAGAGGGAAGAAATTTCTTTGTAAATTTTTCCTATATCTTTTAAGGGTATGAATCTTTGTAGTAAGCTAAGAGAAAATTTTGTTTTATGTTTGCAGGCTGCTAAGAATAACAAAGTAATAAACATGATGAATGTGTTGGTATAGATATAATAGATTGATCAAAAATTGGATGACTTTGAGGTGAAATATAGATGCGATTAATGCTTGTTGAGGATGAATATCTTCTGAATAAAACGATAACCACCTACCTGAGGTCTAAAGATTTTGAAGTCGATGGGTTTCTCGATGGGATGGAGGCCTTAGATGCCATTAATTCCGGATATGACCTTGTTATCCTTGATATTGATATCCCCAGGATAAGTGGCATTGAGATACTTGAGCAGATACGTCTCTTACATCCGGAACTTCCCGTGATCATGATTAGTGCGACTATTGATATGGAGGTCATCACTAAAGCCTATACCAAAGGGTGCAACGATTACCTTAAAAAACCGTTTGATATTAAAGAATTGGAACTTAAGATCAGAGCTTTTACTCGAGCGGTTGCCGCTAAAATCGCTTTTGGGGATGATCTTTTTTATATGATACATGAAAAGCAATTGAGGTATAAAGATGAGGTGATAGTCTTAACACCTAAGGAAAATATGTTAGTCTCTTTATTGATCGAGAATCGTGGAAGAATCATTCCCAATGAATATCTTGAACTTGCTATTTGGAATACCGACGAGAAACAGGCACACTTACGTCAGCTGGTAAATAGACTACGTAAAAAACTACCGGTAGATATTATAAAAAATCAGATAGGAAAAGGCTACGAAATCATATGAAAAGTTATAGTTTAATATTCTTGTGCAGTGCCTTTGTGTTAGCAGAAGAAGTAACACTTCCCCCAGTCGAGATCGAGGAGGCTTCCGTAAAACAAAGTTATCTTATGAGTACAGAAGAAGCTGCTGAGACACGAAGCATAAGCGTTTATGAACGACTGGAACGTGATGTCTCATTGAATCTGGTGCCAGATAGCAAGGGCGAAGGGTCTGTCTCTTTTCGTGGAGTGGACTTTAGAGCAACGCAATACACAGAAGATGGTATCCCTCTTTATCGAAGTGTGAATGGTCTTGTAGATGCGAATCTATTGATGAGTGATACTGAATTACATTTTAATGACGGTTCAGGTGCATCATCTTTAGGAGTATCGTCGATGGGTGGAGAGGTACAGTTGATATCAAAAAAACCGACGAAGCCTTTTAGCAGTAAGCTAGATACGACGATCTCAACTAATGATGAATATTATCACGGGTATGTTGATAGCAGGGTGGGTGACTTTTACATTCAAGCAGATGCAAGTTATTTTCATAGGTCAGATTACGAACTTTCAGATGATTACGAAGAAACGCCTCTTCAAAAAAAAGGTGAAAGAATCAACAGTGATAGAGAACAGAGCAGTGTCTCTTTAAAAAGTGGGGTCTTTCTTGATGAGCAGACCCATCTTGGAGCAAAAGTAAGCATGACAAGGTCACAATATGGAATACCGCCCAATGTGTATACTGATATTGTCACGCCTGTTTGGGATACTTACTCGCGCATAGACGAGAAAGACTTAAACAGTATTTATATGTATGGGGACTACAAAACCAAGGACGTCAGTCTGAGTTTTCGTGGATATTATGATGATTATACAGATAAGTTTACTATCTATAATGAACCGACATATCAGACTTTTTGGCCTGTTGTAAATTATGATGACAATCGCATGGGAAGTATTATCAAGGGGAGTATGAAGCAGGGCGTCAATGAGCATACCTTTATACTGCAAGCCGAACGAAACGAACATATTCGAGAAGGCGGAGGACTTAATACGGAAACATTCCAAGCGGATACGCTTAAAGGAAGTTATCTGTATGCGCGTGAATTAAGTGATATGTTGAAGTTTGATGGCGCTATCTCTTATACGCTACTTCAAGCTAAAGAAGATACAAGCGTCTCGCAACTAGCCGAGGATAAAAAAGCTTTGGATGCTCAAGTCAAGATCAGTTATGAACTGAGTAAAAATATGTTTTATGGGAGTGTTGCTAAAAAAAGTCGCATGCCTGAGATGGTTGAGATGTTTGCATTTTTCCCATGGGAAGTTGCTAATCCAGGTTTAGATCCAGAAAAAAGTATGCAGTACTCAACAGGCTGTCAGCAGATACTCGCAGAGACAACACTTATGGATGCTTCACTGTTTTATTATGAGATTAAAGACCTTATTATTTATCGCGGGGGAGGTTTTATAAATCGTGAAGAAGCACAACATTATGGAGCTAAAATTCGTATGGAGAGCGAGGATTATGAGGGACATCAGCTTAGAGCTTCTTATGCTTATACAAAAGCTCAAGATAGTGAGGGTGAAACTTTGGAGATGATACCAGAACACAGTGCTAAACTTGAGGACACAATAAGCTTAAGTTCCGACTGGAAAGTCTACCTTGGATATCAGTACCTAAGTTCGCGCTACAGTTCAAATACTGCTACGTTTACTGATGAGCAGAAAAAGATGGATGCCTATCATCTAGTAGACACGCAAGTGGCATATGAAGTCTTTGGTGGAGTCAAAGGAATGCTTGGATTAAAAAACCTTCTTGATGAAAGCTATGAATGGAGATATGGATATCCGGCAGAGGGTAGAAGTCTTTATATCTCTTTGGAGTGGAAGATCTAGTGAATAATATAAGTATTAAAAGCCTCTTTTATATCCTTATAATAATGGGTGTTATCGTGTCTGTTACCTATCTTACTCTCAGCTATATATACATAAAAGACTCTACTGTCTCATCATTACAGACGGAGTCGATTAATCGTGCGTATTATGTGACTAAAAATATGAGTGAACTATATGATAGAGTGGCATATAAATATACAAAGCGCAAGGATGATATCTATCAATCTTTACAAGTGGCACAGTCTTATTTTGAAAAGAATGGACGACATGCATCACTAGAAATCTTAAAGAAGCAGTTAGATGAGGCTACTAAAGGTCTAGAATATAATATTCAGCTAATCAACAGTGATTATGTTATTGAAAACACGACTTACGCACCTGATCTTGGACTTGATTTTCATATTATTCCAAAGGCATTAGCCCTTTTAGAAGAAGTCTATGCTGATAAAGAACATATTGATCTATCACCGATGATGAACGATGCTGTAAGAAATGAGTTTATGCAATACATTGTCCAGCGGGCGCGTAATGGGGAGTATATGGTGCAACTTGGTATTAGCCTGGACGATGAGAATGTGCATGGTTTTACAGCTAAGATGCATAAAGATATACCAGATCTATTAAGTGTAAAGACGTATTTACTTTTTGTGAACTACCAAGGCGTGTATAGTTTTGATCTGCATTGGTCAAAAGAATATGAAAATATGAGCAAGATGGACCGCTTGCTTAATAGAGATGTGAAAGAGCATTTAAACGAGATATTTGAAGAGAACCGACAAAAGAAAGATTTAAATCAAAATATTTCAGAACTTATAGAAGAGAATCATTTCATAGATAGGTATGTTTATAAAGATGGACGCTATATTCATCAAGTCGTTATGCCTTTTTCTTCTTATCTGAGTGAATGGGAAGGTACGCAAAGTTTTGTTTTGCTCGAATTTGATGAGACCAAGGCTGATGTTACTATACAAAATATGAATATTATTGTAATGATTATCTGGTTTTTATTATTTGTTTTTAGTAGTTTTATTATCTTTGTTATTCAGGCACGTGTTGTAAAACCCTTGTCTCTTTTACAGTCTCATATGAAACAAAAAAGTCCCATAACCAATGCGGATGTATTTAAAAGAAAAGATGAGGTGAGTGCTGTAAGTCAGAGCTATAACAAGTTATTAAAAGATCTTAAACGTGAGATTATCAGTAATGAGGAACTGCTTGATCAATTTAAGACTTTTACTGCCAATGCGATTCATCAAGTCCGTACTCCTATCAGTGTTATTAAAATCGCGATGGAGATGATCGAGACACCTTCTGAAGAAGCAATGTTGCAGATAAAAGCCTCTTTAATATCGATAGAGCATATGTATGACTCCCTGAGTTATTCACTTCAACAAGAGAGTATAGAGTTTCCTACACAAAATATTGATATATCAAAGGTGTTAGAAGAGAGAGTCGCTCTTTTTTCAACGGTAGCAGCTGCCCATGATGCTCAGATACTTACTGATATACAAGCTGGTCTTATTGTTACGATGAACCTGGTCGAGCTAGAGTATTTGATTGATAACAATATATCAAACGCGATTAAGTATGGTACACAGAAGCAGCCGATCATGATAGGTCTGCGTGAAGCTGGAACTGAAGCCGTGTTGTCCATTGATAGTTCGGGAAAAGCGATTGAGAATAAGGTCGAGATTTTTGAACGATACTACCGTGAAGATAGAAGTCGCCGTGGCAGTGGAATTGGTCTACATATGGTAGGAAGTATCTGTAAACGAAATAAAATATTGATACGCGTAGACTCAGACGACGATAAAAATAGATTTTCCTACTTATTTGAGAATATGACACAAAAGTGACACGCCTTCGTTAAAATATAGCATAAAAATATTTTAAGGCGTTAGAGAATATGGTGTTTTTTAAGAACTTGTTCGTCAAACCTTCTTTGGCCAATAGCCTGTCGTCTTTAGCCTTTCTTCAAAGTCCGATATCGACGCTTCTCGTTGATATCAAAGGGACTATTCTACAAGCAAATCAGGCCATAGAAAAATTAACAGGATACCGTGAGACCGATCTTATTGGTGAGACGATGTCCATATTTAAGTCAGGACAATATAATAATGCTTTTTATAAGTCATTTTGGCAGAAGCTTTTGGACTCGCAAGAGTGTGATTTTGAGATGTATAACCGTTGTAAGGATAACACTGTTATCTTGATGCATGAAAAGATAAGATCAATAACAAGCAAGGGTGAAAAATACTTTGTTATAACACTCGAAGATATCACAGAACAAAAAAAACTTACAGAACGTTATCGTCATTTGGCGACACATGACCCTTTAACAGGTCTTGCGAATCGGACATTATTGAAAGATCGTTTTTCTCATGCTTGTCTGAGTGCAACCAGAAATGGTAAAAAAGTAGGCTTGATAATATGTGACCTAAATGAGTTTAAGCAATGCAATGATAACTATGGACATAATTTTGGGGATAATGTGCTTCAAAAAGTATCCAGTAAACTTCAACAGCTTGTACGTGTTAGCGACACCGTCTCACGCTATGGAGGCGATGAGTTTATAATAGTATTAGAACATATAGAAAATACGAATGAGGTCATTGGTATCTTAAGGGGGTTGAAGTCTTCATTTCCTTTGCCAATGGAAGCAGAAGAGTATGATATTGGTATAAGTGTAGGACATGCCAGTTTTCCTGATGAGGGAACTACGTTTGAGCAATTAGTCGCTCTGGCCGATATGAAAATGTATAAAGAAAAAGAAAAATATTATGGACATTAAGACTTAAAATAGTTCTTTAGTTTCAATGTAGTAAATTAATAAGAATATGAGTGAAATCATTGACAAATTTATAAAGGGTATAAGTAAGTCTTCTTTCGCTAAGATGTCGAAATAATTACGCAAAGGAAAATAATGGAAGAGATAGACACTCTATTAAAAAAATATAACAACTTTAAATACGAGCAACTTCGCTCAATTCAACAACTTCCGGATGGCTCAAAGATTGTCACGCTTGTAGTACAAGATGAAGATGGTGAAGATACTAATACCGTCAAGTTAGAGTTTAATAATATCAATGATTCAAAAATATTGGTAAATGATGTACTTTCTTTTCTTGATATGACAAGCGGCATTACGCTTATCAAAGAAAATAATTTATATGGTTTTGCAATAGGAAGTGGTACGGCAATGCTGCACGTGCATAATGCACCATTATATATAATTGCTTCAGACGTTAAGGTTATAGAAGAATAAAACTTAGCTATTGTAACTACAATGAGAAAATTCATATCTGTATATACTTTGAGTCTTATGGATGATGAAAAAATGCTGTTAAACAATGGATAGGTATTGTCTTAAAGATTTAAGTCCCTGCCTGTAAGCAAGGGTTTAGTTGCACAGGATTTAATTATTATTATTTTATTTGTCTAATTTAAAAGAGTAATAAGGCTACAGATAAATTATGCTATTATCCCAAAAAATTTGTATTATCAGAACAAAGGACAAAAAATGACAAGTGGAAAAGTATTATCATTATATATGACTATGCCCGATATGATACGTGCTGGTCACCGCATGAGTGTTGAAGACATTGATTGTGATGAAAACGGTATCATGGGTAGTAGAGACTATGAAAATGGTAGCGAACATAAGATGGTTATCGTTTCAAAAAAGAGCTATGATATCATCGAAGAAGCAGAACTAGTCCTTGAACAAGGTGTTTTAATGGAAGATATCTATGTAGATGTGGATCTTTATCACCTGAAACCGGGATCGCTTATTGAGATAGGTGACATAATATTTGAAGTGACTGGATTGTGTGAAGATTACCGTTACCTTTATGCATTTGCACCTGAACTTCCGGACCTTCTCAGAGGACAGCGTGGTGTTTTCGTAACGCCTGTAGACTATGGTGCAATGGCAGTTGGAGATGAAGTCAAGGTAATAAAAGAAGCTTAATATGAAAAAAATAGGTATTGGGATAGACTACAGTAATATCTGTAAAGATTATAATACATCATATTTAGACCGTGACAATACAGATCCAGCAACGAAAAAATGCATGAAACAAGTGCTTACATGGACTAAAGAGTTTTTATCTGAACTTCTTGAAAACTTTGGATATAAGATGTATCAATTACACTCTGAGACTACTGTACAAATAGATGATATTGCTTCAAAAAGATTTCTTTTTTATTCTCTTGAAAAAGAGATAACATTGCAACAATATGTGCTACAAAATGAATATGCACAATATGATTCTTTAGCAGCCTGGAACACTGAAGAGAGTGAAGGGATCCTTATAAGCAATGATGAAGATGGAGAAGGGATCTATTTATATTGTAATGAAAATTCCAAAGAGCACAAATGGATAATTGATAAGCTGAGTGATTTCTCTTTAGAAGAAGTTCCCTTTCCTACTAGATAATAAACACTAGTGGAGTTAAGCTAGACAGATGCTTGGCTAACTATATATTTTTGAAAGAACTAACTGCATTTAAGTTTGTGGAGAAATTATGAAACTGTACGCGCCTTGGGAAAAAGCTTTTAAAAAAATAGCTACACCATTTGAAAACTTTATACATGCCCAAACAACAACGGGCATTATTTTGATGACTATGACAGTATTAGCACTGATACTTGCTAATTCCCCGTTGTCTGAAATGTATGCCCATGTTTTTCATGTGAAAATAGATCTTGATGTAGGTTCATGGAAATTATCTCATTCACTTCATCATTGGATAAATGATGGTTTTATGGCTATATTCTTCTTTATTATCGGACTTGAGATCAAAAGAGAAATATTAGCGGGTGAACTAGCAAACATTAAAGTGGCTATTTTACCTATATTGGCTGCAATAGGCGGTATGATATTTCCTGCTTTTATCTACCTGAGTATAAATTCGGGAGGCGAGGGTGCTTCAGGCTGGGGGATACCCATGGCTACAGATATCGCTTTTGCGATCAGTGCCTTGGTGATCTTAGGTAAACGTGTTCCTACCGCACTTGTGACATTTTTAGTGGCATTGGCAATTGTGGATGACTTAGGTGCTGTTTTGGTGATAGCACTGTTTTATACTGATATGATAAACCTCATGCCTCTTGTTCTGGCAGGTGTGATGTGGATGATCATGATCATGTTCAATCGGTTTGGTATCCATATGATCCTGCCTTATTTTATCGTCGGCTTACTAATGTGGTTTTTTATGCTTGAATCAGGTGTTCATGCGACTATTGCAGGCGTACTTGCCGCATTGACAATTCCCTCCAAGCCTAAGCGTACTCCTATCTCTTTTGCAGATGATACCAAAGATTTAATTGATGAGTACTCAAAGTATCCCATTTCAACGGATCATATTATGCATGAAAGACAAAAAGCTATACTTTTAAACATAAAAGAAAAAATCGACAGTGTCGGTACGCCTGCTGCAAGACTGGAACATGACCTGCATCTTCCTGTAGCACTTTTAGTCATCCCGTTTTTTGCTTTGGCAAATGCTGGGATAACTATAGATTTCAGTTCTATTGGAGATATCATTATGGAGCCTATATCTTTGGGGATAATGGCGGGACTTATTTTTGGTAAGGTCTTGGGGATATTTGGGGTATCTTGGGTCGCGATAAAACTTAAGATTGCCAAACTGCCTGAAAACAGTACCATGAGTCAAATTTTTGGTGTGGCTTTTTTAGGTGGTATTGGTTTTACTATGTCAATCTTTGTAGCTGACCTTGCATTTATAGGAAGTCCCGAACTTATTTTTCAAGCAAAAGTAGGTATTCTGGCGGCTTCACTGTTTGCAGGAGTTTTTGGATACTTTTGGTTAAGATTGGCTTCAAAAAAAGAGGCTGAGTAAATTGTAAAAATAAGATCTGTCGTGATTTTCTCATATAAATAGCAGATGATGACCCTCTGTTTCGTAAGCACTCAATTTAGACCGTGCATAAGTAAAGTGTAGCAAAAAGTCAAAAGCGAAAGAACATTAAAGTTATTTCTTTAATCGTCTTCGTCTTCATCCTCGTCATCAATACTTAGATTATCTATAAACTGCTCCGCCAATCTATCAGATTTCTCATAAAACTTATCGGCGATCTCTGGAATAAAAAGCTCATCGACAGTTGCTTTAAAAAGTTTTAGCCAACGTTCAAAGTGTTCGCGAGTTAGCGGTCCAAGAAAGGCATGAGGTGGAAAAGGATTGCCTCCATAACCAATCCTCCCTGTCATCATTAGATCCCAAAACTTATATAGAGTGTTTAAGTGTTCGTGCCATTTACCATTTTTTAGATCATCGCCTAATGATCTAATGAAAATAGGTGCTAATAAATCATCTTTAAGAACAGTGCCATAAAACTGACGAACCATCTCTTCTATCTTACCTCTATCTACCGTATCATAAGGCATAGTTTCTCCTAGTATTAATAGTGAAATTATAGCTAAAGATAAGCAGTATTTCCTAATAAGTCTTTTTATTAAAGCCACTGTCTTTTAAGATATTAGATACTTAAAAACAATGTAATTAACTGCTTGGTTGAATCATTTTATGAGATAAAGGCATGTGTTTAGATGTTAATGATGAAAGCATAATTCAACTATAATAGTAGTGTATTGATGGATATAAGAAAAGTGACTGGATTTAATTCGCAGAGCGTGCAAAAGCCATTAGACATGATAGTTATATAAGATGCTCTTATGTAGGTACTCTGGCAAATACTGTGTACTTGTCTGTGCTACGAGAACCCTTGATTTTATTTCCTCACTTGCTCGTATCAATCAAATTTTTTTATAATATTTTTTTGAAAGAAAAGTCAAAGGTTTTTTAAGTAAAATTCCTTTTCTAAAACATAAAATATAGCTGATGAAGAATTTGAGCATAATAATTGTTATGAAAATTTTTTATTTATAGTTTTTTTGAGGCTGTATCACTAATTATTAGATTTAATAATTGATTTAATTATCAGCTCTAATATCTATGTTTAAGTTATCATAGGGAGTAAACGAATGTATTATGTAGCAAAAGTTGATTCAGACAAATGTTCTGAGCATAAATGTAATATGTGTACACTATATTGTCCAGAAGCTAATACGCTAATGTTCGATAAAGAGGGAAATACATCTTGGGTAGATGAAGATAGATGTAAAGGCTGTGCACTTTGTGTATATGTGTGTTCTGACCTACTAAATCGTGATTGTATTACGATGGAGATGG
>Ga0316204_10008099_pt1 | contig 14893 bp, 8 predicted proteins | sample 6monrhotite_MG_2_FD_205661 | JGI IMG/M metagenome (GOLD analysis project Ga0316204, IMG submission 205661) | Microbial mat bacterial communities from mineral coupon in-situ incubated in ocean water Damariscotta River, Maine, United States -... | ecosystem: Environmental > Aquatic > Marine >...
TGTGACGCAAGCTGCACGGCACCGGCCACCAGACCTTGTCGACTTGACGCTGACGGCTCGTCCGGGGATTCGTTAGCGCAGCGAGCACACGTCGAATCTCCCAAGGGGCACCGCGCCGCCCAGGACGGTCGGGAAGTCCAAGACCCCAACAGGCAGCACGACGGCGCCTCGCCGTGACGCTCAAACTACGAGCCCGCGACTGCCCAAACCGCTCTCGACAGTCCCATAAACCTACGTCAAACCGACCCGTACAAACCGACCCGTACAAACCAACCCGTACCCCGACAAACCGACCCGTACAAACCAACCCGAACCCCGAAAAGAAAAACAGAATCAAAGCCCATCAATCACAAACCCATCACCAGCCATAATATACCCCCAGTCCCGGATAACATTAGTAAAACCATTGGTATCAGGATCAGCCCCATTCCGACCAACCAAGGTCGCACCCAGCACCCAACCCTCCGGATCAAACCGATCAAGACTCATGTAGATGCCGGTGATTCGGGGGGAGCCGTTGTAGTAGATCTCGTTCAGGGTGCCTCCGCGAGACGCCTGCTCCGGATCAACAGCGACGTTGTCAGAGACGACGATAAGGCTGATCGCCTCATCCGAACCGCTCACGATGACATCGTGAACGACTGTGCCGTCGCCGTAGGCCATCGAGTTGCCGCAGATCTCCCCGTCCGCTTCGGTCGTTGTGAGGGTGTGGTACGGGCCGCTCACGCTCACTTGGCCGCTCCGATCGACCACATGGAAGAAGCCCGCGCAGTAGGGCGTCTTGCTGCGTACGGACTGGGCGTTTCGGTCGTAGACCATGAAGTGCAGGGCGTCGTCTTCGCGGCCGATCAGCTCCGCGTTGTGGGGCTGGGGGCTGATCGGGCTCACGGCGTCGGGGGTGAGCCAGGTGAGGCTGGTGTTCTCGGGGACGTAGAGGTGTTGGTCGTGCACCGCGCCGTCCGCGTCGATCTCCAGGTCGAAGAAGCCGTGTACGGAGGTCGAGGCCAGGGAGCCTGTCAGGTGGTAGCGGGTGGGATCCAGGTCGTCGGCGCGGACGTCGAGGGCGTTCAGGTAGAGGGCGCTGCGGTGGGTCGCGTCCGGGCCGGGGTAGATGGCGGGGCCTGGGGTGTCGGCGGCTCGGGGGGAGAGGTTGTAGGTCTCCATGAAGCTGATGGAGAAGCGCGGGGTGAGGGTGTCCAGGGCCGAGAAGGTGTAGCCCTTGAAGACCGTGCCGATCAGCGCGTAGTCGACGCCGGCCTCGCGAAAGAGCGCGGGCTCGCCGGCGCTGTTGTACAGCGGCTCGTAGCCGTTCAGCAGGTAGATGTCGGTGCCGGGCAGTGAGGCGTTTCCGTGGTGCACGTTGCCGATGCAGTGATTGCCCGGGGCGTCGGGCGCGGTCGCGTCGCAGCGCTGGTAGTCGTACCAGGGGAAGCCCGCCCGATCGACCGCTGCCGTGGTCTCGAAGTACTCCGGGTCGGTGATGGCGTAGTCCGGGGTGTCGGCCTTGGACTCGGAGCTGAAGACGAACAGGCCGTTGGACAGCGCCTGGAGCTCCAGGGGGGCGTCCCGGTAGCCGCTGGCGTCCAGGCTCCAGAGGGTGTCCCCCGCCAGGATGCCGAAGCTCGGGGCGTCCAGCAGGGCCATGGCGTGCAGCAGCACCTCGCCCTCCGCGTCGACCACTGACAGGGCCGCGGGCGGGTAGTCCGGGGTGCTCAGCTGCGGCCCGGCGGGGGCGTAGGCTTCTGGGGAGGGCGGGGGCTCGGTCAGGGCGATCGCGTGAGGGGACTCGGCCCAGCAGATGCCCGCGTCGGGTGTGTTCACGCCCAGCGCCAGCCAGACTGACTGGCCCGGCGCTGGCGCGCCCTGGAGGTAGAGCGCCGCTGCGGGCGAGGTGACGTCCACGCAGTGTGTGAGCTGTCCGCCGTCGGGGAAGAACTGACCCAGGCAGTAGCCGGTGAGCGCTGCGTCGAACGCGATGGCGTCGATGACCGCGATGGGGACCGAGGGGACGCGCGGGCTCGGGCCCACGAAGCGCGCGGTCATCACCGGGCGGGGCAGGCCGCAGTCCTCCAGCTCGGGCGGGGGGGTGTCGGGGGCGGTGTCCTCGGAGTCGCCGGTGTGCGGTGTCGTGCTGTCGGTCTCGACCGGCGGAGTGCTGCCTGAGTCGGGGGCTTCGGTGGTGTCCGTCGTGGCCGCGCCGGTCTCCTCGACCGACGCGGTCTCCGTCGCCGCTGGCTCCTTGGGGGAGCAGGCCAGCAGCAGCAGGAGCGTCGCGGAGATGGGGCCTACAGACCGTTCAGGACGAAGGGAGCGTCCGCGACGAAGAGGGTGGGCCAGTCCGTGATGAGGCTGTTGAAGCCGGCGGGGTTGTTGCCGTCGACGTTGTGGCCCACGTAGGTGGAGGCGGCGTGCCAGCCGTCGGGGTCGAAGCGATCCTCGTTGACGAAGACGCCCATCAGCCGCGGGGTGCCGGGGGCGTAGACCGTGGAGATCTCACCCCACTGGCCGCCCTGGTCCGAGGGCAGGCCCGCGTTGTCGAAGCTGATGGCGAGGTTCACCGGGTCGTCGTAGCCCTCCACCGTCACGCCGTAGAGGGCGTTGACGTTGCCGTAGGAGAGGGAGTTCCCGCAGACGTCGCCGTCTTCCTCGGTCGCGGCCCGGTTGTGGTAGGGGCCGCCCACCAGCATCTGGCCGTCCCGATCGACCACATGGTAGAAGCCCGCGCACTGCGAGAGGACGGTGGGTACTTTCTTCACGCTGCGGTCGTAGACCAGGAAGTGCGTGCCCCCGGCCGCGTCGACGCCGATGTACTCGACGCTGTGACCCAGATCGTCCAGCGGGCCGTCGCCGTCCAGAGTGTTCCAGGTCAGGGCGTCGTTCTGGTTGTTGTAGAGGGTGTACTCGCTGAGCGCGCCGTCGGCGGTGAGGGCGATGTGGTAGAAGCCGTTGTAGGGGCGGGCGGTCAGGGTTCCGGTCAGGTGGTACAGCTCCGGATCGTCCTCGTCGGCGACGACGTCCGCGGCGTTCACGTAGTAGGCCGTGCGGTTGGAGGCGCCGTCGGGGCCCTCGTAGTAGCGGGGGCCGTGGTTGATGGATTCGTTGGGATCCATCTCGAAGAGATCGTGGAAGCTGATGTCGAAGGTCTTCTCGAGCTCGCCGTGCAGGGTCATGGCGTGGCCCTGGAAGGTGGCGCCGATCAGGTAGTACTGGTTCTGGAAGAAGTAGGGGTCGCCCGCCTCGTCGTAGAGGCGCTCGTAGGCCATGGTGACGTTGACGTCGGCGCCGCCCATCACCGCGTTGCCGTGGTGGATGAAGCCCATGCAGCTCGCGTCGTCGGCGTCCGTGCAGGCGTCGGCCCGCAGCCACTCGAAGCCCGCGACGTCGATGTTCGCCGTGGTGATGCCGCCGAAGTCGGCGTCGAACACCTCGTACTTATCGGTGCTCAGGTGATCTTCGATGGTGAAGGTCAGCAGCCCGTTGTCGAAGTGGTTGGTCTCGATGATGGGGGTGCTGCCGGTGACCGCGTAGTTGTTGGCGTTGAAGTACCAGAGGATGTCGCCGCCGCTGATGCCGTAGGCGGGGGCGTCCATCAGGGCCATGGCGTACAGACCGAGCTTGCCGTCGATGTTGAGCATGCCCATCGCCGCCGGCGGGTAGTCCGGGGTGGTGAGCTTCTCGGTCACGGGGGCGTAGCCGAAGCCGGGCGTCGTGACGTCGCCGAGGGTGAGCTCGTGAGCGTCGTCCGCCCAGCAGAGCGCGTCGCCCACCATGACGCCGAGGCGCAGGGTGACGTCCTGTCCGGGGGCCGGGGCGCCCTGGAGGTAGGCGCTGGCGCCCTGGATGTCCGTGCGTCCGCAGCGGGTGAGCTGGCCGCCATCGGCGAAGGTCTGCTCCAGGCAGAAGCCCTCGGCCGCGACGTCCGCGCCATTGACAACGCCGTCGATCACCGCGATGGGCACCGACGCCACATGCGGGCTCGCGCCGGCGTAGCGAACCTCCAGCGAGGGCGCGTCGGTGGTGCAGGCGGACAGCGCCTCGGGATCCACCGCCTCGGGGGACTCCAGCACCTCGGGCGGCGCCAGCGTCGTGCCGGTGTCGTCTGTCGGCGGGGCGGTGTCGTCCGTGGTGCCGCTGTCGGTGGTCTGGGTTGTGGGGGAGGTGTCGTCGGACGAGGCGTCCTTCCCGTTGTCTTTGCAGCCGCTCGCCAGCGCTGCGACGATGCCCATGAGGATGGTTGCTTGATGCCGCATTGACGCTCCCTTCAACCGCGGCAGCCTACTCGGCTACCGGGGGGGTGGCAACCGTCAGAGGCCGCGGAGGAGGAAAGGACTGTCGGCGACGAGGATGGCGGGCCAGCTGTCGATGAGGCTGCTGAAGCCGACGGGGTCGTTGCCCTCAATGTTGCGCCCCAGGAAGTGAGCGGCGGTCCGCCAGCTGTCGGGATCGAAGCGCTCCTCGTTCAGGTAGAGGCCCAGCAGCCGCGGAGTGCCGGCGGCGTAGATCGTCTCGTGATCGACCCAGGCGCCTGCGTTGTCGCTGGGGAGGGCGACGTTGTCGAAGCTGGCGATGAGGTGCACCGGCGCCTCGTAGCCGTCGATGTTCACGTCGTGGAGGGCGCCGGCGTTTCCATAGGACATGGAGTTGCCGCAGATCTCCCCGTCCTCCTCGGTCGCGACCCGGTTGTGGTAGGGGCCGCCCACGGTCATCTCGCCGCCGTCGTCCATCACATGGTAGAAGGCCGCGCACTTGCTGTAGGCGCTGGCGAAGATCTTGGAGCTGCGGTCGTAGACCAGGAAGTGCGGCCGCCCGTCGGCGTCACGACCCAGGAACTCAGCGCTGTGGCCGTTGGTGTCCAGCGGGTTCTGGTTGGTGCGGTTGTCCCAGGTCAGCGCTGTGTTCAGGTTGTTGTAGAGCGTCTTGTCGACGACCTCGCCGTCCGCGGTGAGGGTGAGGTGGTAGAAGCCGTTGTAGGGCCGCACCGTGACGGTGCCGGTCAGGTGGTAGAGCGCCGGATCGTCGGCGTCCTGGACCACGTCCGCGGAGTTCACGTAGTAGGCCGTCCGGTTGCGCTCGCCGGCGGGGCCTTCGTAGATCCGGGGACCGTGGGTGGTGGAGAGGCTGGGGTCCATGTCGTAGAGGTCGTGGAAGCTGAGCCCGAAGCGCCGCTCCAGCGCGCCGTGGTGATCGAAGCTGTGCCCCTGAAAGCTCGCCCCGATCAGGTAGTAGAAGCCGTCATCGTCCGCGTAGAGGTAGGGCTCGCCGCTGTCGTCGTGGAGCCGCTCGTAGTTCATGGTCAGCACGACATCGCTGCCGGGGAGGGTGGCGTTTCCGTGATGGACGAAGCCCACGCAGTCCGGGGCGGAGGCGTCCGTGCAGGCGCTGACGTTGAGCCACTCGAAGCCGGCGGCGTCCACGGCGGCGGTCTTGACGCCAGGGAAGGTCGGGTCGTAGATCTCGTGGGTGTCGCTGCCGCCGTCGTTCTCGGTGGAGAAGGCGAGCAGGCCGCCGACGAGGCGCCTGACCTCGACGATGGGTGTGCCGTAGTCGGTGGTGTCGAGGGACCAGAGCACATCGCCGGCGCGCAGGCCGAAGGCCGGGCTGTCCATCAGGGCCATGGCGTACACACCGGCCTGATCGCCGACGTTGAACGGGCTGATGGCCGCGGGCGGGTAGTCCGGCGTCGACAGCGGCACCTCGAGCGGGGCGTAGTCGAAGCCGGGGGCGGGCACCTCTCCCAGCGCGAGCACGTGCTCCTCCGAGGCCCAGCAGAGCTCATCGCCCTGGAGGACGCCGAGGCGCAGGGTGATGAGCTGCCCGGGGGCCGGGGCGCCCTGGAGGTAGGCGCTGGCGCCCTGGATGTCCGTGCGCCCGCAGCGGGTGAGCTGGCCGCCATCGGCGAAGGTCTGCTCCAGACAGAAGCCCTCGGCCGCGACGTCTGCGCCATTGACAACGCCGTCGATCATCGCGATGGGCACCGACGCCACGTGCGGGCTCGCCCCGACGTAGCTCACCTCGAAGGCGGGCGGCGCGGTCGCCGTGCAGGGGCTCAGCGCGTCCGTGAGCACAGCCTCGGGGGCCTCGATGTGATCGGGGAGGATGACCGGCGGGGCGGTGTCATCTGTGGTGGGGGGGGTGGTGTCGGTGTCGGTGTCGACGAGCGCGCTGTCTTCGCTGGTCGGTGTCCTGGCGTCGTTGGGCTCCTTGCGGGGCCCCTCCGCCGTACAGCCAGCGCCGAGGAGGAGCCCCAGGTGGATGACGATTGAGCTGATCGGGGTGTGCAAGAGCGCTCCCGCTGGCGAATAACCGCGTTTCCGGCTGCGCTTACAGACCTTCGAGGTCGAAGGGGCTGTCCGCGACGAGGATGTTGGGCCAGTCCAGGATGAGGCTGTTGAAACCCGCGGGGTTGTCACCGTCGGCATTGTAGCCCACATACATCGAGGCGATGGACCAGCCGGTCGGAGCGTAGGGGGTGTCGTTCAGGTAGAGCCCCATCAGGCGGGGGACGCCGACCTCGTAGGCGGAGGCGGTGGAGCCCGGGCTCTGGTTGATGTTCCGGCCGGAGTTGTCGAACATCACCGTGAGATCGACCGGCTCGTCGAAGCCGTCGATGTTGAGCGCGCGCAGCCCGTTGACGTTGCCGTAGGCCCGCGAGCTGCCGCAGAGATCGCCCTCCTCCGGAGAGACGAAGCGGTTCTGGTAGGGGCCTCCGACGCTCACCACGCCGCCCCGATCGACCACATGGTAGAAGCCCGAGCACTCGCTCAGGTCCGTGGGGAGGATCGACACATTGCGGTCGTAGATCAGGAAGTGATCGTGGCCGTCCGGATCGACGCCCAGGTGCTCCGCGCTGTGGCCCAGCGGACCGAGCGGCCCCTCGCCGGTCGGGGTGTCCCAGGTGAGGTCTTCGTTCAGGTTGTTGTAGAGCGTCTTCTCCACGATCTCGCCGTCCGCCGTGAGGACGAGGTGGTAGAAGCCGTTGAACGGGGCGACGTTGATGGTGCCGGTCAGGTGGTACAGCGTCGGGTCGACGGCGTCCTGGACCGCGTCCGCGGAGTTGATGTAGTAGGCGGGCCGGTAGGAGACGCCGCTGGGGCCACGGAAGGTGATCGGGGCGTGCTCATCGGCGAGGTTGGGATCCTGCCCGAAGAGCTCGTAGAAGCTGTGGGAGAAGCGCTCCTCCATGGCGTCGGTGTGATCGACGGTGTGGCCCTGAAAGACGGTCCCGACGAGCGCGTAGTCCGAGATGCCTTCGTAGTAGTAGGGCTGGCCGGATGGATCGAGCAGCAGCTCGTAGGCCATGGTGACGGTCACCCCCGCCTCGGTCATCACCGCGTTGCCGTGGTGGATGTGGCCGTAGCAGTCCGCGTCGCCGGGCTCATCGCAGGGCTCTCCGCGCAGCCACTGGAAGCCGGCGACGTCGACGCCCCCCACGACGACGCCGTCGAAGTCATCGTCGTAGACCTCCTCCTCGCCCGTGCCGTCCCGGCTCTCCACGGAGAAGCTCATCAGCCCGTTGGCGAGGCGGTTGACCTCGATGATGGGGGTCTCCGTGATGTCGACGTAGTCGGTGGCGTCGAAGGACCAGAGCAGATCGCCGCCGCTCACGCCGAAGCTCGGCGCGTCCATCAGGGCCATGGCGTAGAACGCGGTCTCGCCTGCGCGGTTGAACACCCCGACCGCCGCGGGCGGGTAGTCCGGGGTGCTCAGCGTGTCGCCCCGCGGGGCGTAGTCGTACCCGGTCGTGGGGATATCCCCCAGCGCGACGTCGCGGCCCTCGGCCTCCCAGCAGAGGCTCTCCCCCACCACGGCGCCGAGGCGCAGGGAGACCGTCTGCCCGGGGGCCGGGGCGCCCTGGAGGTAGGCGCTGGCGCCCTGGATGTCCGTGCGCCCGCAGCGGGTGAGCTGGCCGCCGCCGGCGAAGGTCTGCTCCAGGCAGAAGCCCCCGGCCGCGATGTCTGCGCCATTGACAACGCCGTCGACCACCGCGATGGGCACCGACGCCACGTGCGGGCTCGCCCCGACGTAGCTCACCTCGAAGACGGGCGGCGCGGTGGCGTCGCAGTCCGTCAGCGTGTCCGGGGAGAGGTCGTCGGGATCCTCGACGCCTTCTCCGCCCTGGGAGTCGGTGGAGGTGTCGGTCGGCGTGGTCTCCGTGTCGACCTGCGTGACCGTGTCATCCGGCGCGCTGACCCCAGCGCTGTCGTCCGCCGGGGCTTTGTCGTCGTCGGCACACCCGAGGGCGGCGAGCAGGAGGAAGAAGGGGGTGGTGCTACAAGCCATGCAGTAAGAATGGGCTGTCGGCGACCAGGAGGGTCGGCCAGTGTGTGACGAGGCTGTTGAAGCCGACGGGGTCGTTGCCCTCGATGTTACGTCCCAGGAAGGTCGCGACTGAACGCCAACCGTCGGGGTTGAAGCCATCCTCGCTCAGGTAGAGGCCCAGCAGCCGCGGGGTGCCGGCCGCGTAGGTCGTCTCGAGGTTGGACCAGGCGCTGCCCTGGTCCGAGGGCAGCGCGACGTTGTCGAAGCTGGCGATGAGCTGAACAGGGGCGTTGTAGTTGTCGAGGCGGACATCACTCAGGGTGCTGGCGTTGCCGTAGGACATGGAGTTGCCGCAGATGTCCCCGTCCTCCTCGGTCACGACCCGGTTGTGGTAGGGGCCGCCCACGGTCATCTCGCCGCCCCGATTGACGATATGGTAGAAGGCCGAGCACTTGGGGGAGGTGGTGGGGAGGACCGAGGCGCTGCGGTCGTAGACCAGAAAGTGCTCGGCCCCGCGCCCGTCGTAGCCCATGAACTCCGCGTTGTGTCCGAGGGTGTTCAGCGGAGAGATGTTGAGGGGGTGGTCCCAGGTGAGGTCTTCGTTCAGGTTGTTGTAGAGCGTCTTCTCCACGACCTCGCCGTCCGCGGTGAGGATGAGGTGGTAGAAGCCGTTGTAGGGCGCGATGGTGAGCGTGCCGGTCAGGTGGTACAGCGCCGGATCATCGACGTCCTGGACTACATCCGTGGAGTTCACGTAGTAGGCCGAGCGGCTCGTCTCGTTGCCCGGGCCGAAGTAGGAGCGCTGGCCGTGGGCCTCGCAGAGGTCGGGGTCCAGCTCGAAGAGCTCGTGGAAGCTCAGCTCGAAGGCTCGCTCCAGCACACCGTGGTGATCGGAGGTGTGTCCCTGAAAGCTCGCCCCGACGAGGTAGTAGGGCTCCTGGCCCGGGTAGAAGTAGGGCTCGCCGTCGTCGTCATAGAGCCGCTCGTAGCTCATCGTCAGCGTGACGTCGCTGCCGGGGATGGTGGCGTTTCCGTGGTGGACGAAGCCCATGCAGCTCGCGTCGTCGGCGTCCGCGCAGTCTCCGGACTTGAGCCACTCGAAGCCAGCGGCGTCCAGGGTGAGGGCGGTCCTGCCGGGGTAGGTGGGCTCGAAGATGTGGTGGGTGTAGTCGGTGGCGTCGTGTTCGAGGTTGAAGCTGAAGAGGCCGTTGGTCAGTCGGTTGACCTCGGTGATGATTCCGCTGCCGTAGCTGGCGCTGTCGAAGGACCAGAGGACGTCGCCTGCGTGGACGCCGAAGGCCGGGCTGTCCAGCAGGGCCATTGCGTACAGGAACGAGTCGCCCGTGTTGACCATCCCGATCGCCGCGGGCGGGTAGTCTGGCGTGGACAGGGGGGTGCCCAGCGGCTCGTACGCGAAGCCGGGGGCTGACACCTCCCCGAGCGCCGTGGGGTGCTCTTCAGGCGCCCAGCACAGCTCGTCGTTCACGATGGCGCCGAGGCGCAGGGAGACCGTCTGCCCGGGGGCCGGGGCGCCCTGGAGGTAGGCGCTGGCGCCCTGGATGTCCGTGCGCCCGCAGCGGGTGAGCTGGCCGCCGCCGCTGAAGGTCTGCTCCAGGCAGAAGCCCCCGGCCGCGACGCTCGCGCCATCAACCACCACGATGGGCACCGACGCCATATGCGGGCTCGCCCCGACATAGCGGACCTCGAAGGTGGGCGGCGTTATCAGCGTGCAGGCGCTCAGATCGGCCGGGAGCACGGTCTCAGGGGCCTCGATGTTCACCGGGAGATCCGGCGAGGACGCTGTATCCACGGTGTCCGTCGTCGCGTCTGTGTCGTCGCCGCTCGCGGTGGCTGGCGCCCCGGTGTCGTCCGTTGCGGTGGTGCTCGGGTTCAGCGGGTCGTCTGGGCGCGTGTTCTTGGAGTCGGGTGAGCACCCCAACAGAGCTACAGCCATCCACCCGAAGGTGAAGAGAGGAGAGAGAAGATCTTGGATGGGGGCTCCCTGCCGGTGGCGGACACTACTTGTCGGGGTAGGAGAGCCGCAACATCTAAAAATCACGGAAGTCTTCCAGTGAGACGCAGTGGAGCTGGATCCGATCGTTGAAGGCGGTCCAGGCCAGATAGGCAGCGAGACACTCCTGATTGAAGACCCAGTCGGGCGCCGTTATCGGCGGGGCCATCAGCCCCGCCTCGAAGAGGGGCTCCAGGGCCAGGGCGTCGCCGAGCGTCATCCGGCCCGCGAACAGGCGCAGCGGGGCGTCCCGCCGGCCCTCCTGCATGGCCTTCAGCAGGAAGGTGTGGGTCGAGAGCATGCCCTTCAGGTAGACGACGTCCTTGGTGAAGACCACACCCCCACGCACGTCGCCGCCGCGGAAGATGCGCGCCGCCGAGTGGTAGCTCTCGGACTCGGACTGGCCCGCCTCCCGAAAGAGCTGGAACACCTCGATGAAGTCCGCCCCCTCCAGCCCGGCGTCCACCGCCAGGATCCGCAGGGCGATGCGGCGGAGGCGGTGGAGGTCCATGGTGTCGGTGATCATCTCGGCCAGCGTGGCCAGGCCCTCCTGGGCGCAGGTGGTGCGGGGGCTCGAGAGGCCGAGGCTGGTGAGCAGGGGCTGCGCGCGCCCGTTGCGCTTGGTCGCGGTGTGCACCAGCGCCTCGTGCTCCAGGAGCTGGGCGAGCTGCACGGCGCTGAAGCGGGCGTCGGCGCGCAGCCGCACCCGCTTGGAGCCGGCGGTGGCCAGGGGGGCCATGCCCTCGCCCAGCTCCACGGGCAGGGCGGGCAGGAAGTGGTCGCCCAGCCGCTCCCGCAGCCACGCCGCGGCCTCCTCCGCGTTCATGTCGCCGCCGTCCGTCACGGGGGGCGCGCAGCCCTCGGTGACCCGGATGAAGTGACTGGCGGCGTCGAGGTGGGTGGGGGAGCCCGGGTGGATGGGCTCGTCGGGGGCGCCGTACACGGCGCAGGCGATCTCGGTGAAGGCCGGAGTGCCCGCGCGCTCCAGCATCTCCGCCGCCTCCAGGTAGCTGGCGGCGGTGCGATCGAGGAAGGCGCCCGCGGGGTGCCCCGTGTCCAGGCCAACCCGCAGGTCGTGCAGCGCAGTCTTGTGCTCGCTCAGGTCAGCGGGGGGCGTGTCGATCACGGGCAGGGCCGGCGCGCCCGCGCGCACGGACGCCAGGAAGGTCGCCTCGTGTTCAGGCGGCCACCCCAGCGTGCCGAGCACCCGGATCTTCCGGGCGACCTTGACCAGCGCCCGGTCCTGCTCCCGCAGACGCTTCAGCACGACCCCGTCGATCGCGCCGTCAGACACGCCGTCGATCACTTCGCGGCGGCGTCCTGGTATTGAACGGCGACGCCGGCCAGGGCCTCGAAGAAGCTGAGCGCGGTGTCCGTGTCGGTGAAGGAGCCGCCGCAGAGCTTGGGCACGTTCCCGGAGAAGAGGTCGTCGCAGGTCAGGGCCTCGATGTCCGTCAGGCACTCACGGGCGGACTGGCGGGCAGTGTTCACGTCCGAGAGATCCTCCTCGGCGCCGTAGAGGTCGTCGGCGATGCAGGTGTCGGTGACGGTGGAGAGCTGGTCGACGCAGAGGTCCACCGGCTGGCCCAGGGCGTCGATGATCTCCTGAGGGATGCTGTCGCCGAAGACCTCAGCGATGATGCAGGTGTCGAGCTGAGTGCAGAAGCTCTCGGTGAAGCGCTCGCAGAGCTCGTCGTTGGTCTCGCTGGTCGAGGACTGGGCCTCGGAGAAGGTCTCCTGGGCGTCCGCGCCCTGGGTGCCGCACTCGGTCGGCGTGGTGGCGATCTTCAGGTCGTCGATGGAGCCGGTGAAGTTGTCGCACTCGCCCGCGTCGGCGGCGTCGGCGATGGCGTCGGTGCACTCGGTGAGGGCCGCGGCGGACACGGTGTCCAGCGTGCCGCCCTCGGCGTCGGCGCAGCTCGCGTCCAGCGCTCGGGTGCTGGTGAGGCACTCGGCGGAGAGGGCTTCAGCGCTGACGGAGCGCTCGCCCTCGGCGCAGGTGACGGCCCAGTCGCAGAGGGCCTCACAGTAGGAGGTCTGGACGCCGCCTTCGAGGGCGTCCTTGGCTTCGTCGCAGCCGACGGTGGCGGTGAGGGCAGCGCAGCCAAACAGGACAGAGATCAGGCGGTTCATCGTGGTGTCTCCTCTCGATGTGGGATCAATCTACCCGCTCACTGCGAAGGTAGCAGACGTGACCTCCTCGACGCCCCCGTCTTCCAGGGGGATCTCGAAGCGGAGGCGGTAGTCGCCGGGCGCGATGACGAGCCCACCGGGGACGGTCCGGGTGAGCGGTAGAGTCACGGTCCAGTAGAAGGTGCGACTGCTGGCGTCGTCGTCGTACTCGGGATCGACGAGCAGGCTCCAGTGGAAGTTGTAGTCGTCGCTCATGGCCGGGACGCCGTTGGGGCGCAGCACGGGCTGTCCGTCGCCGGTCTCCAGCCACGCGATCGGCGCGCCGAGCCAGGGGTCGGTGCCCTGGACCGTGACGACGACGTTCTCCAGCGGGCCGTAGCTGGCGCTGGCGTCGAGGCTGAGCTGCCCCACACCCTCAGCGGTCTGGGGCGCGTAGGGGGTGTAGTCGTCCGGGGTGAAGGGCTCGATGGGCGAGGGCTCGTCGAGCTCGTCGTAGGTGCCCATGTGGCTGCCGAAGGTGTCGACGGCCCGATCGGAGAGGTACTCGCCCTGTCGGGGCCCCCACAGCGCGCCGCTGGCCTCGTAGCCCCCCTGCCACCAGTCATCCTCCAGGATGGAGTAGCCGAGGTAGTCCTGGGTGTAGCCCAGGAACATCATCTGGCCGACCTCGTCGTGGTCCTCGGCGATGCGCTCCAGGATGCCCTCGGCGAGCAGGGTGCCGGGCTCGCCGGGGAAGGTGACGAAGTACAGATCGCCGATCTGCCCGGCGGTCATCACGGTCTGGTTGGGGGCGGGGAAATCCTCGGTGAAGGCGAGGCAGCCCTGGTCCAGGCCCTCCACGGTGGTCTCGGGGTCGCAGTCGTCGTCGCCCTCGCAGTAGACGCCGCCGTACTCGAAGGGGAAGGTCTCGTCGTCGTAGCCGATCCACTCGCGGTCGATGTGGGAGCGGTGGGTGCTGGCGGAGACGGTGGGCTCATCGAGCCAGACGATGTCCCCGATGGCGAGCTCCACGGCGTCGGCGACGGCGACCCCGACCTGCTCCATGCGGTCGTAGCCCTCGGGGCGCTCGGCGCCCTCCTGAAAGGTGATCTCGGGGTTGCCCGGGGACATGTCGGCGCCCCAGGAGTTGAACATGGTGACCTGCACCGAGCGGTCGAAGCGGTCGGAGACCGCCTGCTCGATGCCGCCGGAGGCGTCCTGGCTCAGGGTGAGGTCGTCGATGCTGAGCACGGTGCCGTGGATCGCGTAGGCCATGACCAGGGCGTCCAGCTCGCCGTCCCGCTCCACTGCGATGAGGGGGATGTCGCCGTTCTCGTAGGTGAGGCCGTCCTCGCAGCGGCGGTCGTCGTGGCCGTCGCCGCTGTAGGCGCTGCCGATGCCGATGCGGGCGGGGGCGAGGTCGGCGTAGGCGGCCTCTACCGTGTCGGCGATGCTGTCGATGAGGGCGTCGTAGAAGTCGGGGAAGAAGGTGTCGGCGATCAGATCGAAGATGCCGCCGCCGTCGATGATGCGGCCGGGCCCGGAGTGGGTGTGGGTGGCGCCGATGACCAGCGCGTCGTCCATGGGGCGCTCGAGGCGGTCCTCCAGCTCCATGACGAGGGCGCGGCGGAGCTGCTGGAACATGCCGACGGCGTCGATGCGGACGAAGACGACCTCGTGGGTCGCGCCGCGGGAGATGACGGTGACGTCGATCTCGGGGTGGCCGTGGAGGGTGGTGGTGGCGGGGTAGATGTCGGCGAAGGGGGAGTTCGATGAGGGGGCGTCGAAGGGGCCGAAGCCGGCGGTGCCGATGCCGAGGGGGGCGGGGATGCGGGCGGTGGCGACGCCGGCCATGACCTCGCCGGGGTCGGGCCAGGTGACGGCGGTGTCGTCGGCGTCGGCGTCGTCTTTGCCGCAGCCGGTCAGAGAGAGGGCGAGGAGGGAGAGGAGCATGGGTCTACCCGGAGCCGATCGGTCAGGTGGGTTTATTAACATTGATGGTTGGTGGGCGACTTCTTACTGACCCCCACGCCCCCACGCCCCCACCCCACCCCCGCGAACGAAGAGAGTTCTGGGCGCGTAGCGCGACAGCTCCGATCCTCCGAGCGGCTGCTTCACAGCGACTCCAGCGGCTTGCACGCGCCGCACGGCGCGCGCCAACTGCGAAGAGGCCCCTCTGAGGAACGCGACGTCCCAGCGCCGCACACTAGAGGGTGTTGCGACGTCAGATACCTCGCCGCAAGGCGACATCAGGAGGCAAGCCCAGCCGCCCCGAAATCCATGACGCCCTCACGTCCCCAACTTCCGCCAGTCCGCACCGCATCCCCACCCTCTCGATGAGTCCCCACCCTTCTCCAGAACGCGCCGCATGGCGCGCGCCAACTGCGAAGAGGTTCCTCTGAGGAACGCAACGTCCCAGCGCCCCACGCGAGAGGGTGTTGCGACGTCAGATGCCTCGCCGCAAGGCGACATCAGGAGGCAAGACCTTGCGAACACGTGGACGGTTTTCGA
>Ga0316204_10008100_pt1 | contig 14893 bp, 13 predicted proteins | sample 6monrhotite_MG_2_FD_205661 | JGI IMG/M metagenome (GOLD analysis project Ga0316204, IMG submission 205661) | Microbial mat bacterial communities from mineral coupon in-situ incubated in ocean water Damariscotta River, Maine, United States -... | ecosystem: Environmental > Aquatic > Marine >...
CTTCCAGCCGCGATCGCCGTAGCGAACCTGGAGGTAGGCCGGCCCCTCACCGATCATGAGGTCGCCGCCGCGCATATCGGGTCCCTCCGGCAGGATCTCAGGCTCCGCGTCCACCTCGCCGTACCAGGGGTCTCCGGGCTTCCAGTCCTCCGGGGCGTCAGCCGGGCGCACCGCGTTGGGGTTGCGGAAGGAGGCGATGGTGGTCTGCCCCCGACCGCTGACCCAGCAGTGCTCCAGCAGCGGCGTGGGCACGAGCCACTCGGGGTGCTCCCGGTCCCTGACCAGCAGCCGCCGCCGGTGCGCCCCGCCCTCGGGGTCCAGCCAAGCCCGCTCGCCGAGTCGCTCGGCGACGCGGTCGAACAGCGCCGTCGCCCGATCCATGGTCAGGATCGAGCGCACGATCGCGTTGATGGCCTGGCGCATGGGCAGGTGCCCCGCGGGCACGACGCCGTCGCGCGCCTCCAGATGCTGGTAGCGCTCGTCAAACTCCGCCATCTTCCCTCCTCTTCGGAGAGACTACCTCAGCTGACGGAGCTCAGGCTGCGGCGCCGCGGCGGGTCCGGGGCTCACCCAGCCTGCGCAGGCCCACGAAGCGGTGGTCCGCGTCCAGCGAGAGCAGGAACCAGCCCTGCAGACCGTCGCCGCTGACGAAGCGCCGCATCACCTCCACAGGCAGGGAGATGCGCCGCCCGTCGGCGGCGGTGGCGATCAGGTGCCGGGCCTCACCGCGGTACCACCGCAGCAGATCATCCCGGCCGACATCGACGAAGATACGGATGGTGCTCATGCCCCCCGCTTCGGCCCGAGCCGGCGGCGGGTTGAGCCGTTCTGCCGCCCGCTACTTCACCTCGGGCTCGACCCGCACCATCACGAACTTCGCCGGGTCGTAGAAGTCGGTGATGAAGGCGTTGACCGCCTCCAGATCCATGGCGCCAGCGCGCTCGGCCATGGACTCCCGCCAGCCCGCGGGCAGCCCGCGGGCGCTCTCCCAGAGCCAGTCGTCCAGCACCTGCCCCGGGGCCTGCTGGCTGAAGGCGCGCTCCCCCATCAGGTTGCCCACCGCCGCGTCCAGCTCCTCCTGGGTGATGCCGTCGGCGTGGAAGGTGTCCAGCACCGCGCGGAGCTTCTCCTCGGTGCGCTCGGCGTTCTCCACCCGGGTGAAGGTGGTCAGGCCGTAGGGGCCCGGCTCGGGGCCGCCGGCGAAGCGCGCGCCCGCGCCGTAGGTCTCACCGCCGTCGTGGCGCAGCGACAGATACAGCCGGGAGTAGAAGTGACCGCCGAGGACATGGCTGGCGACGAGCATCGCCGCGTAGTCCTCGTGGGTCCAGGGCAGCGACTCCCGCCCGAGCGCGAAGTACACCTGGGTGAGGGTGGGCATGGGCACCTGCGTCAGCGGCGGCCGATCGGTGTTCAGCGGCGAGAAGGTGGGCGCGAGGTTGTCCGGCCCGGCCTCCACCGGCGGCAGCAGCCCGACGACCAGCTCGTCGATCTCCGCGCGGTTCAGGTCGCCGGCGAAGCCCACCGTGCGGCCGGGCAGCCGCACGAGGGTGTTGCGGACGTCCGAGAGCTTCGCCACATCGGTGACCATCGGCGTCGGCTCTTCGTAGCCGTCCAGGCGCGGATCGCCGGCCGCGAACAGCAGCTCGCGGCCCGCCTGCTCCAGGCGGAAGCTGGGGTCCTTGATCTGCCCCTCCCAGGCGACCGTGCGGCCCTTCTTGGCGCGCTTCAGCTCGCTGGGGTCGTAGTCCCGGTTGTAGATCACGTCCTGGATCAGCTCCAGGCCGTCCGCCAGATCCTCCTTCAGGCAGCTGAAGGTCAGGGTCGCGCCGAAGTCGTCGCTGCCCAGATCCATGTCCGCGGCCAGGGCGTCCACCCGCGCCCGCAGCGACCCCTCGGGATCGTAGATCTGCATGTTGAAGGCCTCCTCGCCGCCGCTCTCGCGGAACCAGGGCGACCAGGCGCCGGCGGGGAAGTGCAGCCGCACCTCCACCAGCGGGGCGCGGTGGTCCTCGACCAGCACCACGCGGCCGATGTCGGGGACCTCCCAGCTGACCGGGGCCTTGGGGTTGGCGACCGGCGGGTCGGCGAGGGCGGGCGTCGTGAGCCAGCTGAGTCCAGTGAGCGCGAGGGCGCCTGCGGTGAGCGCGATCATTCCGGCTTCCCCTTCTTGACCGTGAATTCCACGGGCTGGGCGGTGGCGATGTAGCGGGCCCAGACCTTCTCGACGTCCTTCAGGGTCACCGCCTCGTAGCGGGCCGCGAAGCCCTCTACTCCCAGGGCGTCGTCGCCCATCCAGGCGTAGGCGCGGCCGATGTCGTCGGCCTGGCTCGACGCGTAGTAGCTGCCCTCCAGCTCCTGCCGCAGCAGGGCCCGTCGGGCGACGGCGAGGTTCTCCTCGGTCAGCCAGGCCCGCTCGTTCAGAGTGTCCACCGTTCCGTCGATGAGCTTAAGCGCCCGGCGACGGCTGCGGGTGGGCAGGCTGATGGAGCCGAAGAGCATGAGGCCGCCGGACTGGAACTGGTCCACGTACATGCCGAAGCCATCCAGAGCCTTGCTCTGGCCGACCACCAGCTCCTCCCGGAAGCGGTCCACCGAGCCGCTGGAGAGCATCTGCCCCAGCAGCTTCATGGCCCAGTAGTCCGGGTCCCCGGGGGCGGGGGCGATGTAGATGTGTGCCGCCAGCTTCACCGGCGGGATGTCGTCCTGGAGATCGACCCGCTCGGGGAAGGTCCAGTCCTGCAGGGAGGGCACCTCCGGGGGCACCGTGTGCTCCTCGGGCAGATCGCCGTAGTACTCGGCGACCCGCTCCAGGGTCCAGGGGCCGTTGACGGGGCCCACGATCACGAGGTGCAGGTTGGCCGGCCGGTAGTAGCCCTCGTAGAACTTGCGGGCGAGCTCCAGGTCAGCGCCCTGGATGTCCTCCTTGGTGCCCGCCGGGCTGTGGCCGTAGGGGTGCTCACCGAACAGGCCCCTCAAGCCGGTGATCAAGAGGCGGCCCGTGGGGTTGTTCTCCGTGCGCAGCCGCAGCTCCTCGGTGACGATCTTCTTCTCGTTGTCCAGGTTCTCCTGGTCCAGCACGAGGTTCACCAGCCGATCGGCCTCCAGCTGGAGCACGCGGTCGTGCTGCTCCGGCGGGATCTCCGAGATGTACACGGTGTTGTCGAAGGCCGTGTAGGCGTTCTCGGTGCCGCCGTTGGAGGTGTGGTGCCGGGAGTACACGTCCTTGTCGTAGTTGGACGTGTCGCCGAACATGAAGTGCTCGAACAGGTGGGCGAAGCCCGCCTCGCTGGCGGCTTCGTGGGCGCTGCCGACCTGCACCCAGGTCTGGGTGGCGACCACGGGGTGGTCCGGGTCCGAGAGCACCGAGACCTTGAGCCCGTTGTCCAGCGTGGTGGTGAAGTAGCCGTACTCGGGCGTAGGCGGCCCCTCGGGCTCGGCCTCCTCCTCCTCCGGGCAGCCCTCCTCGCCGGCCTCCTCGGGATCACACGGCGCGGACTCCTCGGCGGAGTCCTCAGCCGTCTCCTCGGCGTCCTGGGCGAGCGCGGGCGGGGCGAAGAGCCCCATCCCGGACAGCAACAGCATCATCAGCGACCTCGGTGCGTAGTACCGCACCCCAGGTAACTCAGATGCCGAAACGCAGTCCCACGTTGCCGCCGAAGGCCTCGCCGCTCAGGCTGCCGGTGGCCTGCCCGTAGACGCGGAACTTCAGGACGTTCAGCTGCGCGCCCAGGAAGGCGTGGTCCGAGATCTCCGTGGGGTTCTCCACGACCTCGAGGTCCAGCCCCATATTGCCAATGTTCTGATCGTCGGCGTTGTCGCCGCCGCTGGCGATGAGCTCGCCGCCGATGGTTCCGCGGGAGCCCGCGTTGCCGCCGTTGATGTTCATGCCGGCGCCGCCGAAGATGGACAGCACCTTGAGCATCTGGATGTTGGTCGAGACCTCCAGCGGGATGGTCGTGGTGCCGGCGCTCAGGGAGTACGAGCCGCTGGCGTTCCAGGTCACGGTCTGTCCGCTCAGGTCGAGATCGATGGGCAGGGCCTTGTCCAGCTCCAGCTTGTAGTTGGCCCGGGTGTAGCCGGTGTTGAAGGACAGGCCGCCCCAGGTCAGCCCGGTCAGGTCGCGGGACTTGATCACGTCGATCTGCAGGTGGCCGCCGACGTTGCTGAGCTGACCCGTGAAGGGGTCCTCGTTGATCGGCAGCTGCATGTAGTTGGCGTAGATCTTGAAGCGCCGCAGCGGGCTCTCGTCGTCGGAGAACATGCCCAGGTTCAGGCCGACCATGCCGGCGACCTGCAGGGAGAAGCCGGACTCGGGCAGCTTGCCGTCGCCGGAGCCGAGGCTGAGCCCGTTGCCCGAGACGCCGCTGCCGAAGGAGCCGCCGACGATGAAGCGGTCGAAGTTGGAGCCGTAGTCCAGGCCCATGCCCTTGGTGGAGATCACCGAGGCGTTGGCCATCTCGCGCACGAAGGCCGCGTGGTCGGGGAGGTTCAGGGTCTGCTCGACCCGCTCCTGGATACCCGACTCGATCTCGGCGGTGTCCAGCCCGAGGGAGTCAGCGGTCTGCTGATCGACGTTGAAGGTGAAGCTCTGGGCGCTGGCGGGGGCGGCCAGGAAGAGGCCGGCGGCGGCGAAGGTCCAGGAGAAGGCGCGGGACATAGCAGCTCCAAGGGGGAGGGTCAGCGGGTGCATCGTACATCGGCGAAAGGGCGGGACGGTGGAGGAGTTGTTGCATCAGACTTTCACCCCGTTTATTAGTTATACAACTAAGTAATTATCTGGAAGGCCCATGAACACACGACAGAAGCTCGCGCTGCTGGCCGCCCTCTACATGGCCCAAGGGCTGCCCTACGGCTTCTTCACCCAGGCGCTGCCGGTGCTGCTGCGGGAGCGCGGCCTCTCGCTGGAGGCGATCGGCCTGACCAGCTTGCTGGCGCTGCCCTGGGCCCTGAAGTTCGTCTGGGCGCCGGCCGTGGACCGGCTGGGGAGCCGGCGGGGCTGGATCCTGGGCACGCAGGCGGCGGGCGCGGCGGCGCTGCTGGCGCTGGCGGCGGTGGATCCGACCGCGGGGCTGACGCCGCTGCTGGCCGGGGTGTTCATCGTGAACGCCCTGGCCGCGACCCAGGACATCGCCACGGACGGGCTGGCGGTGCGGCTGCTGGGGGCGGCCGAGCGGGGGCTGGGCAACGGGGTGCAGGTGGCCGGATACCGGGTCGGCATGATGCTCGGCGGCGGCGCGCTGCTGGTCGCCGCGGCGGCGCTGGGCTGGTCGGGGATCTTCATCGCGATGGCCGCGCTGGTGGCCCTGAGCAGCCTCCCCCTGTGGCGGGCGGATCCGACGGCGCTGCGCGCGGCGAGCGCGGCCACCGCCACACCCGGCCCCGGCGCCAGCCTCAGCACCGGCGTCGGCGCGCGGCCGGATCCAGCGCCGCCCGCGGCGAGGCTGTCCGCCGGCTGGCTCGCCCTGCTGCTGGCGTTCAAGGCCGGCGACGCGCTGGCCCAGGGCATGCTGCGGCCCTGGCTGGTGGACCGGGGCCTGGGGCTCTCGGAGATCGGCGCGCTGGTCGGCGGCGTGGGCTTCGGCGCCGGGCTGGCGGGGGCGCTGGTGGGCGGGGCGCTGATGAGCTGGGGGCGGCGCGCGGGGCACCCCGAGGCCTGGCTGCTGGCGGCGGCCGGAGGGCTGCAGGCGCTGTCGCTCGGCGGCTACGCGCTGGTCGCCGCCGGGGACGGCGCGGGGCTGGTGGCCGCCTGTGGCTTCGAGCACTTCGCCGGCGGGGTGGCCACGGCCGCGCTGTTCACCTGCATGATGGACCGCTGCCGCCCGGCGCAGGCGTCCACGGACTACACCATCCAGGCGTCGGTGGTGGTGATCGCCAGCGGCGCGGCGGCCGCCGCCAGCGGCGCGCTCGCGGCCGCGGTGGGCTGGGTGTGGTTCTTCCGGATCGCCGCGGCGCTGGGACTGCTGGGGGCGCTGGCCGCCGCCGCCTGGGCGATCCATCAGGGCCGGACAGCGCGCCGCGCCGTCCGCCGTGCGAACATCGAACCGGAGGTGCTCTCGTGCACGTGATCCCGCTCGGCGTCGGCGACGCCTTCTCGCTCCTCTACTACTCGACCTGCTTGCTGGTGGAGGCCGAGGGCACGCGGCTGCTGATCGACTGCCCCCACCCGGTGCGCAAGATCCTCGCCGAGAACGCCCCGGGCATCGACCTCGACAGCATCGACGCGGTGGTGCTGACCCACCTGCACGCGGACCACTGCTCGGGGCTGGAGCCGCTGGGCTTCTTCTCGCACTTCGTCCTGGGCCGCCCGGCGAGGATGCTGAGCCACCCGGCGGTGCAGGCCCGCACCTGGGAGCGGCTGGCCCCGGGCATGGACCAGCTCTGGCGCCCGGAGAAGGGCGCGATGGAGGCGATGCGCTTCGAGGACTACTTCACCCACACCCCGCTGTCCGTGGACGCGCCCGTCACCTTCGGCCCCTTCACCATCGAGGCGCGCATGACCCACCACCACGTCCCCACCACGGCACTGCGCCTGAGCGCGGGCGGGCGGACGCTGGCCTACAGCGCGGACACAGGCTTCGACCGCGGGCTGATCGACTGGCTCGAAGACGGGGCGGACCTGATCATCCACGAGACCAACCTGGGCGCCCACACCCACCACCACGAGCTGGAGGCGCTGCCGCAGCACATCCGTGAGCGCATGCGGCTCATCCACTACCCGGACTTCTACGACACGGACAAGGCGGTCATCCCCTGCGTACGGGAAGGCGAGCGACTCACTGTCGGATAGAATGAGGGGCATGTCGCTATTCTTCGAGAGCATCCACGGGGTCTACTTCGACGATCTGGACCCCTTCGAGATCCTGCACAACGCCCGCTACCTGCTGCTGTTCGAGCGCACCATCGGCCAGTTCTGGAAGCACATGGGCTGGGGCGGCGTGCTCAACGCCCGGACCAACCCGGACCAGTTCCACCTCGTGCGCGCCAACCACGTCGAGTACCACCGCCCGGTCAAGGGTGTGGGTGAGGTCCGTGTGCGGCTCACCGTCTCCAAGCTCGGCCGCACCTCGCTGATCTTCGGCTTCGCTGTGATGCCTCTGGATGAGGACGTGACCTATGCCACGGGTACCCGGGCGCTTGTGCGGGTCGATCCGGGGACCATGAAGTCCGCTCCCTGGACGGACGCTTTTCGAGCGCAGCTGCGACCGTATCTGCCGTAAGGCTGTTGGTTCTGGGTTGCCTGGCGGGACATCCAAGCCCCAGCTGGGGCACCCACACCCCGATATCCACACCCCACCACCCACAACCCACCTGAGGCCTCCTCACCCCGGCGCGGCTGCCCCAGCCGATCCAGGTCACCACCACCAGCACGGCACGCCCCTTGCAATACCAACACACCGAGCCACTCATGCACCGGTGACCCAATGTTCGGCCTCCTCCTCGCGACTACTCTGGCCTTCGCCGCGCCCCCCTGCGGCACCCCTGACTGCCCCGTCGTCGCGGACGTCGCCCAGATCACCACCGACGCCGCCAAGGTCAAGACCCGCCCCCAGGCCCCGGTGTGGTCCAAGGTCACCAAGGTCAACCCCGACGACTTCAAGGCCCAGGGCCTGAAGCCCGAGGTGCTCACCCTGGCGCTCACCGCCTACGCCAAGGCCGTCGCCAACGGCGACAGCACCAGCAGCACCTACACCGTCATCGACTACTCCCTCTCGTCGAACCAGAAGCGCCTCTGGATCATCGACATGAAGACCGGGAAGCTGCTCTCCCAGGAGTTCGTGGCCCACGGCAAGCACTCCGGCGGCAGCATCGCCAGCAAGTTCTCCAACGTCAACGAGTCCAACAAGTCCAGCGTCGGCCTCGTCCGCACCGCCGAGACCTACCAGTCTGGCAAGTTCGGCTACGCCCTGCGCCTCGACGGGCTGGAGAGCGGCATCAACCACAACATCCGCCGCCGCGCCATCGTGATGCACAAGTCCGACTACGTGCGGGCCTCCTGGATCAAGCGCAACGGCCGCGCCGGGCGGTCCCTGGGCTGCACGGCCCTGGACCCGGCGGTCTACAAGCGCGTCATCGACACCGTCAAGGGCGGCAGCTTGATGTTCATCTACGGCAAGGACGCCAGCTGGCTGCGCAACTCCGAGTACCTGGGCGAGGCGGGGGTGGCGCACGCCGAGTCGCTGGGCATGCAGCGGCCGACCCTGCGGCGGCGCGCCAAGGGCGACGACGTCAAGGAGCTCCAGCGCCTGCTCACCGACGCCGGCTTCTACAGCGGCAAGGCCGACGGCGACTTCGGCCGCGGGACCGAGCGCGCCGTGAAGCGCTTCCAGACGGATCGCGGCCTGAAGGCCGACGGCGTCGTAGGCTCCGGCACCTGGTCCACCCTGCTCGGCAAGTAGTCCGGCCTCGGCTCGCGTGGGGTAGCATCCCGCCCCATGCGACGCAGCACCCGCGCCACCACCAGACGCATCGGCTTCTCGATGGTGGTCTTCTTCGGCTTCTTCGGGCTGCTCGAGGGCTCCCTTCAGCTCGTGCTGCCCGCCGTCGCCTCCAAGACCATGGCGAACCATGACGTCGAGGTGCACATCAACGCCGACGGCTTCGTCTACGATCCGGACCTCTTCTGGTACTGGCAGCTGCTGCCCAACAGCATGCAGGACGAGCACGGCTTCCGGACCCACAAGTCCGAAGTGCCAATCCCCAAGCCCGACGGCCTGAAGCGCGCCATCACCTTCGGGGACAGCCAGACCCTCGGCCCCGGGCTGGCGTGGGACAAGACCTGGCCCGAGGTCGCCAACCGGGGGGCCGGCGACGGCTGGCAGGTGCTGAACGCGGCGGTCCCCGGGTACCGCTCCCTCAACGTCTACCGGCTGCTCCGCAAGAAGATGCTGGCGTACCAGCCCGACGCCATCATCGTGGACTGCATGCCCTTCGACAGCCCGCGGGAGGAGTTCCACAAGATGGCGGCGCTGCCGGAGCGACGCTCGCTGACGCTGACGGAGCGCTTCCAGGCGGTGATCTGGGAGAGCTACACCTGGTTCATGCTGCGGCGGGGGCTGGAGATCCTGATGCCCCGGAAGTACCGGTGGCTGGACGAGGCCTCGAAGAACCAGCTGGAGAGCCAGGACGGGGCAGGCAACCACGACCTGATCCTGCAGTGGGCGGACCACCACGGGATCGCGACCCTGTTCACCGAGTACCCGGTGTGGGACGAGGAGAACGATCGGCTGCGGTGCTTCACGCTGCCCGGGGATCTACCGGCGGGGGCGATCGTGGTGCCGGTGTGCGACACCCTGGCGGCGTCGGGGCTGTCGATGGAGGAGCTGTTCTTCGACAGCAACCACCTGCGACAGCCAGGGGCGGAGATGATGGGCGCGGCGGTGGCGGAGGCGCTGCTGGCGCTGCCGCAGTGAGCCCGACCTCATCAGAGCGGGTCCGCGGCGCCGTCGGCGACCAGGGCGTCGTAGTACTCCCCTCCGGCGGCCCACCAGCCGCTTGAGCTGTCCAGCCCCGCCAGCTCCATCAGCCCCGCGGTGGTCAGCCCCAGGATGGTGTCCCGGATGTCGCCCTCCGAGAAGGCGTCGTTGGAGCCTGTACAGGCGACCGTGCAGACCCAGTCGGTCTCGAACTCGAAGTCGCAGTGGTCCGCCTCGGTGACCCGCAGCCCCCGGGAGTCGCTGGTCCCGGCGTACATGGTGACGCCGTTGTTGGAGGCGTTGCACAGGCTGGACTCGCCGAACACGCCGTAGACCGGCGCGTCGACGTCGCCGGCCCCGTCGACGCCGAGGTCGAAGGCGTCCACCGCGTCGAGACCCAGCACGCCCAGCGCGCTGGCGTCGTACCCGGCGGCCAGCAGCGCGGCGAGGCCGCCCGCGGAGTGCCCGGCGTAGACCGCAGGACCGCCCAGGGCCTCCGCGATGTCCACCATGTCGGCGCCGTTGGCCTCGTGATCGGTGTCGAACACGCTGGAGTGGCAGAGGTCCGGCACCGCGACCGTGAGCCCCCAGCTGGCGTAGTGCTCGGCCCAGCCGTTCAGCTGCACGCCGCCGCGCAGGAAGCCGTGCCCCAGCACCACCAGCGGTCCGCCGCCGTCGGGGGTGTAGACCATGACGTCCACATCACAGGTCGCCGTCGAGAGCGTGCGGGACTCGGAGCTGACGGCGAGGCCGCCGCTCAGGCGGTAGTCCACAGCCTCCGGGGGCGAGGTGCCGGTGTCGGCCGTGTCGCCGGTCGCTGTGTCGCCGGTCGCTGTGTCGCCGGTCGCCGTGTCGTCCGACGGGGCGCTGGTGTCGTCACCGCCATCGCCGCCGGAGGCAGTGTCATCGACGACGCCGGTGGGGGGCTCCGTCGCGGTGTCCGTGGCGTCTGGGATCCCCGAGTCGCCGACGTCGACGGCGTCCTTGGCGATGCAGGCGAGCAGGAGCAGAGAGCTGACGGCGACCATGGAACTCCTCGTGGGTGACAACGTGCTTAGGCTGTCCAACACTGCCCGACCAGCAGGCAGGTGTTGAAGGATTCAAGGGAATCAAACTCGTCACCGGGCCCGGACTGAAACCTGTTACAGTTCGGCCGCGATGCAGCTCATACCCCTCCTCTCCGTCCTCTTCCTTGCCTGTTCTCCGGGAGAGCCGGACACCTCCAAGCTCAGATCCGCCACGCCGGAGGAGACCGCTGCTCCGGCGGTCGACAGCGTCGGCGGCGATGACGGCGATGACGGCGACGGCGCTGACGGAGGCGACAACGGCGACAGCGCTGACACCGCGGCGAGCGTCGCCGAGAGCTACGTCGGGCCATCGTACGGGGCCTGCGTCACGGACGCTGAGTGCGCGCCGGGCGACGCCTGCACCACCGTCAGGGGCTACGCCGGGCTCTACTGCGCGCCGCCCTGTGACCCGACCGGCGACGGCGCCGAGTGCGACCTGGGCGGCCTGGACTTCGACACCACCTGCACCGACATCGGCCGCTGCGCGCAGCTCTGCGGTGACGACGACTGCCCCTCCGGCCTGGAGTGCCAGGAGCTGGAGGACGAGGACGTCGCGGTCTGCGCTGGCGAGGAGGCGGGCGGCGCCGGCAACTACGGCACCTGCTCGCACCCCCAGGCCGAGGGCTCGGACTGCCCGGACGACTCCGCCTGCTTCGGCGGGGACCTCTTCGGCTCAGACGACGGGCTGTGCCTGCCGTGGTGCCCCGACGGGGTCTGCCCCCTGGCGCCGGACGGCGTGAACGCCCTGCCCCTCTGCTACGACATCGGCCTGGGCGCTCCCTCCTGCGCGCTCATCTGTGACCCCGGCGCCGACGAGGACAACCAGGTCTGCCCCGAGGGCCAGTTCTGCTTCGACGCCTCCTACATCGGCATCTGCCTGCCTGGCGACGCCGACCTCGACATCGAAGCGATCGAGGAGCTGTTCTGATGCTCGGCCTGCTCCTGCTCCTCGCCGCGCCGACCGCCGAGGCCCGCCCCGAGGCCACACAGCTGTTCTGTGAGACCTACGCCGACGCCCCAGCCTGCATCAACGACGTCACCACCTGCACCCAGTGCCACGACACCTCGGGGCCGCCCAACTTCAACCCCTACGGGGCCGACCTCTCCGGAGCGCTGGATCGGGGACAGGCCTTCGAGGCGGCCCTGCCCGCCGCCCTGGCGGACGTGGAGGGGCTGGACAGCGACGGCGACGGGGCCTCCAACCTGGAGGAGATCCTCGTGGGGTCCTGGCCCGGCTGGTCCGAGGATCTGGAGCCTGAGTGCTCGGCCCAGACCGAGACCACCAACCCGGACTACCGGCTCGGGGGCTACGACGCGGCCTTCGCCTGGCGACGGGTCATGCAGGACTTCTGCGGCCGCAGCCCCCGCTACGAGGAGCGGCAGGCCTTCGCCGGGGAGGCCGATCCCGAGGCGGCGGTGAGCGAGCTGCTCGACGCCTGCCTGAAGTCCCCGTACTGGAAGGAGATCCTCGACGAGATCGGCGTCAGCGTGGTCCAGCCGGTCGGCCCGGACTCCGACGCCAACCTGCTGGGCAACTGGCGCTGGGATCTGCGCCTCTTCGCCTACGCCACCAGCGGCGGGCGCGACGCGGGCGACCTGCTCCAGGCCGACTACCTCGTGGTGGAGGAGCCCAGCTACAGCGGCATCCTGCTGCCGATCGACGAGCCCCGCAGCGACAACGAGGCCTACGCCCAGCCGCTGCCCCCGGAGCACCGCTACGGGCTGATCACCACCCGCTACTCCCTGGCCATGCGGGTGATGTTCTCCCCCGTGCCCCGCAACCTGACCTCCCACTACTACCGGGAGCTGCTGGGCTACGACATCTCCCGCTCCGAGGGCCTCTACCCCATCGACGAGGCGGGCATCTACGACTGGGACGCCCCGCTCGACGTCGACGACGTGGGGGCCTGGCAGGAGGGCTGCGCCAGCTGCCACACCACCCTCGACCCCCTCTCCTACCCGTGGAGTCGCTACGAGGGCATTGATCTGGAGGGCTCCAACACAGGAGCCTGGCTGGAGGATCGGGCGACCGAGCTGCTACCCACCACCGAGGGCTACCTCTTCGGCGAGCCGGTGGACGGCCCGGCGGAGTGGGTGGAGCTGGCCGTGCACTCCGACGCCTTCGCCGCCACGGTCACCGAGGTCTTCTTCCGCTACCTGATGCGCCGCGGGCCCTACACCTGCGAGGCCGAGGAGTTCGAGGCCCTGTGGAGCGGCCTGCGCGACAACGGTCGCGACGTCGAGGCCATGCTCCACGCCCTGGTCTTCACCGACGCCTACGGCCAGCCATGAGGTGCCTGATGCGCGCGCTGCTCCCCGTGCCGCTGCTCACGCTGCCGCTCCTGCTCGCCGGCTGCGGCAAGGAGCTGCCCGATCCTCCCGAGCCCTTGGGCTCGGAGACCACGACCGACGATCAGGACGACACCACCCCGCCGGACACCACCGACACGCCCCCGGCGGACGACACGGGTACTGCCACCGAGCCCGGCGAGCCGGTGACCTCGACCCGCGCGGATCTGCGCCTGAAGCGCTGGCGGCAGCTGTCCCTGGATCTGGAGGGCGCCCTGTCGCTGACCGCGGATCAGATCTGCCTGGAGGCCGGCGTCTACGACTGCGTGGACCTGAACGTGGTGCCGCTCGGCGGCGTGAGCGTCGCGAACGGTGTGTTCGAGCACCCCAACACCCTCCAGGCCACCAGCGGCCTCGCCATCGAGCGCCTGGCGCTCCAGGCCTGCTACAACCGCCTCGTGCTCGACCTCGAGGGCGATCCGGTGGTCTACACCGAGGTGGACCTCGCCGCCGGCTCGGCCACGGACGCGGAGGCCGAGGCGCAGATCACCGGCCTGAGCCGGCGCATCCTCGCCCGGGACCCGCTCCCCGAGGAGATCGCCGCGCTGTCCGGCCTCCGCGCGGACGTCGCTGACGAGGGCGGCGACAACGCCGACTGGGTGACCCTGGTGTGCTTCGCTCTGGCGACCAGCACCGAAGCGCTGACCTACTGATGGGGAACCACTGATGGCGCGACGCAAGCCCCTCTCCCGACGCCAGCTGCTGCAGCTCGTCGCCGCTGGCACCGCCGCCGGCGCGACGCCGTTCGGACTGAGCGCGCTGGGCGGACTCCCCGGCGCCCGTGCCTTCGACGGCGGCCCGCGCTTCGTGGTGGTCATCGGCTGCTTCGGCGGCGCCAGCATGCTGGACTGCTTCATGCCGGTCAGCACCCAGGCCGCCCACACCCACCCCGACCGGGGCACGGTGATCAGCTACGACACGGTGCGGCCCCGGGGCGACGATCTGAGCTGCCCCGATCGGGACCGGCCCGTCAGCTTCATCCAGAGCCACGGCGACGAGATGGTGGTCATGGGGTACCAGGGCTCCTCCGTGAACCACTTCGAGGCCCAGCGCCGGGTGGTCAATGGCCGAGGCATCTTCCGGGGGCGCACGATCACCGAGGCGGTCGCGGCCACCTACGGCGGCGCAATGACGCTGCCCAACGTGAACATGGGCCGGGGCGGCTACTCCGAGCCCGGCGCCGACGTGGAGCTGAACCCCCGCTACCAGGCCGAGATCGTCACCAACCCGGTCACCTTCGCCCTCTCCACCAGCGGCCACGCGGGCATCACCCCGGTGGGCGATCGGGCCATCGAGACCCCGGACGTGCGCGCCCGGCTCATCGAGAAGGCCCGGGCGGTGCGCGACGACGAGCTGGAGCAGCACTCCCCCTTCGCCAGGACCTTCTCCACCAGCCGGGTGCGCCAGGACCTGCTCAGCGCCCGGCGGGATCGGGATCCGTCCCTGGAGTCCGCCGACCTGATCGAGAAGCTGCTCTATGTGCCGGACCTGGGCGACATCTTCCCGCTGCTCAAGTACGGCCTGACCTCCGCCGAGGAGGCCTCGGACATCCTCGACGTGCTGGACGACGCCTGGCCCACCAACACCTCGGGCATCGCCGACGACCGGCTGGAGGCCCAGGCGGCGCTGGCCTACCTGCTGATCCGCAACGAGGTGAGCTGCGGGATCACGCTGACCGAGCCCGGCACGGACGGCTTCCTCGCCTTCGACCAGTCCCACACGAACCACCGCTCGGCGCAGGAGACCCACTGGGATCGCGTGCTGTCGGTCGCGGACAAGCTCATCGAGCTGCTCAAGGGCGCGGAGTACGAGGACGAGAGCGGCCCCACGGGCACGAGCTACTGGGACCGGACCATGATCGTCTTCGCCACGGAGTTCGGGCGGGACAAGTGGGACACCGGCGGCAGCTTCGGCACGGGCCACAACATGAACAACGGCCTGCTCGCTGTCAGCCCGCTGCTCCAGGGCGGGCAGGTGCTGGGCCGGACCGATCCCGGCAACGGGCACATCAGCGGCTACGACGTGGAGACCGGCCGGGCCACCCCCTTCATGGGCCTAGCCCCC
>Ga0316204_10008101_pt1 | contig 14890 bp, 11 predicted proteins | sample 6monrhotite_MG_2_FD_205661 | JGI IMG/M metagenome (GOLD analysis project Ga0316204, IMG submission 205661) | Microbial mat bacterial communities from mineral coupon in-situ incubated in ocean water Damariscotta River, Maine, United States -... | ecosystem: Environmental > Aquatic > Marine >...
GTTCTCGCCGCCCTTAAACGTCTGAACCGCTACGATGATACGCTTATTGTCTACACCGCCGACCATGGGTTTTCTCTGGGACATCACGGGATTTGGGGACATTCGCAGGCGACATTGCCGTCCAATGCCCACCGGGCGACGTTCTCCATACCCCTGATCCTGCGCCATGGGGACCAAATGGTGACCGGGCAGGATGACACACTGATCAGCCAGATTGACCTGTTCCCGACCCTGCTGGAACTGGCCGGTATCGAACCGGATGGTCATAACGCCAATTCTGCGGCGAAAAGTTTTGCCGGCGCCCTAGGTAGTGGGGAGTTCAAAAAGGATGACTGTGTGTTTCTTGAGCAGGAGGAAACGCGGGCCATCCGGACCAGTCGCTGGCTTTACAAGCGCCGCTTCCAAAATTCACCTCAGCCCCCCTATCCGGATGAAATGTATGATCTGGAGGCCGATCCACTGGAAAAGACCGACCTTGCTGGGGTGCCCGAATATGCCGACATTGCCCGCGATCTTGTTGGCCGGATCGAGAGCTTTTTCGGACAATATAACGATCCTCGATACGACCTGTGGACGGGCGGCACGGCCAAGTCCAATTCGGACAAACCCTGGCTGTGGAAAGAGGCCTGGGGCGAAAGCTGGCAGGCCGGCTTCGTCGATGCGTGAGGGCTGAAAAAACCTCGGCCGCCTGATCTTGCGAAGGCGGCGCTTTGGCCTATACTGCGCGCGTTTTTGAGGGGGGCTTAGAGTCCCCTGATGTACGGATTGCGCCAGCATTTAAGGACTTTTTCCCATGAGTACTCAGATCAATAAAGTTGTCCTCGCCTATTCGGGCGGTCTTGATACCTCGGTGATCCTGCGCTGGCTGCAGGATCAATATAACTGCGAAGTGGTCACCTTCACGGCTGACCTGGGTCAGGGTGAGGAGCTGGAGCCGGCCCGTCAAAAGGCCGAGATGATGGGCATCAAGGATATTTTTATCGAGGACCTGCGCGAAGAGTTCGTGCGCGACTATGTGTTCCCGATGTTCCGCGCCAACGCCATCTATGAAGGCACCTATCTGTTAGGAACGTCGATCGCCCGACCGTTGATCGCCAAACGCCAGATCGAGATTGCCGCCGAAGTCGGCGCCGACGCCGTATCGCATGGCGCCACCGGCAAGGGTAATGATCAGGTTCGTTTTGAGCTCGGCTACTATGCCTGTAATCCCAACATCAAGATCATCGCGCCGTGGCGTGAATGGGACTTGGGTAGCCGCACCAAGCTGATCGATTTCGCCGAGAAACACCAGATTCCGATCCCCAAGGACAAACGTGGCGAATCCCCCTATTCGCAGGATGCCAATCTTTTGCATATTTCGTCGGAAGGCAAAGTGCTGGAAGACCCGTGGGTGGAAGCCGACGACAGCATTTATACCCGCATTACCCCGCCCTGGCTGGCGCCCGACATGGTGACCGAAATCACCATGGATTTCGAACACGGCGATCCGGTCGCCATCAATGGCGAAAAACTCAGCCCGGCGGACCTGTTGGCGAAACTCAACAAGTTGGGCGGTGACAACGGTATTGGTATTCTCGATATCGTCGAAAACCGTTTCATCGGCATGAAATCGCGCGGCATTTATGAAACACCTGGCGGCACCATCCTGTTCACGGCACGGCGCGCCGTTGAAAGCCTGACGCTGGATCGCGGCGCCATGCACCAGAAAGACGAGATCATGCCGCGTTATGCGGAACTGGTATATAACGGCTTCTGGTTCGCGCCGGAACGCGAAATGCTGCAGGCGCTGATCGACAAGGCCAGCGAACGGGTTACCGGAACCGTGCGCCTCAAGCTGTACAAGGGCAACGTCATGGTCACCGGGCGGAAATCCCCCAACAGCCTGTATGACGAAGCCATTGTCACCTTTGAAGAAGACGACGTTTATGATCAGCGCGATGCAGAAGGGTTCATCAAGCTGAACGCGCTCAGACTGCGCCTGCGCAAGGGCGAATAAACACCAATTCCGCTTCGATTGTGACCGTGAGGCTGTGAGCTCGGGATTTTGAATTCTGAACTTTAAATTCTGGGCTGGATAAGTCGATGAGTAAATTCTGCGGTCTGGACTTTGGCACCAGTAATTCGACCCTTGCGACGGTCGGCGGCGCGCGACCGACCCTGATTCCCCTCGAAGGGGACAGCCCGACTTTGCCCAGCGCCGTTTTCTATGACGAAGCCCGTCCCTCAAGCCGCCGTCCTGCGGGTATTTCTTATGGCAGGAAAGCCACTGACCTCTACCTTGACGGCCAGGACGGGCGACTGATGCGATCAATAAAATCACTTCTGGGTACGGATCTTATAGATGCCAGCACGCCCCTGTCGGGACGCCGGGTTTCCTTTAAAGCTGTCATTGCGGATTTTCTGACTGAAATCAAAAGCCGTGCCGAGCAGCAGCTTGGTGAGGAGATCACCAGCGTTGTTCAGGGGCGCCCGGTAAATTTTGTCAACGATGATGAGCAGGCCAATCTGGTGGCCCAGGCGACACTGGAGGAGATTCTGCACGCTATCGGCTTTAAGCACGTCGAATTTCAATATGAGCCCATCGCCGCCGGGCAATATTTTGCCTCCGAAACAAGCAAACAAAGCCTTTGCCTGGTGGTCGATATTGGCGGTGGGACATCTGATTTTTCGATCATCAATATCAACACCAGCCACAAATCCAATGGCCGTATCCAGGGCGATGTCATCGCAAACGCCGGGATCAGGCTGGGCGGTACCAACTTTGATCAGACCTTAAGTTTTCACCATGTCATGCCTTTATTGGGATTGGGCGCTCCGCTGTCAAACAAGGCCCTTGATGCACCGCGATGGATCTACTCATACCTGTCGACATGGTCGAAAATAAACCTCATGAACAATCCGAAAATAATGCGTGATATTGATTGGACCATACGACAGGGCGGAGGAGATGTCCGCTTTGATCGCCTAGATAAGGTCATTCATTCGTCGCGTGGGCATCACGTTGCGGCAAGCGTTGAAGAGGCCAAGATTGCCCTCTCGACGGACGACTTTACCGAGATTGACCTGACCTATGTCGAAGAAAAATTATCGGTTGAGCTTTCTGGCCGCACCCTGAGCGTCAGCCTTGAAGAAGCTATTGCTAAGATCAATGACGCGATTGGTGCATGTCTTGATCAAGCTGGTTTGCCGAGGGCAGGCATTAACACCGTTATCCTGACCGGCGGATCGACTGAAATGCCGATCCTGCAAAACACAATAACTGACATGTTTCCACACGCGGAAATCTGCACCTGTGATACATTTGGCGCAGTTGGGTTGGGACTGGCCATCGAAGCCAGTTCGCTTTTTGCAAACAGCTCAACCGCCTGAAACATTTTATTGGGGATTTCAGAGTTCCACCTGCTGAAGATACGCGGGCACTTCCGCGCGCCAACCCAGATGATCTTCGATTTTCATACGCAATGATGAGGCGGCTTCCGGCTCGCCATGGGTGATAAAGGTCTTTCTCGGGGCCTCCTGAAAACGCCCTAACCAGTCCAGTATTTCACCATAGTCGGCGTGGGCGGAGGTGTTGTGCAGCAATTCCACCTGGGCGCGGACCGGCCACATCTGGCCGTGAATTCGGATTTCATCTTCACCATGGACCAATCGTGACCCGCGGGTCCCGGCGGCCTGAAAACCGGTAAACAACACAGTGTTGCGGGCATCGCCGACAAAATGTTTCAGGTGATGCAGTATGCGTCCACCGGTGGCCATGCCACTGGCCGATATGATCACCACCGGCATCGAGGCGTTGTAATCCAGGGATTTGGATTCCTCCGCTGTTTGGACATATTTGGCAATATGGCAAACATCAGCGCACATTTTGCCGGGTAGCCGGTGTTCGTTCCTGTGTCGGCCTAAAAGCTGCGTCGCATTAATAGCCATGGGGCTGTCGAGGAAAACCGGCAATGTTGCCGGGATGGCGTTGTTTTTCTTAAGCGCGTAGATGTAATACAGGATGCTCTGCGTCCGACCGACGGCAAACGCCGGGATGATAACCGAACCGCCACGTGCCGCGGTGGTGCGGATGATTTTGCCGATTTTCTGCAGCGGATCACCGTCTTTATGCAGTCTGTCGCCATAGGTCGATTCCAGCACCAGATAATCCGCCTGCTGCATGTCCACAGGTGCTTTCATAACCGGATCATTGGCACGCCCGAGATCACCGGAAAACAGAATTGACGTGTGTCCGTCATCGACCCGGATAAACGACGATCCCAGGATGTGGCCGGAACGGCCGAAGGTAAACGTCAGGCCGCCATCAAGGACGTGAGATTTATCGAAACCCTTAACCCTGAAATGACCAAGAGATTTTTCGGCGTCCTTTCGGGTATACAAAGGCAGGGCGGGTTTGTGTTTGCTGTAGGCATAGCGGTTGGCCCGGTCGGCATCGGCCTCCTGAAGGTAGCCGCTATCTGGCAGCAGGATGGAACAGAGGTCATATGTCGCCGCCGAGCAGTAAATCTCTCCCCTGAAGCCGCGTTTGACCAGAAGCGGGATATAGCCGCTATGGTCGATATGGGCATGGGTCAATAGAACGGCGTCAATGGATGCCGGGTCAACCGGCAGCTTTTCCCAGTTTCGTAGGCGCAGTTCTTTCAGTCCCTGAAACAGACCGCAATCGACAAGTATTTTCCGGCCTTCATGTTCCAGCAGATACTTGGATCCGGTGACTGTTCCGGTTGCACCTAAAAATTTGAGCTTCATGAGTGACCATGACCTTTCCACCCGATTATATGTCACGGGCCAGTCTACGACCATGAAATCTCGTAGACGCCCGAATGAAATCGGGCAAGTTGGATCGTGAAAGGTTGTATGGGTGCGGAGAAAACCTGTTAATGCCCATTCATATGCACGTATAGGTAATAACAGAATAATAGTGTAATATGATAGCTTCTAGCATGAATATTTAGCACATCACTTAATGGGGAATGGTCATGAATGCGTTTATGAAAAATACTAAAATCGGCACAAGAGTTATGATCTCCCTGGCCCTGCCGATCATCGGGTTCCTATTATTTTCGGGTGATCTCATTCTAGAAAAACGGCAAGTCGTCAATGACGTGGGGAAAATTCAACGCTTGGCAGATCTCGCCCCGGTCGTCAGTGCGGTGGTTCATGAGTTACAAAAAGAAAGAGGGACGTCCGCGGTATTCATCGGCAGCAAGGGCCAGAAATTTGCCCAACAACTGCCGGTTCAAAGAAAAGATACCGACGCCAGATATGAATCTCTGAAAGCAGCCCTGAAGACGGTTGACCTAGCATCATACAGCGCAACCTTTGTCAAAGAAGTGGGCGCGGCACGGGAGGCCTTGGCGCAACTGGATGAAAAGCGCCGTCAAATTTCCGATTTTCAACTCTCCGTACCCAAAATGGCAAGCTATTACACGCCAACCATTGCCAAGCTTCTTGGAATTGTCGAGGAGATGGCAATTTTGAGCACCAATGCAAAAATTACCAATGCGATCACGGCTTACACCAGTTTTTTGCAAGGCAAGGAGCGGGCCGGGATCGAACGCGCCATGGGAGGTGCAGGGTTCGGTGCTGGAAAGTTTTCTCCGACGATATACAAAAAATTCATCGAGTTGATCGCTCAACAAGCCGTTCTTTTTTCCACTTTTGAACTATACGGCAGCGATCAACAGAAAGAGTTTTTTGATGCGACGGTCGTCGGTGCGGATGTTGATGAGGTTGATCGCATGAGAAAAGTCGCCATCGCCAGCATTGAGAATAAGAATACACAGGGCATTGAAGGGCCGTATTGGTTTGCGACGATAACAAAAAAAATTGATTTGATGAAAAAGGTAGAAGACAAGATTTCATTGGATTTGCAAGATCTTAGCAGCGAGATACAGTCTGACGCTCAGTCGATTCTATTTATTTTGAGCAGTTTTACCGGCGTCCTGCTGTTGATCACCGGTATCCTCGTTTTCGTTGTCGTCCGTGGTATCACTCAACCTATATCCGGGATTACGGACGCAATGACAGAATTGGCGGACGGTAATTTAGCCGTCGAGATCGTTGGAATTGACCGTGGCGATGAGATCGGCACGATGGCGGGTACAGTTCAGGTCTTCAAAGACAATGCCAAGAAGGTCAAGAAGATGGAGGCCGAACAGGCCGAGTCGGAAAAACGTGCAGAAGAGGAAAAGCGTAATCTGATGAATGGCATGGCCGACAATTTTCAGACGTCGGTTGGCGATGTCATTAGTATTGTGTCATCGGCCTCTACTCAGCTGCAAGCCTCTGCCGAGGCTCTTACTGTCGCCTCTGAAAATACAAACGAGCAGGCCTCAGCGGTGGCCTCGGCCTCAAATCAGGCCTCGGCCAATGTGCAAACCGTCGCGTCGGCGGCCGAAGAGCTGTCGAGCTCGATCAACGAGATTGGCCGCCAGGTCAAACAGTCCAGTGACATGGCTGATTCCGCGGTTTCTGAATCGGAACACGCCAATACCATGGTCCAGGGCCTGGCAACGGATGCTGACAAGATCGGGGAGGTGGTATCGCTGATTACGGATATCGCTGAGCAAACCAATCTTCTTGCGCTTAATGCGACAATTGAGGCGGCCCGAGCCGGAGAGGCCGGGAAGGGATTTGCGGTTGTTGCTTCTGAAGTCAAAAATCTGGCAAACCAGACAGCACGGGCAACCGATGAGATCAGCAGCCAGATCGGGGGAATTCAAAACGCCACTAAAGGATCGGCTGAAGCCATCGCCTCAATCACCAAGACCATTGGAAAAATCAGCGAGACGACCACGGCCATTGCCGCAGCCGTAGAAGAACAGGGTGTTGCGACCCAGGAAATCGCGCGTAATGTTGAACAGGCGGCAGAGGGCACAACCGATGTGTCGACGAATATTTCAGGCGTAACGGCTGCGGCAGCTGAAACGGGGCAGTCCGCATCCGAAGTCCTGACGGCGGCGGGCGAGCTGTCCAAGCAGTCGGAGTTTCTGAGCACTGAAGTTGCCAAATTTATCGCAGAAGTTCGGCAAGCCTGAGACACAAAAAAAAGGCGGCCCCAATGGGACCGCCTTTTAAATTCAACCGTACCGAAATCTAGTAACGATAGGCGTCCGGCTTGAACGGACCGTCAGGGCTGACACCGATGTAGTCGGCCTGCTCCTGGCTCATTTTGGTCAGCTTGGCCCCCAGTTTGTCGAGGTGCAGGGCCGCAACTTTTTCATCCAGGTGTTTCGGCAGAACATAAACTTCGTTCTTATATGCCTGTGAGTTCGTCCACAGCTCGATCTGCGCCAGCACCTGATTGGTGAAGGACGCCGACATGACGAAGCTTGGGTGCCCCGTGGCACAGCCGAGATTAACCAGACGGCCTTCGGCCAGAACGATCAAACGCTTGCCGTCCGGGAAGACAACCTCGTCAACTTGCGGTTTGATGTTGTCCCAGGTGTAGTTACGCAGCGCCCCGATCTGAATTTCGGAATCGAAGTGTCCGATGTTGCAGACGATCGCCCGGTCTTTCATTTCGCGCATGTGATCAAGCGTTATGATATCGATGTTGCCGGTGGTGGTGACAAAGATGTCGCCGCGGGTGACAGCGTTTTCCATTGTCACAACCTCAAAGCCTTCCATGCAGGCCTGCAGCGCGCAAATCGGATCGGCTTCTGTCACCAAGACGCGGCAACCAGCATGACGCAGGCTCTCTGCGGAGCCCTTGCCGACGTCGCCAAAGCCGCCCACGACAGCAACTTTACCAGCCATCATCACATCGGTGGCGCGGCGGATCGCATCAACCAGACTTTCGCGGCAACCGTATTTGTTATCGAACTTCGACTTGGTCACGGAATCATTGACGTTGATTGCCGGTGTCATCAGGGTTCCGGCTTTTTGCATTTCGTGCAGTCGGTGAACGCCGGTGGTTGTCTCTTCAGACAGCCCTTTGACATCTTTCATCATTTCCGGGAATTTCTCATGCATCATGACGGTAAGATCGCCGCCATCATCCAAAATCATGTTTGGTGTCCAACCATCCGGGCCAACAATGGTTTTCTCAATGCACCATTCAGCTTCCTCTTCGGTTTCGCCTTTCCAGGCATAAACCGGAACATCGGTCGCGGCGATTGCGGCGGCCGCCTGATCCTGGGTCGAGAAGATATTGCAGCTCGACCAGCGGACTTCCGCTCCCAAAGCCGTCAGGGTTTCGATCAGCACGGCGGTCTGGATGGTCATGTGCAGGCACCCGGCGATGCGTGCGCCCTTCAAGGGCTGGGACGTGCCGTATTCTTCACGAAGCGCCATCAAACCTGGCATTTCGGTTTCGGCGATATTGATTTCCTTGCGGCCCCATTCGGCCAGATTTATGTCGGCGACTTTACACTCATCGAAGGGCATTTCGACGGCTCCTGAATAGTGTCTAAAGAAGGGTTCTATGATATATGGAATTCGTGGCCGGGGTTTACCAGCCCCCGCCCGACGGAGCAAGGTTCACGTGTCGTCACCACGCCTAAACGCCGAGACTCCCGAGGCCGCTATGTCAGGGGTTTCAGGCGGCAGCTTGCTGACACAGCGTTGAAATCCCCTCAATGGCGCGGTCAATGTCTTCGTCGTCGGTAAAATAACCCGGCGAAAAACGAACCATTCCACCATTCGCGACAGTGCCCTCGTCTTCGTGAACCACCGGCGCACAATGCAGACCCGGACGTACGCAGACCTCGAAATCCGCATCAAGAACGGTCCCCACCTGATCAGCAGGAACATTGTCTATGCTGATCGACAAGGTTGCGACGCGTCGTCGGAGGTCATCAAGAGGGCCATGAACGGTGACCCCTCGGAGCGGCAGAAAGGCATCGATGAGGCGCCTGGTATGGGCGTTTTCGGCGCGGTGAATTTCCGCAAGGGCCAGGCGACAGGCTTCTTTATGGGTGAGTTTATGTGTGGTTTCACCTGCCAGATCGCGGCCCATTTCGGCGAACCACTTTTGTGCGGCGTTAAGCCCGGCAATGCCTGGAATCGAGGGTGTTCCGGCTTCAAGGTGATGGGGATAGGAGTCCGGCTGGAACGGAGAAATCGAATCAACGCCGGTTCCGCCGACGCGCAAGGGTTTGATGTCCACATCTTCGCCGACAATCAATCCGCCGATGCCCATGGGGCCAAACAGCCCCTTGTGGCCGGTGAACACCAGAACGTCGATGCCCAGATCGTCCATGTTGATGTCTAAAACACCGGCGGTCTGGCAGCTGTCGACAATCAACAAAGCGTTTGAGTTCTTGACGATTTTCCCAATGGCTTCCAGGTCCTGAACCGATCCCAGGACATTGGAGCCATGATTGATAACGACGATCCGGGTTTTCTCGGTCAGGGCAGCGGCGATGTCGGCGGGGTTCACATATCCCTGCTGATCGCGGCCAATGCGCGAAACCGTTACGTCCTGATCGCGCTCAAGATGATTGGCCGGACGCAGTACGGAATTGTGTTCAAGGCGGGTGATGATCATGTGGTCGCCGGGTTCGACCAGCCCCATGATCGCCGTGTTAAGCGAATCGGTGGCATTTTGGGTAAAGACAACACGCTGCGGGTCGCCGCTGAAACCAAAAAATTCAGCCAGCTGACGACGCGTCTGGGTGACCATGATCTCGGCCTCAACGCCCATCTGGTGCCCGGCCCGCCCAGGGTTAACGCCATAGTCCCTGAAAAACCGGTCCATGAATTCGTAAACGACCTGGGGTTTGGGCCAGGTCGTTGCGGCGTTATCGAGATAATAGTTGTCTTTCATGAGCCTCGTTTCCTTCTGTGTTCGGCCATCCAGCGAACAATGATAGATTGAGGCAATGGTAACTCTAAATGAGTGAAATTATGTTCTGAATTTACTCAGAATAGTAAAAATAATGAAATAAATTTCTTAAAAATTGTAATTTACAGGAAAATTATTCTGGATCAGTGATGTATTTTAGAAAGTTACCCGAGGCCAGGGAACATAATAAGCTGGCCCGGTCCTGATAATTGGCACCTTGAACCAACACCATTTTAACCACTGCCGTTCGTCTTAACCGTGCGTTCAGTCGGTTCATAACTTCAAAGCTGACCTTATCCAGGTCGGTGTCGGTCAGTTTACTTTTCCGCCCCAGGAGTTTGCCAAATTGGGAATTCAGAGCATCCAAGATTACCGGTCGAATCTCACACAGGTTGGACAGGTCACTGGGTTCGGCGAGAACCAGAATGGGCAGGACCTGCCGGGATGCTTTTTGAGAGGTGCCGGACAGGCGGGGCAGGAATATACGTGTCATGACCAGCGCCGGCGGCATCACGGGGCCGGTATCCTTGACCACTGGTTTTTTAGAGGCCGGGAGCTTTGTCGGGTCGGGCTCCGGTTTTGGCTCTTCTGGTGTCGTGGATTTTTCCGTCCTGGCGGGTTGTTCGGGCTGGGTAGGATCTTGCGGCTTGGCATCGGTTGGCAGTTCGGGTTGATTAGCCAGTTCGACTTGAGGGTCCGATTTTTCCTGAGCCCCGAACCCCAGCGCCGCCGTCAGTTTTCCGTCCGTATTGATATTGATGATAATTCCAAGAATGCCGATCAACAGAATTAGCGCCGCCCCCCCGACAATCAACGAGAATTTTGGATCGTTGATCAGCCGATAAGTGGTGCTGGACATGCTGCCGCCGAAGGAGCCGGAGCGGCGGTTTTTGCCCCCTTTTTTTTGTTTGTCAGCGAGATAATCCTGGGCCTTCTGGATGCGTTCGTCCTTGATCTGACGCAACAGGCCGGCGACCGTCATCGAGGTTGTAGAGATATCCTGGGATGCGTCGCTCCCGGCGATCAGGTTGTCCAGTTGGCGCGTAAGCTGAGCGACCTCAAGCTGATCCTGCTTTCGGGTAAACAACTGGCCGATGACAACCAGCGTGCACTCACGAAGAGCCGCAGCCGTGCGAACCTGAGAAATCAACGCAATCAGCCCGTTGGGGCCTTCAAATACCTGTTCCCAATCGGTAACCCCGTCAGGGGTTTGAGGAAAGGCTGGTTTCTTGGTCGTGTTCATAAGCTAGGTTCCCGAACAGGGGCTCAAAGCAGAACAGTATAGAGAAAATCAATGCCGATCAAAGTGAGCGGCGTCACAGGTGTATGAATTGCGGCGGTAGAGTCTGAGCCGGCGTTTGAAAGCCGTTCCGGGACGCGCTGTAATTTATAGATTTTTACGGCCCTTCACCCTTCCGTCTCCATCCGGCCTGTCGTGCTTCGTCATCACCACAAAAATACCGCTCTCCCGTTTCGGGCGTAATCACAATGCTTTCATACTCCTGGTCCAATGGGCTGTAATAGAGCCGTTCATTGGTTTCGGAAATGTCACCCTTGACCATGCACGCCGCATGCGTGGCCTTCGATGGGTGAAGAAATTTGCGCTCCAGGTGTTTCCAGGGCAGTTCCGCAGCTGGCCGTGTGGATTCTGTGAAATCGTGTTCGTTCGGAAGGCGTCGGCCCTTTCGCCATTGTGACGGGGGTATAAACTCTCCACTCCATATGCCAAGAGAGGCCTGCTTGGCGAGATGTTCAGCCGCAGCATAATGGGGAGGGCTGTTTGCTAAAGCCGTAACGTTGCCACCTTTGAGCAAAATTGATGAGAGTTCTTCGTCGCCGATCAGGCAGGCGGCTATCGGCAGACCTTGTGGCGCAGGCTGCACGAAACATTTGATCTGGGTCGTCTCCATTTCCAACTGCTTATGCAATCTGTAACCGGCAGCAAGTCCGCACAGCCAGAGGTGACCGTCATGGTTACAGGCCTGCCCCAGTTCAGGAGCGTCTATGCCAGCCAACTGATAGACGGTCTTGCCAATTTGAAGAGTGTCGCCATCCAGGACGCCCGCCTGATTGTGGTCTATCTGCACAATTTCAGATGCATCAGAACGCTGGCCGCTCACAACTATGATGACAAGAAAGATTGTGGTTATGAAGGTTTTCATTTGTCGTGTCCTCTGTTCGATTAATATCGAGAGCAGACTCTCGTGTGTGATCTGGGGCGCGTCATAACTCCATTGGCCGCGCTATTTTTGTCTGTATTTTGGGCAGAGCATCTTTTGCCATAGATAAACCAGACTGATGCCGACCGCGGCTCCAATCAGGCCGCCCAAATGCCATCCCGGCGTCCCCTCCATAATTGCGCCCGAAGCGACTCCGGCGCCGGTCCCAATGGTGAGCCCAATTGCGCCCAACATCAGGCCCTCGGCACCGAGGTTTTCTACAAGATGATCCATCGCCAGAGTGATCGACAGAACGCAGGCCATAAAAACAAATGTGATCGCAAGAATGCTTACAACGGTGATGATCGCCTCTGCCATCTTCAGCGTCGCCTAATAGAAACTGGCGATCAAAAGGACGGCTGTTACAACAACCCCCCCCATCAAGCCGTATTGAGAATTGGTAAGAAAAAGTCCGCCATCTGCAACGACAACGGCTATTACAAGTTTCAACATGCTCAAACACCTTTCTAGATCTTATTGATACCAAAATTGTCGACCCGAAAATCGACGCCCTTTTAACGTCTCATTTTTTCTTTCCAGAACCGATCACTGTAAAAATGATAAGGGCATAAACTCCCATCATGATGATCCGAATAAACTGAGCGTCGGAGCCGTGAAACCCCATTAGTTCCGCCAGCTTCTCGGCTCCCATCAACACCGGACCAATTGCCATAAACGGGAGGAAAAACTGTAAAGTGAACTTGCGTAGCGCCTTAAATGCAGTTGCCAGAAACGTCGTGTTTTGTTTGTCGGGGACCATGGTTGGCTGGCCTGTAACGCTCTCATTTTCCATGTCTTAACCTCTCCAGAATTGTCGGGAAAAAAGGATGATGACTGTGAACACCTCCAATCGACCGACCAGCATGCCGAACGCCAACATCCATTTGGCGACATCTGGTAAATCCTTGAAGGTGCCTGACGGTCCAACGACAGGGCCAAACCCTGGCCCAACATTGGACATTGTGGTTGCGGCGCTTGAAATCGCGGTGACCAAGTCCAGGCCAAGAAAACTCAGTCCCAGGGTCAGTGCGCCAAAACAAAAAATGAAGATAAAGAAAAAACTTAGGATGGAACTGACCACGTCATTGGAAATCGGCCGGTTGTTGTAATACGGGATGAAGACACCGTTTGGCTGGAAAATCTTTCGAAATTCCATGCGACACGTTGAAAACAATATCTGAAAACGGAAAATTTTGATTCCGCAGGCCGTGGACCCGGCACAGCCACCGACGAATGTCAGAAAGAACAGAAAGATGACCGGGAACATTCCCCAGAGCGTATAGTCGGTTGAGGCGAACCCGGTTCCCGTCATGATCGAGGCGACAGTGAACGCCGAATAACGGATCGCGTTCGAAATATCCATGCCATCGACGACCCAAAGCCATCCGCCGACGGATAAAATGGCGAGTGCCATAACTGCCAAATACCAGCGTACCTGGGAGTCATGAAACAAATCGGAGAAGCGTTTCTGGAAGGACATGAATATCAGCAAGAACGGGATTCCACCGGCGATCATTCCCATGGTAACGATGATGTCAATTTCAGCACTTTGGAAATGGCCAACGGAACCGTCTGACGTTGAATATCCTCCGGTTGCGATCGTCGTCATGGCGTGAACCAAAGCTTCCACGCCGGTCATTCCGGCGAGCCATAGGGCAAGGGCCCAAACCGCCGTCAGGAGGATGAAAACCAAAGTAATCCCGGTAGATATCTGGCGCGCCCGCGGCAGATTTTTTTCACCAGTCTCAAAGGCTTCGACCATAAACAGCTGCATGCCACCGACCTTGAGAATTGGCAGAATGCTGATTGACATCACGATGATGCCAAGTCCTCCTAACCATTGGAGGATGGCTCTCCAGACGAGAATGCCAGGCGACAGATTATCCAGCCCGGTGATCACCGTTGAACCTGTTGTGGTGATTCCTGACATGGCCTCAAAATAGGCGTCGGTGAAACTCATATGAGTTTCACCAAGAATGAACGGCAGCGATCCGAACAGGGATAAAAATACCCAAACCAAGGTGGTCATCAGGAAGGCCTGGCGTCTGGAAAGATTGAAATTGAGAGAAAAATTGGACAACAGCGTGGCGCCGCCAGCAAACATCGTGATCGCGGCGGACATCGGGAAAACCCAAATTTCAGAACTCCCGTAACCGATATCGATGATCGCCGGGATGCTCATGAACAGGGCCAACAGCATCAGCATTATGCCGATGATAAAAAATATGGGTTGAACATTTCTCATTGTGTGTTCTGCGTTGCCGATGAAGGGAAATCATTGGCGGCGTCGCACTATGGCGGCGCGCTTCGCCCCACTCAGAGAAAAGAGCACAAAAAACGCATCATACCCGAACCCGAGGTTATACCTCAGGGAAGGGGCGGTACTCTCAAAGAGTGGAGAATGCTGTTATTGTACGGGGGGGCCTGTAGCCCATGTGTTGGACGTCGCAATAAGATCAGCTAGGCGAGCATCTGAACAAAAATAAATACTGCTTGTTTGGCAAACGTAGACAGTCTGGAATTCATCAGGTGTTTGGGTGTCAAAACCAGTGTCGCCCGAAACGTCGTCATTCAAAACGAACGAGTCGCTTGCCGCAATTGGCGATTCTGTAGCTAAGACCTGAGACGGGCTTGAAAAAGCCAGCCCGCAAAGGACCGCGATCAGAAGGAGTTTGCCAAACAACGTGTGAAGCAGTTTTTTCATCGACAGCAACATATTCCTCTAACCGCCCGGTTTCAACCAAGATGATAAGAATTCCAATTGCTGTTTAATACCAAGTTGCAGTGATAATGACCCATAGAGACGGCATGCCAAGGTTTTCGGCAAGGCGCGTGCGGCGTGGGGGGGGGGGGGGGGGGACGACCGAAGCCCCGCGGCCCC
>Ga0316204_10008102_pt1 | contig 14889 bp, 8 predicted proteins | sample 6monrhotite_MG_2_FD_205661 | JGI IMG/M metagenome (GOLD analysis project Ga0316204, IMG submission 205661) | Microbial mat bacterial communities from mineral coupon in-situ incubated in ocean water Damariscotta River, Maine, United States -... | ecosystem: Environmental > Aquatic > Marine >...
TTCAGCCGCAACTTCTTTATCTTCAGGCTTGAGGTCATCAACACCATCGAGATTCAAACTCTTGATGGTTGCCCGAACCTCAACGACAAAACGACCGCCAGCTAAATAGGACGAAGGAAATATCTGTGTCACATTGAAATTCCCCTCATACCGACCTTCCTCATACTGTTCCAGCAGAGTGTCCTTAACGGAAAACTCCCCTAAATCAGTGATCAGACGACCGACATTAAACGGCCCGTTACGGCCTTGGATAGTACGTATAGTTAAAACACCATTGATATTCATGGATTACCTCTCTTGGTTAGCGATTGAAAAATACGCAGAGAGATACCCCGTGACAGGGAGGACTCCCCGGCAGGGTTAAAAAAGAATGCCGTTAGGCTAAATGGAAAATGAACCGCCGACTGGAGGGTCGTTGCGCCTGTTACACGGTTCGGCGGAGGCGCTTTGGGTGTTGGCGGTGCCAACAAGGGCCACTGAGTAATCAGTGGGGTGGAATTAGTAGCAGGTTAGATCAGGCGTCTGCCTGATATCAAGGATAAATTATTTATAAAAATATAAAATTAATGTTAAGGTATTCGTCTTGATGATCAAAATGATTAGCACTGCGCTTGGTACTGTTAAGCAGATAGTTAGTGACTAATTTGGAAAGCCCTATATTCAGACTGCGAAATTCAGAATGGACGAGGCATTAAGGGGGAAACGTGGAACTGGCAGAGATCAGTCGGTCGCAGCAAGAAAGGTTGTCGCATATCGATTTTCGAGCTTGGTTTATCGGCCAGGTAGGAAGATCTGATCTTGTGGCCCGTTTTGGTATGGGCGAAGCCGCTGCAACCAGAGATCTCGCATTATATAGAGAGCTAGCCCCGAAAAACCTTGTCTACAGCGCCAAAACCAAGCTCTATTTAGCGACTTCGGCTTTCAACCCCATCTATCAACACAAAGCCAGCCAAGTACTGTTAGCTCTCGCTCAAGGCTTTGGAGAAGACTTCGTTGGAGACAGCCACCCCATGCTGTCCTGTGAAACCCCAGCTCAGCTCAATCAGCCTGAATTGCCAACCCTGGCGATACTTACCCGCGCTATCTATCAGAACAAATTGGTAAGAATTGACTATATCTCACCTGAGTCAGGCCTAAGTTGCCGTGATATTGCCCCCTTCGTGCTGGTAGATAACGGCCTACGTTGGCATGTGCGCGGCTTTGACCGAAAACGTCGGGCATTTATCGATTTTGTGGTGAATCGTATCAGCAAAGCAAGATTTCTCGACGAAACACCTCAGGGACACGAGAAACGTGAAGCTGATATCCAGTGGAATCGTATTGTGGAGATGGAAGTCGTCCCACATCCAAGAATTAAATACCCAGAAGCGATTGAGATGGATTATGCGATGGAGGGCGGAGTTCGTAAGCAGAACGTTCGGGCTTCCCATGCGGGTTATATGCTCAGAAGATGGAATGTGGATTGTAGCGAAGATCACAGTCTCGAAGGGGCTGAGTATCAGCTATGGCTGAGGAATAGTGCGGCGTTGTATGGCGTGGAGAATTTGATGCTTGCACCTGGGTACAAATAAATGCTGCTCGATAACAAAAACAGTGGCAATGTTGGAAAAGAGCTAAGGCAGCGTCCCTTTTCAGGGTCGAAGCTGGCTGTGCTATCCAGCTTATTCACTATCTATGGCTTTGCTAACCTTAAGAATGAGTTATCAAAGCTTTCCGACGCCAGAGTCTTTCTTACTGACTGGCAAAGCCAAGGCCTTCAGTCCTTAGTCGGTACTGAGGCAGAGCTGCGACTGATTAACCAGCTAGACCAGAAGCGCATAGCGAAAGAGTGTGTGAAGTGGCTTTCTACTAAAGTGGAAATCAAAGCCAGTGTGCAGCCTCAATTTGGTAACCAGAACCTTATTCACCTTAAGCCCGATGTGGATGATAGCTTTGCCATTCATGGCAGTGCGACGCTTACTCCTACTGGATTGGGCGAGGTTCAGTCGAATGCCTTGCAAATGAATACAGGCATTACTGAGCTAGAAACCACCAAACAACTTTTGGGCTGGTTTGACGGACTTTGGGCAGACGATCTCGGGGCCAAGGATGTAAAAGAAGAACTGATTGAAAACCTGGATTATATCGCCGCAGATCAACCAGCTGACTTTATCTATTTCCTCACGCTCTACAACATCTTCAAAGACTTCCTGGAAGATATCGATGAAGAAAGCATCATCAAGAGTAAAACAGGTTTTAAGGACACACTGGTTTGGAACAAACTCTACAAATTCCAGAAAGATGGCGTACTTGGGGCAATTGATAAGCTTGAAAAACACAATGGCTGCATTATTGCTGACAGTGTTGGGCTGGGTAAAACCTTCGAAGCATTGGCAGTCATAAAGTACTACGAGTTGAGGAACGACCGAGTATTGGTGCTATGCCCTAAAAAGCTTCGTGACAACTGGGCAGTGTTTACCATTAATGACAAGCGAAACCTGCTGGCTAGTGATCGGTTCAATTACGATGTTCTAAATCACACCGACCTTAGCCGTATTAAAGGATTTTCAGGTGAGATAAACCTGGCAACTTTGAATTGGGGTAACTACGACCTGATCGTGATTGATGAATCACATAACTTCAGAAACAACCCCAGCAAGGCAGAAGGTAAAACCCGTTACGAGCGCCTGCTAAACGATATTATTCGCTCCGGTGTTAAAACTAAAGTACTGATGCTATCAGCAACACCCGTGAATAATCGGATGAACGATTTAAAGAATCAAGTCGCGTTTATTACCGAAGGTCGTGACGATGCCTTCCAAGATGTAGGTATAAAGAATATCGACAGCACGCTTCGTCTAGCGCAACGGCAGTTTAATCAATGGGTGAAAGAGCCGGTAGAAAATAGAACAACCGCAACGCTGCTAGACTCGATGAGCTTTGACTATTTCAAACTGCTGGATGTCGTTACCATTGCACGTTCAAGAAAACACATTGAGAAATACTACGGCACCTCAGATATCGGTAAATTCCCGCGCAGGCTGCCACCCAGCAATATCTATGCAGATATAGACCTCTCTAACGAATTCCCCCCCCTAAAGGAAGTCAATAAAACCATACGCCGGTTATCCCTAGCAGGCTACTCGCCATTAAAATTCGTCAGGAATGATAAAAAAGACGAATATGCTAGACGATACGATAAGGCCGTAGGCGCAGGTAAAGGCGTATTCAAACAGGTTGACCGTGAAGAAAGCTTAATTCACCTCATGCGGGTAAATCTATTAAAACGAATGGAAAGCTCTATTCACTCATTCACCCTCACCGTTGGAAAGCTAGAGCGTCAGATTGAAATTTTATTAGCCAAAATAGAAGAGCATGAAGACGGGGATATTGACGCTTTAAATATCGAAGAAATTCAGGATGTCGAACTAGACGCACCTGAATTAGAGCCATATATGATTGGCAATAAAACCAAAGTGCTATTGCAAGACATGGACTTGATCCGCTTCAAGCAAGAGCTGGAAGCCGACCGGGAATTGCTTAGCAGTATTAGCAATGCCGCCGAAAAAGTAACCGCTAGCCGTGATGCTAAGCTTGAGAAGTTAAAACAAACGATTATTGAAAAATCCAAGGCACCGCTTAATCCTGATAACAAAAAGCTGATTGTATTCACCGCCTTCGCCGACACGGCACAATATCTCTACAAACACCTATCAGAGTGGGCGAAGAGTGATCTAAAAATGCATAGTGCTTTGGTAACCGGCGGTGGAAGCAACAAAAACACAATCAAAGGCCTAAGTTCAGATCTAAATAACATACTCACCGCCTTTTCGCCCATTTCCAAAGAAAGAGAAAAGATAGACCCCGAAGCAACAGAAGAGATTGATCTTTTAATCGCAACAGACTGTATCAGTGAAGGCCAAAACCTTCAGGATTGCGACACGCTGATTAACTACGACATTCACTGGAATCCGGTGCGCATCATCCAACGTTTTGGTCGTGTAGACCGGCTAGGCTCTAAAAACACGCAAATTCAGTTAATCAATTTCTGGCCAAACATGGAGCTAGATGAGTACATCAACCTGGAGGCCAGGGTATCAGGCCGTATGGTATTGCTTGATATATCAGCCACGGGTGAAGAAAACGTCATTGATGAAAATGCCCAAGAGATGAATGACCTTGAATATCGTCGCAAACAGCTACAGCAGTTAAAAGAAGTGGTCGTCGATCTTGAAGATATAGCGGGTGGTGTCTCCATTACCGATCTTACGTTGAATGACTTCCGCATGGATTTGTCCGAATACATGAAAGAGCATATCGGTAAGTTAGAGCAATCCCCATATGGTCTCAATTCAGCCGTCTCTATTGATGCTGATTTGGCAGAGGAGGGCTTTAAATCTGGCGCTGTGTTTTGCTTAAAGAACATTCGCCAAGGTGAGCATGCAATTCAGGTGGATGAAAACTACCCGCTTTCACCTTACTTTCTTGTTTTTGTCTCTGATGATGCAGTGGTCGAACTGAGCTTTACCCAAAGTAAAAAAGTATTAGACCTCATGAAAAGGCAGGCTTTTATACATAAAGAGATTGATCAGACGGCGGTAGACCATGTGGATGAAGCGACAAAACAAGGTCGAAATATGGAGCGCTATCAGCACTTGCTCGCCGTCGCGGTGGACAGCATTGCCGGTAAAAGTGAAGAAAAAGGGGTAGAAAGCCTGTTTACCAAAGGTGGCACCGTGCTCACAGCGACCAGCAGCCAAGGAATAGAAGACTTTGCCGTAGTCTCTTATCTAATTCTTGTTGATGGTGATCGCTAATGGAGATTGCCGACTTCGACAGCTTTAGAGATAGCCTCAACATCCCAACATTGTGTGAGTTGAATAAGCCCCTATTCAAAAAAACATTCCAGGATAGCGGTATGCTCGATGCCGCCGATAAAAAGTGCCTGAAGGATGATGTTGAAAAAATAAAGTGGCTTTATACCCTAAAGCCCAGCACGATCAATATTGCCCCTTACGCAGATAAAGAACGTGAATACCCCGAAGTAGCAATATTGCACGTTGTGCTATCTAATTCATCCAAGGTAAAGCGCATAGCCAGCTTTATCAACCGCTCCATCCCTTATCCACTTATATTGTTGTTTACCTGTGAAATAGAAGGACAGATGAGCTTAGCCGTTAGTCTGGCAGATAAACGCACCAACCAAGTAGATAAAGAAAAATGGGTAATAGGGGATCAATTTATAACGCAATGGATGAGTTTGCTTAATCAATCCACTGTGAAAAAAAAGTTTCTGCATAGTTTAGCTATCAACAAGCTTTCGTTCACGAATTTCTATGTTTTCTATAAATCATTCATAGATCGTGTTATAGCCTTAAATTGTGCAGAGCATAGTGGTGAATTCACATTGGGTGTTGGTGATAATATTGATCGACTGGCCATCCTGAAAGAGATGGAAACGCTGACAAGCAAAAAGTCAGAAATTGCCAGCCGATTAAAAAAAGAAAAACAGATGGGGCGGCAGGTCGAACTAAATACCCAGATTAAACAAATTAACGACAAGATTGCTGAGATTAAAAGCAACCTTTAATGGCAGAATTGAGAAAATAAAGTGGGAAGAAAAATGGAAAAAGTAAGCGTGGAAGATGGGCAAAGTGAAAACATCGTCTCTGACAACATCGAGCAATTAAAAGCGCTATTCCCCGATGCCTTTACCGAAGGCGGTGTTAACTTTGATACGCTTCGTCAATTGTTAGGTGATGCCAGTGTTTTGGATGAAGGTGAAGAGAAGTACGGTCTCAACTGGCATGGCAAAAAGAGAGCGCGCCAGATCGCATTAACCCCCTCAACAGGCACCTTGCTTCCTTGTCCAGAAGAGAGCGTGGATTGGGGTGCAACAAGGAACCTGTTTATTGAAGGCGATAACCTTGAGGTATTAAAGCTTTTACAAAAGAGCTATGCCAATAAGGTGAAGATGATTTATATCGATCCACCTTATAACACGGGTAAGGAGTTTATCTACCCAGATAAGTTTCAGGAAAATTTGGATACTTACTTGAAATATACCGGGCAGGTAGATGATGAAGGAGTTAAGTTTTCTTCAAATACAGAGACAACAGGAAGAAAACATACTAATTGGCTTAACATGATGTATCCAAGGCTAAAGTTGGCTAGAAGTTTATTGCAAGAAGAAGGCGTAATATTTATAAGTATAGATGATCATGAGGTAGCAAACTTAAGGGAAGTCTGTGATGAAATATTTGGTACAGATAATTTTATGGCAAATATTATCTGGCACAAAAGATATGCGGCGTCTAATGATGCTAAAGGTATACCAGCTATGCATGATCACATTTTAGTTTATCGAAAATCAGAAGTCTTTGAACGAAATCTGTTGCCCAGAACTGAGAAACAGGATGGACTTTATAAATATGATAGTAATGATGGTAAAGGGCGGTGGCGACCAGATAATCTTACAGTTAAAACCGTTTCTGAATCATACCTATACGAGATTGTAAATCCAAATACTGGAAAATCGTATCCTCCTACTCAAGGACGTTGCTGGCTTACAAATGAAAATAAAATGAAAGAATGGATTAAAGAAGGGAGAGTATTCTTTGGCCAAAAAGGAGATGGCGCTCCTCAGTTAAAGAGATATTTATCAGAAGTTCAGCAAGGTGTTGTACCCACTACTTATTGGTCATATGATGATGTTGGTCATACCGATGGCTCTAGGAAGGAGCTTAAGAAATTATTTGAAACATCAGCTCCATTTGATAACCCAAAGCCAATCGCTTTATTAAAACAAATTTTTCAAATATCTATAGGAGATGAAGATCTTATATTAGACTTTTTTTCCGGTTCGTGCTCAACAGCACATGCTCTAATGGACTTTAATAAAGAGAAAGAAACAAATAATAGATTTATAATGGTTCAACTGCCTGAAATTTGTGCGCCTAAAACAGACGCATTTAAAGCTGGTTTTAAAACTATTGCAGATGTTGGTAAAGAACGAGTACGTAGGGCTGGAGTTCAAGTTTTAGAAGAATCCGGATCTTCCAAAGTTGATGTTGGTTTTAAGGTGTTTAAGTTGTCTAGTTCAAATATCAACTTATGGAACCCGGATCAAACAGATATTGAAGAAACACTTCTTTCCCATGAAGAGCACTTGATTGAAGGACGCACAGAACAAGATGTCCTATATGAACTGTTATTAAAACGTGGTGTTGACTTAGCTGTTCCTATCGAAAACCGTGAAGTAGCTGGTAAAAATATCTATAGCATCGGCTACGGTGTGCTCTTTGCCTGTCTTGATGAGACAATCAGCCATGATCAAGTTGAAGCTATTGCTCGGGAAATCGTTAGTTGGCATACCAAACTCGCCCCAAGTTCAGAAACACACGTCTTCTTCCGTGACAGCGCTTTTAGTGATGATGTTTCCAAAACCAACATGGCGGCCATTCTGGAACAGAATGGTATCAGCCATGTACGCAGCTTATAGGTGACCAGATGCCAGATAGTCAAAACACACATCTACACCGCGTAAAAATTGAGGGCTTTAAGTCGATTAAAAAGCTCGACTTAACGATGAACCCCATCAATATCCTAATCGGTGCCAATGGTGCAGGTAAATCGAACTTTATTTCTCTATTTACGTTTTTGAGGCAGTTGTCTGAAGGGAAGTTGCAGAGCTATGTTGAAAAGCAGGGGTTTGCAAATACCTTCTTTCATTTTGGTGCTAAAAATACAGAAAAGATAGTAGTTGATTTGAGTGTTGGTAGTAATGGCTATCATGCTGAGTTCTCTTATGGTGCAACAAATGACTCATTGGTGTTCGAAGATGAATATTGCACTTTTTCTTCTACGGGAAGTCACCCTTATAGAGTAAAAGGAAATTTGGGGGAGAGTGGAATTATTCCTAGTGGGAAAGCAACTAGTGGGCGCGTAAAGAAGTATACTCGTGAATATATGCAGAAGTGCCGCGTATATCACTTTCATGATACAAGTCCTACGGCAGGTTTCAAGCAAGCGCAGGACCAAAATGCCAGCTCTTATCTCTATTCAGATGCGAGTAATCTCGCACCTTTTTTGCGATTTCTAAGGCAGCACTGGGAAAAAAATTACCAGGATATTGTTGCTGCTATCCAGACTGTTACGCCATTTTTTCACGACTTTTACCTTGAACCACAAGGCGCTGAGGGTGAAGGGAAGCTATTGCTTCGCTGGATTCATCGTGACCATGGCACGCCTTTTTCGGCGAATCAATTATCAGATGGAACGGCACGTTTTATCTGTATGGCAGCTCTTTTTCTACAGCCTGAATTTATGCGGCCTAATACCATAGTGCTTGATGAACCTGAGTTAGGCCTGCACCCAGCGGCATTGGATGTGCTTGCTGATATCGTGAAGTCTGTATCGAAAACAAACCAGGTTGTTTGTTCAACTCAATCGGTTGCTTTTGCCAACCAATTTTCACCAGAAGATTTTATTGTCGTAGACCAGGAAAAGGGTGTGTCTACCTTCACGCGCCCTGATCCCAAGGCGCTTGAATGCTGGTTAGAAGAATATGGCATGGGTGATATCTGGACGAAGAATATCATCGGAGGGCGTCCTGAATGGTAAGAATTGGGATATCCGTTGAAGGGCCAACGGAAGAGATATTCGTCAAAAAGGTGCTGGCACCTTATTTGTTGGTTAGGCAGATAGTCATAACACCTATCTCAATGGGTGGTGGTGTAAATGTAGATAAGGCTAGAGGTGAGCTTAAGAAAATAGCTAATAGCTTTGATTATGTGACAACACTGTATGACTTCTACGGTTTTTCTCGTAAAGAGGATGGAGAGACCAAGGCATCGTTAGAACAGCGGATTTTGGATGCTGCACATGAAGGGGTTCAAGATAAGCTAATTCCTTACGTGCAAATGTACGAGTTTGAAGGATTATTGTTTTCGTCGCCGGAAGCAATCTCAAATGTGCTGATGGATGAGCAGTTGAATCAGTGGGCGGTTGAGATATTAGCTGAGTTTGATAATAATCCTGAATTGATTAATAACTCTGTCGAGACAGCGCCAAGCAAACGGTTGGAGCGCGATACAGGTTATCGTAAAACCACGCATGGTCCCAATATAGCCAAGCAAATTGGTATCGATAAGATAAGGGAGATGTGTCCAGGATTTAATGACTGGGTGACTAGACTGGAAGGGTTGGCAGTATGAAGTTACATTTTGAAGATGATCTGGACTACCAGAAGGCTGCAATTGATTCAGTCGTTAACCTGTTTAAAGGGCAAGAGATATCTCGCTCTGAGTTTACTGTTACTGCCCAGAAGAATATTACTTCGGATTGGATTAAATCAGGTTCAGATAGAAATGAAGATTCCTTAGGTATTGGCAATCGTTTACGCCTGGTTGATGAAGAGATTAAAGAAAACCTGCGTAAGGTTCAGCTAAATAATGGTCTACGCCCTACTGAAAGTTTGGCGAGTGGTGACTTTACCGTTGAGATGGAGACTGGAACGGGTAAAACCTATGTTTATCTTCGTACAATATTTGAGCTGAATAAAAACTACGGTTTTACTAAATTCGTGATTGTTGTGCCTTCTGTTGCGATTAAGGAAGGAACCTATAAAACGCTTCAAATAACCCAAGATCACTTTGATGGGTTATATCCGAAAGCAAAAGGATATAACTACTTTCTTTATAATTCGTCTCGCCCCGCTGATGTAAGAAATTTTGCAACTAGCCCAACCATTCAGATAATGATAACAACGGTTGGAGCAATCAATAAAAAAGACGTAAATAATTTATATAAATACAGCGAGACTACGGATATTGAGTCGTCAAAACGTGGCACTCCAATTGAACTTATACAACAGGTTTGTCCTATAGTTATTGTCGATGAACCTCAGAGTGTTGATGGTGGCTTGACGGGTAAAGGTAAAGAGGCCTTGAATGCAATGAACCCGCTATGTACTTTGCGTTATTCAGCGACACATATAGATAAACACCACATGGCATTTAGGTTAGATGCTGTTGATGCTTATGATCGAGGGCTGGTTAAGCAGATTGAAGTGGCTTCGCTACAAATTGATAGTGGCAATAACAAACCTTATATTCGTTTGGAGTCTACCCACAATAAGAAAGGTTCGATTACCGCCAAGGTAGAGATTGATGTGCAGCGTGGTAAGAACATCAAGCGAGAAATTTTGACCGTTGAAGATGGTGATGATCTTGAGCAGATCACCAATCGTGCTATTTACGAAAATATGCAAATTGGCACTATTACCTGTGGCAAGGCTAATGAAACAATTGAAGTGAAGGGGAATGGCTTTGATCAATTGCTTCGCCCAGGTGAGGCGATTGGTGGTGTAGACCCTGACCAAATTAAGCGTTTGATGATCCGAAGGACGATAAAAGAACACTTGGATAAGGAGTTAACTTTTGCGGCGAATAAGCAACCGATCAAAGTACTAAGCCTTTTCTTTATCGATAGTGTTGCGCACTACCGTGAGTACGATGAAGACGGCAATGGTGTTCCTGGTAAATATGCACTGATGTTTGAGGAAGAGTATAGAAAGCTAGCTAAGTCTTCAGATTATCAGAGCCTATTTAAAGAGATTGATCTGGATACTGATGCACCGGAAGTTCACAATGGTTATTTCTCTAAAGATAAAAAAGGTAAGTTGGTAGAAACTGCTGAAAATAATCAGGCCGGACGAGATAATGCAGAACGTGCCTATAACCTGATTATGAAGGAAAAAGAGAAACTTCTTAGCTTTGATACTAAGCTTAAGTTTATCTTCTCCCACTCTGCGCTCAAAGAAGGCTGGGATAATCCTAATGTATTCCAGATATGTACACTGCGCGATATGGGCAGTGAGCGTGAGCGCCGCCAGACACTTGGCCGTGGGTTAAGGTTATGTGTAGATCAGACGGGTAAGCGATTACGTGGCCGCGATGTGAATACACTAACCGTTATCGCGACGGAGAATTACGAAAAATTTGCCGAAAACCTGCAAAAAGAGATTGAGCAGGATACAGGTATTCGTTTTGGTATTGTTGAGCCGCACCAGTTCGCCACGATACAAACTGCCAATGATAAGGGTGAAATATCTCCGCTAGGTGTGGAGCAGTCTGAAAAGATTTGGAAGTTCTTGATGGACGAAGGGTTTGTTGATGCCAAGGGGAAAGTGCAGGACAGCCTTCGTGTAGCGCTTAAATCAGGAAGCTTTGAACTTTCCGAAGATATTCAGCAAGCACTCACCCAGGCGCATGGGGAAGATCAGGCGGAGGTTATTTCGACGGATATTCAATCCGTGTTGCGCAAGCTGGCGGGTAAGCTTGATATTAAGAATGCTGACGATCGTCAAATAATCCGTACTCGTGAGGCAGTGCTTCAGTCTGATGAATTTAAAGCCTTGTGGGATCGTATTAAATACAAGACCACTTATCGTGTTGAGTTCGACAATCTCAAACTGATTAACGACTGTGCTGAAGCAATTCAAAACTGCCCACCCATTACCAAAACCAGAGCACAATTCCGTAAAGCGGATATTGCGATAGGTAAAGGTGGTGTGAGTGCCGATGAAACATCGGCGTCAGGTTTCACTACCATTCATGAAAATGATATCGAGTTACCAGACATCATTACTGATCTTCAGGATAAAACTCAGCTTACTCGTAAAAGTATCGTACAGATTCTTCGCGACAGTAAACGCCTAGAGGACTTCAAGCGTAACCCTCAGCAATTCATCGATTATTGCACGGAGTCGATTAACCGCACCAAACGCTTGGCGCTTGTAGATGGGATTCGATATGCAAAAATTGGCGATGATCAATTTTATGCACAAGAGCTGTTTCAGCAGGAAGAGTTGAAGGGATATTTAGAAAATACGCTCAAAACACAAAAATCAGCCTATACCCATGTGGTCTATGATTCTGTCGGTGTTGAAAAGAACTTTGCTGAAGACTTGGAAAAGAATGAGAAAGTTAAGGTATATGCCAAGCTTCCATCATGGTTCAAAGTGCCAACCCCGCTGGGAACATACAACCCAGATTGGGCAGTTGTAGTAGAAGATGAAGGTGAAGAAAAACTCTACTTTGTTGTTGAGACTAAGGGTAGTACCTGGTGGGATGATCTACGACATTTAGAGGGTGCGAAGATCAAGTGCGGTGAAAAGCACTTTGATGAGATAGCGAAGAATGCTCAAAACCCAGCTCAGTATATTAAGGCTACTGATGTTGAAGGCATGATGGGGTATGTAGATTAACTAAAGGAAGTAGGATAATGAGTGCAGAACAGCCCCAAGAGATATTGCTTGAAACGCATTTTGACCAACGGTTCTTTGAAGATTATCTCGGTAGTAAGATGTCTTCTGATGTTGTTACTGCAATAGTTGAGTTAATCGCAAACGGCTGGGATGCAGGTGCGAAAAACGTAAGAATAGAATGGCCTACGGAAAATAACAGGCAATTTTCGATAACTGATGATGGGCATGGTCTTACCGCTTCACATTTCTCAACTCGCTGGACGCAACTTTCTTATAATCGTGAGCATGGGCAAGGGATAGAAGTGGAAATCCCCGAAGACAATGGAATTATTAATAAAAGGCACCCCTACGGTAGAAATGGTAAGGGAAGGTTTTCAGCTTTTTGTTTTTCGGAAAGGTCGTATTGTGTTGAGACTATGAGAGATGGCGAACACAACTGCTTCGAAGTAAAGATATCGGCTGGCCAGCAGCCATTTCAATATGAATTGTTAAAGGCACCAGTGGATAGTTACCTATTTCACCCGGCGCATGGCACGTCAGTTTTTGCGAAACAAGTAAGACATGTAGGTGTTCCAGAAGATAAAATCAGATCAGAAATAGGGCTAAGATTTCTTACAGATCCAGACTTTACTGTTTTGTTAAATGGTAAAAAAATACAATTTGGCGATATAGACCCTGAAAAAGTACATATACTAACGTTTAAATATCAAGGTCATGATGTGGTAATAAGAGCTATTCAGACTGATAAGTCAGATAAGACAACGCAGCGCCATGGTGTTGCTTGGCATGCAAATAACCGGTTAGTTGGTAAATGCGGGTGGGAAGGTCTAAGAAATGATCATATGCTGGATGGTAGAACTGCTTATGCGAAAAAATATACTTTTATCGTTGATGCAAGCCTTTTAGCATCGCATATAGAGGCAGATTGGTCTGGTTTTAAAAAGACTGAGGAGGTTTTAGAGTTTTATGACTCTGCTACATCAGTAATATCTGACTACTTACTCGAACTAACAAAAGAGAGCCGGGCGGAAACAGCAAAAAGGTTGAGAGATAATAATCGTCACAATCTCAGCAAAACAGATATGGTCGGAGTGCATCGTTGGAATGAGTTTGTCGAGCAAGTTCAGGTGGAATGTCCTAAATTAACCGATCAAGAGCTTGATGGCGTGGCTAGGATTCTTGCAAATCTTGAAGCGTCAACTTCCCAATATGCATTAATTCACAAGTTTAAAGATTATACCCCCCAAGATTTTGATGACCTCAATGAATTGCTTGATGACTGGAATGTACAGTCTGCTAAGGCTGTTTTAGATGAAATTAAGTATCGATTAACATTAATAGAAAGTATTCGACAGAAGATTCATAAGAAAGATACTCTTGAAGTTCAGGAACTTCAGCCATTGTTTAAAAAGGGTTTATGGATATTCGGGCCTGAGTTTGAATCTATAGAGTACACTTCAAATGAAGGAATGACGAACGTTCTAAAAAAAATATTCAAGATAAATAAAACCGGTTCTTTAAATAGGCCTGATTTTGTAATACTTCCAGAAGGGTCTGTTGGTGCTTATGGACGCTATGACTATGATGAAGAAGGGCTTGAAACGGGCATCAGCAAAGTTGTCATTGTTGAACTTAAAAAACCAGGTGTTCCATTGGGAGATGAAGAAAAAGGGCAGTGTTGGAAATATGTCAAAGAGTTATATGAGAAAGGAGCAATACTGCCAGATGCAAAAGTAAATTGTTATTTGTTAGGTGAAACAATAGCTAAGCATGAGGGTGGTGTAACTACACACAAGGATGATGCTGTAACAGTTAGGCCACTTATATTTGATACAGTTCTTAAGCGTGCTGAGTCACGATTGTTAAATCTACATAAGAAAATCGAGAATGCACCTTTTTTAGATCATGCCGAAATCCAACGCTTTCTTAAGACGAATACAGTTCAATCTAATGAACAAATGAAGATACTTTAGGATACCAAGGGCACCTTGCTCTGGAATTTATCTAGCTACTAATATTTTCTGTAGATGTTGGGGGGGCTGCGGCTTCGTTTCTCATTATGGGAGTTGGTAGCGTTTCAGGGGAGCGAAGGCGTGATTGATCTGGCTATAGATCCCCTCTGAACCGGCAAGTGAGCTATATATTCAGGTTAATGAGCTGAGAAGGATAACAAACAGCCATATTTTCAGCTGAAAATTACGAAGCATTTTTTTATGATCCTCGTGTTGGTTTGTTGGTAATATTTTGAATTTAAAGCAATTTATCTGAATTTTGAAGAGACGTTAGGTGTGTTTTTTTTGTATTTCACAAAAACAGGCCATCTATCGTCTCCCCTTGGTGACGCGAACCCTCGGCTGATGAATTACTTTCTAATATTTCAATTACGATCTTAAAAATTTCGTGCGGGACATTTGCGGGGATTAGTTGTGCATAGTCCTGCATTGTTGGGCTATGTTGGCAACAGGCGCCCAATTTAAGTTTATTTAAAACAGTATGTTATGGTTTGCCCGGCTAACTACGAACCAGGCGGTCGGAGGTTCGAATCCTTCCGGGCGCGCCATTTATGTCGAAGGCTAGCAAAGTCATTTGCTAGCCTTTTTTATTTCTGGAACGGGGTGTTTTTCGGGCTTAGCTTGAGAACA
>Ga0316204_10008104_pt1 | contig 14879 bp, 12 predicted proteins | sample 6monrhotite_MG_2_FD_205661 | JGI IMG/M metagenome (GOLD analysis project Ga0316204, IMG submission 205661) | Microbial mat bacterial communities from mineral coupon in-situ incubated in ocean water Damariscotta River, Maine, United States -... | ecosystem: Environmental > Aquatic > Marine >...
GCTTGCATTACTTTAAGCATCTGTTCTGCATAGTTTTGCCAATCAGTCGCCATATGCAGATGGCCACCTGTTTGGATTTTGGTTCTCAATAATTGAACAAATTCAGAATTAACAATTCGTCTCTTGTGATGACGTTTTTTATGCCAAGGATCGGGGAAAAATAACTGCAATAGTTCAATGGATGAGTCGGCAACCATATCGTTTAGTACTTCTACCGCATCATGTGAAATCACTCGGATATTAGTCAAACCTAAATCTTTCATTTTAACTAATAATGCACCCACTCCCGGTCTGTGGACTTCGATACCAATATAATTACGATCAGGATTTTTTCTTGCCTGCTCAGCGAGTGAAGCCCCCATGCCGAAACCGATTTCAATACTAACCGGCGCATCATTAGCAAATAACTCGGCGAAGTTAAGAAGTTGTTTTTGGTAGTCAAAACCATAAATAGGCATCATCGATTCGTAAGCAAGGGTTTGACCGGGAGTCATTCTGCCTTCTCGTCTTACAAAGCTTCTGATTTTTCGCTGAAATTGCTGCACCGCTATTTAAATTCTCTGGTGAAAAGCTGGCGCGGATTATAGCAATAGGTGCTGCGAATCCCAAGTAAAATGACTCATTGTCTTCTATTTGTCCTACCCTTGATGTCAACTAGTCAAAAATAATCTATTGACCAATCGTGAAAAAATGATAGCTTTACCTTCCATCATCATTAAAAAGTAGTGGATACAAATCGAAAGATGTTCCCTTCAATCCCCAATTATCATGCTTTAGCGGTATTATTATTAACTGTTGTAGCACTCTATCTATTCCGTAGAGAAGATATTCGACTTGAATCCAGCTGCCTTGGTGTATTAATTATTCTGGCGGTCGGTTTTGAGATTTTTCCTTTTGTTTCAGAATTAGGCGAGCATTTAGAAGCAATCAAGTTTTTTTATGGCTTTGGTCATGAAGCATTAGTTGCTGTATGCGCGCTAATGATTGCCGGTCAAGGTCTAGTAAGAACAGGCGCTCTTGAACCCGTTGGACGAATGTTAGGCAAGTTATGGCGAATAAGCCCTGCGTTTTCACTTTTAGCCACTTTGATTGTGGCCGGTGTTCTATCCGCTTTTATGAATAACACCCCAATCGTGGTGTTAATGTTGCCTATTTTAATCAGTGTTGCGGTAAGAACCAATACTCCCGCCTCCGGCCTATTAATGCCAATGGGGTTTGCAACACTAGTTGGAGGTATGTCCACCACAGTAGGAACTTCCACTAATCTTTTAGTGGTAGCCGTTGCTGCCGAGCAAGGCATGGATCGCATGGGAATCTTTGATTTTGCTGTCCCCGCATTAGTGGCTGGTAGTGTTGCGATTGTTTATCTTTGGTTAATTGCCCCAAAAATGTTACCCGAGCGGCAAATTGCTCTTGATAACGAAGCACCTCGAATTTTTACTGCACATCTAACGATTGATGATGACGGTTTTTCTGTCGGCAAAACCTTAGCTGATATTATTCAACGTTCCGATGGTTTATTGAAGGTCGATAGAATCCAAAGAGCGGGTACTAGCTCCGATATTCGTATAATGCCAATGCCTGATGTTATCTTACATGCCGGTGATAAAGTGAGAGTTTCCGATACCGCCGAAAATCTAAAAGATTATGAAAAGATCTTAGGTGCCAAACTCTTTGTTGGCAAACAACAAATCGATGCTGACCATCCTCTCACTGCCGACGACCAACAGCTTGTCGAAGTCATAGTCGCTCCCGGCTCACCATTAGCAGGTTCGACTCTTAAAAATATTCGCTTTGTCGATCAATATTCGTTAGTTGCGGTCGCACTTCACCGTGAAGGAAAGAAAATCGATCTGTTTAATAAGCTTGGTAGTGTTTCACTGCATGTTGGCGACATTTTATTAGTTCAAGGAGCGAGAGAAAAAATTGCTGAAATGAAGAAAAAAGGTGATTTTTTAATCTTGGATGCCACCACCGATCTTCCTCACACATCTAAAGCGCCTATGGCACTTGCGATCATGCTTGGCATTGTTGCAGTTGCCGCAATGGGTATTTTGCCCATCGCCATTTCTGCTCTAGTTGGCGTACTGCTTTTGTTAGTCACAAAATGTTTAGATTGGGTCGACGCAGGCCGCTCTTTAAGCACTCAGGTGATTTTAATCGTCGTGGCGAGTTTAGCCTTAGGCGAAGCATTGCTTGAAACCGGTGGCGCGGCCTATTTAGCGGAAGTCTTTTTATTCTCGACCTCTGGGCTTCACCCTGCATTCATTATTAGCGCATTGATGTTGTTATTAGCTGTGCTGACCAATATCGTTTCTAATAATGCTGCAGCGGTTATCGGTACCCCTATTGCAATCAGTGTCGCCAATCAATTAAGCCTTCCCCCTGAACCTTTTGTCATCGCTGTTTTATTTGGCGCAAACTTCAGTTACGCCACGCCAATGGCGTATAAAACGAACTTGTTGGTGATGAATGCCGGTGGATATCATTTTTCTGATTTTGTTAAAATTGGTGTGCCTCTGGTATTGATCATGTGGATCACCCTATCGATATTTATTCCTTATTATTACGATCTTATTTAACAAAAGACCCTTGAATACAAAACAACTAAAAACAATCACAGCTAAGCAATTCGCAAAAAAAATACTTAGTTTTTACGACCAACAAGGGCGTAAGGATCTGCCGTGGCAGCAAGATATAAATGCTTACCGAGTTTGGGTTTCAGAAATCATGCTACAACAGACGCAAGTTAAAACCGTTATTCCTTATTATCTAAAGTTTATGGACAGCTTTCCAACACTTGATAGTTTGGCGAATGCCGATATCGATCAGGTATTGCAGCATTGGGCAGGTCTTGGTTATTACTCCCGAGCAAGAAACCTACATGCCTGCGCAAAACAAGTTGTAGAACAATATCAGGGCGAATTTCCTCGAGATCTAGAATCAATTGTTTCGCTACCGGGAATTGGTGAATCAACCGGAGGGGCTATCTTATCTTTAACCCATGACTTACCCGAAGCCATTTTGGACGGTAATGTTAAACGGGTATTAGCAAGAGTCTTTTTAGTGGATGGTTGGTATGGAACCAGCAAAGTGAGTAAAAAGTTATGGTCACTTTCGAGGCAATACACGCCCCACAAGCGAACCGGTGATTTTAACCAAGCGATGATGGATTTAGGTGCCGATATTTGTAATCGGGCTAAACCACGATGCAGCGAGTGCCCACTATCGACTGATTGCGCTGCATACCTAGATAATAAAACGGCTGATTATCCTCATCGAAAACCTAGAAAAACCATTCCAACCAAACAAGCGACACTACACCTGATAACCAATGACCGAAACCAAATTCAACTGATCAAACGACCTCCGAGCGGGATCTGGGGAGGATTATGGAGCTTGCCCGAGATTGATAATTACGACAACGAATTAGATGATTGCGACCAGATTAGTGCCATTGATAATTTCAAACACACCTTTAGTCATTTTCATCTAGAAGCGAAGGTGGTTCATAATGTTGATTTTACTAATTTGACAGGATTAAATTTACAAAGACTAGAAGATAACTCACAGCTTGCATGGCATAATGTCAGTCAACTCGATGAGTTAGCTTTACCAACACCGATTAAGACGTTTTTGTACAAACAGTTTAATCTTAAATAGCTTATCGCTAAGATTTTAGATATTAATTTTTTAGGTATCAATTATGGTTTTTTGCCAAAAATTACAAAAAGAAGCTGCGCCAATGGGATTTGCGCCAGTTCCTGGAGAGCTAGGCCAGCGAATTCTAGATAATATCTCCAACGAAGCATGGCAGTTATGGATGAAGCATCAAACCATGCTGATTAACGAAAAACACCTCAGTCTAGCCGACGCAGAAAGCCGACAGTATTTAAAAAGCGAGATGGAAAAGTTTTTATTTGGTGGTGATTACGATCAAATTGAAGGATATGTCCCAGAATAAAGTCTCGTTATTACTGACATCATTCAACATTCCTCCAACCAAAACCTCGTCATTGCGAGCGCAGCGCGGCAATCTTTATAACTTTAACTAAATTTCTTACAAAAAGCCCATATCCTACTTGACATTAAATCCTGATCCTAGTTTAATAGCGCGCTCTTGAGGATACCGAGATTGCTCGGATTGAATTAAGAAGTACAAAACCAGTGGCCTGGTAGCTCAGTTGGTAGAGCAGAGGACTGAAAATCCTTGTGTCAACAGTTCAATTCTGTTCCGGGCCACCATTATTCAAAGGGTTAGCACCATAGTAGGCGCTAACCCTTTTTTGTTGGGGCTACTGTGGGGCTACTTCTTTTATATTAGCGACTCATTATCCTCAAGTGTCATACACTGCTATGCACTCACTTCACTTATCAGGTTTGCTCATACATATTCTAATCTGCATTGTAAAGAATATTAGTGAGTGATAAAGTCGCCACAGAATATTCTCCTTCTGTCACATCAAAGATGATATCAGGAAGTCTTTTTCTCATTTGAGAGCGGTATATATCAAGCGCTTGCCTCATAAAACTTCGATCCAGAGTTTTAGTTGCATTTAAAAGTAACAATAACACTACTTGCTCAGAAACAGATTTTGATTCTTTTATTTTCTTTACCGCTTCTTTAACCAATTTTTCATCTAAGTTAAAAATTTTCGATACTTGGCTTGAAAAATATTTCGCGTAATTTTTTGAAGATAGTCTTAAGTTGTTTGACATACGAATTATTTCTTCTATTTTATTTCTTCGACCACGAACACTCGCCAAATTCATGAATGCAAGAGGAAGCCATACTAAGCAATCCTTTAGCTCTCTATCTAAATCCTTTTTGTAAGGCGCATCAGTAAAACCAATTACAAGAGTTGCTGTTAAAAGCATATCCGACCTATTAATCTTATCCTTTGACGCCTCCAATAGGATTGACTTTGCCTCTTCACTTCCAAAAAATTGATTTTCTAGGATATTAAGGGCCACTAAACTATGTTTGGAATTAAATCGAGCACTATGATGAACAGAAAAATTAGTTATATTTAGACCAATAGAAGTTAAACACATTTTCAGCAATGAGCTATGCTTGGGAATAAACCTAGACGCAGCAACTAATATTCTGTCATCAACATCTGAATTTTCATTTATAAGATGACTTGTGAGCTCTACGGCCAATTTCGAATCATCTTCTATATATGGGGCTAACTTCGAATAAAAGCGTGTGGCATTCTCAAGGTTGACGCCCAGAAAATCAATATTATCCGAACCTAGACTATTAATAATATAGTCCCAGTTTTTAACACTATAGTTAATGAAGGCTTCACTAGTCTTTATACCATCAAACGCCCTTACGCCAAGCCTACTTTTATCACCAGTATTTATGACTTCATTTAAAACATCTAATTTATTGAGAGCGATAAAGCCGCAAAACGCTGCCTGCCTCCTCTCCTCGTAATCAGGTCCAACCGCGTCAATGTCAATTTTCAACCTTTCGACGTGTTTCTCGAGCACTACATTATTTACAATTGAGAGTGGTGATGAATAATACCCTATTGCTGATTTTACTTTAGATTCGGGGTCGAACTCAATATCGTAATCGCTTAGAACTTTATGTGAAAATTCGACTGCAGTATTTTTCGAAAGCCGCTCTGAAATTATACGCCTTAAAGGAACAGCCAACTTCTTCAAATTATTTACAAGCAGGCCTCGGACATCATCGTTACTTTTAAAAGCTCTAGCGATACTTACAGTGTTATCATTTATGGAATTTAAATCACCAATTGCGCATTCATATATTTCTTTTCTATCAATATATTCACCAAAAGAAATCAACAACCCCTTCCCTCGAAACAAAAGATCTCTTTCAAAATTCTTCGTTAATGCAATTTCAAAAATTTCTGTTATTTGAGCTTTCGAAGCGACCTTATACAGTTCTGCCAAGAGAAAATCATACCTTTTCCCTCTGTATGACGGAGCTTCAAATAACAACTTTAATTTGGAATAAACCTCTTTTTTATTTTTGTATATCAATGAAAAAGAACGCGCTAAGACAGAGCTGTCTTTATCGTCATCACTCAGATAACTATTTATAGCTTCCGCAACTTCAGGATCGGACATCCCCCAACACTCTAACAGAGCTGAAGCCGACCAAAAAGGAAAAGAAGATTTTTCTTTCAGTTCCTCTAATAAAAACTTTTTACCTTTATTACTAGTCAGTAAATGATAGGATTGAACCTCCATTGTCGATACATTGATTATCCAGTTTTCAACCGCTTCCCTAAACAAATTTGACTCACGCATAGGTTTTTTGAATTTGTGCCAGTCTTTGTCGATTCCAAGGCCAGACGATATATTAGGATATTTATTTGAGAAGTCTTCAATTAGATATTCATTTATTAGTTCATTATCAAGATAGCAGGATACTAGTATATCTCTAGCAACATCTTTAAAAGAATCTCTCTTGTTTCTATACAAACTCTCTGTACACGCCCGCCTGAGCTCCGGATCGGTTTTATAACCTAATTGCAAACTTTCGCTTACAATCTCCTTCCAATTAAAATACTCTACAGTAAGCTCTTTTCCAAAATTTAATAACATTTCTCTGTTCTTATCAGATGTCTTGCCGTTCTTAGTTTCATAAAACAAGCACAACAACCTGCCAACAGAGTCAACACCACCCAAAAAACTTCTATACATTACTAAAGCTAACTTAGAATCATTCCAGCCCTTTATTATTGTTTCAAAGCAAATTAATTTTACGTGTCTACTTAAAGTTAACTTAGCAACATCAAACAATTCTTGTAATACTGTTTCATCACCAGAAAACAATTTCACCAGTGAATCGCATGAAGTTCTAGAACTATAAATATTTCCTGACAATAACCCAAAAATTAAAATATCCTTAGTTATTTTATCATTAGGCCACTTTTCTCCGATCGTTGTATACAACCAAGATGGCCAACTATGCTTTGATGGAAACCATGCTCTTATTTTCGCCTCTAGTTCAGATTGCAGTTTGTTCGAACTATATCCTGACAAGGCAGTTTCTAATAGTTTTTTTGCTTGCGGAAAGTAAACACCCCGTTCGATATATTCAAAAGCATCAGAGGCTATATCTCTCGCAGTTATCGCAGAAATTTTTGTATCGCCAAACGCAATCTTTGCTAGTAACAAGTTACTTTGCATCAATTCAAAATCATCCGAAGGCAACGACTTCAAAACATCAACTAAATATTCAGAATCTTCAAGCCTTTGCAATATTGAAAAAACACCGAGCACAACATCATCCCACTGTTTATTAAATGCAACTGATTTAAATATTTGTCTTTGTTTATCCCGCTCTTCATTGGCAATATAGCTTGCGGCGAGGAACTCTTGGAAACTCCTATGAAAGAAACCCAATTCATAAGGACTTGTCTTTACAAGAATCCCGATATCTGACTCGCCTATTTCTATAAATTTAGCAGCTTGATTTGATGCGTCTCGCCTACTAAACCCGAACTGTTTTGTTGTATCGATTAAATATTTTTCAACATAACTCTTAACATCTTCCACGGAAATACTACCGTGCGTATAATTAACTTGCACTTCATAGGCCAACATGGACAAAATACTTAAAATCTCTTCCTCATTAAAAATGGAGTTTTCATTAACAATCTGGGAAGCAGTCTTTCTCCTTTTAGGCTGCACTTTAACCAAGTCTCTTACAAGCTCTTTGTAAACAGAAAATCTACTGTGTGGCAACGATACATTTTTAGTTTTTAAGTGAATCAACATATAGATTAATAATGGAACTGAGGCAAGTTCTGTTAAGTCTTTATTATGAGAAATTTCGTGAACAATCTCATTTACCTTTGTTTCAATTTCGTTTTCAATATATTTCTGTTCACTCCCATTATTCTGCCGAGAGCGAAAACCTACGCAAATCTGTATTAGCTCTTTTTGCTGCTTATTTGAAAGTCCAGCTAGACAACCAACTGAATTGTTAACATTGTTTACTGGAAGTCGCTCTAGCCCACTTGGCCGACTAGAATAGATTGATTGTATATTCTTTGTCTCTATAAATACTGACAATTTATTAAAACAAACTAACGCAGCCTGCTCATTTCGCCATTCGTCTAGTCCGTCAACCAACAACAACAACCTTTCATCTTTTATGGCGTTTTCAACTAACCCCCAGAGTTCATCTTCACCCATACCCTGAAACCACATCTTAAGACAATCGACTAAAGATAAATTAAAATCTTTTTCCACTAAACTCGTCCAATAACCGAATGGCAACCAAACGGGAATAAACGAACCTTTTGTCTTTAGCAATTTTTCTTCTTCAACTTTTACTCGCCCTAGTGTCGCTAAAGCAATATATTTGAGAAGTGCACTTTTCCCAGATTCAGCCCCACCTACTACCACAGAGTTTTTTTCATCGCTCAACCATTCGATAGCGGAAATTCTTTTTTGAATGTTCTTGATTTCAAATTGTTCGACAGATTTTATGAATTCAACTTTTTCCATGTTGTTTTCATAATCATTAACATACTCCATCGCGTCAAAGTGTTTTTGGTTTTTTTGCCCCCCAACATTTATATTTAAGTAATCTGAATTAATAAAAATATCTTGGACAATGTCCGGTTGAATATACCGTTCTATGAATTTAGGTGAAGTTTTTTCTCCAGACAAATTACCTATACTCGCTTCATGACTTTCAAATAGCGCTTCATAAAATTTGCCCAGCTTTCCTCGATATTCAGATAATTTTTCCGGACTTAGTCGAGCGGAAAAATGTTTTTAAGCCTCATCACCGCAAAACGAAACTGTCCATGGCATACCAAAAAAATCATAAACTATAACTGGGATTTCCTTTAGTAACACAGATAGTCGCTCACCATCCAATATTATCAACTCAATATTTTTTTTCTTAAGCCTTTTGAATTGCCTTTCTATTTCATCACAAACAGTAGTGGAATCCAAACTGCATGAGGTACATAGATAAAAAGCATTTGTCTTTTTGAACCACTTTCCTTTGAGAAACTCATCGACAGCTTTCTTTACTTTGTCTGCTGAATATTTCTTATGTCTTTTACACTGATACACTGAGTAATATTCATTATGATTATTCCTAACATATAGATCTATCCCCTCTTGTTTTTCACCCCGTTTCCCATAAAGGGCACAATAGCTATCAAGCTTTCCCGAGTAACTAGCGTATTTTAAAGTTAACCTCTCGAAATTTTCCCACGACAACTCATTAAAAGGCAAAGTTTGAAGCTTTGTTGTTACAGGAATAGCTGTAAAATCTGTAGGGTTGGTAAATAGATAATTTGTATTTTGGCTCATTATAATTTTCTTCATTATTGTTCAGTAGTTTGATTAGTAATAAATCTCAGATAGTCGCTATATGGCCAGAATCCGACCTAAGCCTAGATAACCCCTTACAGGTTTCATCAAAAAATATTTTTCTAACCCGAATTTAATAACTAGCTCTTCAGTTCTACTGATAATAACTTAGATCCATTTGGAACAGGTTATTTGTTCAGAGACGTAAATACATTCGTTCATAAACCTACATTTACGACCGTACCTCTTGCGTTCGAATAATAGGGGTCAGTGTGGATTAAATAACACAACCAAAGGACAACCTGTCTATATACCTGACTGACAATCCCTCATATAAACCTCTATTATACTTTTGTTACATTCAATAAGCCACCGACTAGCAAAACCCAAATCGAGCATATAACCTCCTCTATCAATCGTAAAAATGGATCAATTTTATGAAAACTATATTCCTAGCGGTATTTTTATTTATCACTAGGTAATCCTCCCATTTTTAATAGAAGCATTCTGTAGAATTAAGCAGCCTCAGCTAATGAGGGGAAACCATTCTTAATTTGTGAAACCCATTGTTCAATGACAGATAAATGCTCTTCTGGAATTTCCTTTACATCATTAGTGTATTTTCTGATTATCTTATCGTTGAAAAGTGTCATTATTATTCCGTTATTTACTCGCGTTAATTATTCTAAGTTTATGATTAGTCTGTTCCGATAATCCTAGTCTGTATTCTCAATGCTACAATACCAAGCTCGGGAGGATACATCTTATCATTCGTATAGCCTTTCTCTTCAAGTACCTCCTCCCTTATTCTCCTGTGACTTCAAAAACCCCTTAGTCTTTTTATCAAAGTCCGATTCTATCTTCTGAGTTTTATTATACTTCTCATATTCTGATATCGCTTTTTGCTCTGCCTGCTTGCGAGTTATTTTTCCATAACCTTCTAACACTTTATATTCATTAAATTCCAAGAATTTATTCACGCTTTCAGCAAAACTTTCCATGGTAAAACTACTTCTACGTTCGATAATTCCTTCAATATAATCAAAAAAACTCGACACCGTTCGCTCAAGTTTTTTAATTTCGTCTTCTTGCAGATAGTTTTTACCGATAGTTGTGTCTGATTTTAAAACACGCCCTTCCGGCGAATTTTTATAGGATTTAATCCCCATTAAAGGTTTATTAGCATTCGCTTGGTGATAAATGATTTCTGAAGCGGTTTGCCCGGTAATCGCATAATGAAACTTATCTTGAACGTGAGCATAAAATAACCGAGTGGTTTCTGATTTTGGATCATAGTCGATACTACATTCAGCAAAAATATCAGTAATCTGTTGGTAAACTCGTCGTTCGCTGGCGCGAATTGAACGAATACGCTCTAACAGCTCTTTAAAATAATCCTTACCAAAATAACGGCCATTTTTTAACCGCTCATCATCCATGGCAAAACCTTTAATGATGTACTCTTTAATTAAAGCGGTAGCCCAAATTCTAAACTGGGTAGCTTGAGCCGAGTTAACTCGGTAGCCGACTGAAATGACGGCATCGAGATTGTAATACTCAATATTACGAGTGACATTCCGGTCACCCTCTTTTTGAACTGTTTCCAAAATGGAAATAGTTGCTGCTTGCTGCAACTCGCCATCAGTATAAATATTGTCCAAATGCTTTGAGATAGCGGGGACACCAACATTGAACAACTCTGCCATACGCTTTTGGGTAAGCCATAGAGTTTCATTATTAAGTAATACCTCAACCTTAACCTCGCTATTTGGCGCGGTGTAAAGGAGGAAATCAGTGACTTCATCTTGCACACTTAATGTTGGATATTGGCCTTTATTTATCATTTTGTAACTCGTGACGAAGTGGTTGTATGGCAAAATGGGTTTGACCTGCGGCAATCACCGGCTTAGTCGGATCACTATTTTGTACGATTAGGTAACAGGCATATCGAGACAGTAAAAAACTTTCCATAGCTCGCTCAGCATTTGAGCCTGTTTTGACCATATCGTTGACCTCAACGATATAGTCTAAAGGACTATAACCACTAACCTCACAAGCTAATTTAGCCTTTTCAATAACTTTAGTGAAATTCCTAAAGTCAGCATAATCTAGAATTTTTGCTAATGCTCTGACATGCCAAAATTCATTCTCATTTTTATCTATTTGTTTTAGCCGTTCAACGCATTGATGTTTTTGTGTATTTGATAAATCACTCATAACCCAATTCCCTTAAAAATCCTTCCATTTCCGTTTCTAGTGTTTTTAATTCATCCTTCAGTTTTATCCGTTCACGCCGCACCGCCAATAAATCAATTTCGGCTTCTTCCACAAAGCTATATCTGAAAGTATGTAGGACATTACGCTTCATCTACCAGATTTATTGAACTATTTTCATAATGCAAATAAACATATAGATGGAGCTGTTTAATGTCAATCCTTAATCCGCACATTCCTTAATCTGCACTTTTTGACTGACGCAAAAACTCAACCTCCATTTTGATACAAAAAAGTTTTGTGGATAAACTTAGATTAAATATCAACTCATCAAAATGAGTCCTACAAAAATGAAGAATTACATTAAAATTTTTACACTGTTAGTTATCACCGCTTTTAGTCACTTTATAATAGGGGTCAGTGTGGATTAAAAAAGACAAACCAAAAACACTGTTTATATACCTGACTAACAATGCCTCATATAAGCCTCTATTATACTTTTGTTACATTCAAACTAAGCCACCGACTAGCAAAACCCAAATCGATCCTATAACCTTCTCTATCAATCGTAAAAACGGATCAATTTTATGAAAACTATATTCCTAGCGATATTTTTATTTATCACTACCTCTATAAGTTTTGCCTCGGACTTAACCGATTCTCTCGCCAAAATTAACAATTTTCACTTTGTATCCAAAGATCTTGCGAGTGCTGGCGCGATTGAATTAGATAGCTATCAATATATTCAGCAATACGGCTTTAAACATGTCATTAACCTAATACCCGGTGAGCAAAGTAAAGAACGCAATCATGTGAAATCACTGGGGATAAGTTATCAGCAAATTGAAGTTGACTGGAATGAGCCTAGCCTACAAGATTTTGAACGTTTTGTTGAATTAATGAAAAGTTACAAAGGCGAACAACTAATGGGGTCAAGTCTTTCCTTGAACTAAAATTCCTGATTCAAAATATCAATATAAGCTACATATGCATAAACCCTATTACGCTTTTGCCCCGTAATTTCTTTTACAATACCCTGATTTTCAAACATATCAAACAACTTACCTACAGTTGCCGCAGTTAAACCTGTTAGCTCTATAATTTTATTAATGTTGGCAATAGGTTGTTCAAATAAAGCATCAATAATTTGATTAGCTGAACCGGTCATTCTGCCTAAGTCGTTTAATTGATTTCTATCGCTCTCTCGTAACTCATTTAACTGCTGTGCAATTTTTAAAGCTTGATTAGCCATTGCGGCGACTGCATCTACAAAAAACAGCAGCCAACCTTCCCAATCACCTGTTAAACGAACTTGATTCAAGCGTTCATAATAGGTTTGTCTGTGCTTTTTAAAAAACACCGATAAATAGAGAAGAGGTTCACTGAGCACTTTAGCTTCTACTAAAATAAGCGGAATAAGTAAACGCCCAATTCGACCGTTGCCATCCACAAAAGGATGAATTGTTTCAAATTGCACGTGAGCGAGTGCTGCTTTAATCAATGGATCAGTTTCTTCTGGAACATCGTTAATAAACCTCTCCAACTCTGCCCAACAATCCTTTAGTTCGTTAACTGGGGGAGGAACAAAAGTCGCCTCATCCGGACGATGACCACCAATCCAAACTTGAGTCTTTCGAAACTCACCGGGGGAACGATTAACACCTCGACCAGAAGTCATTAATGCTTTATGCATTTCCGTAACTAGACGAAAAGTAATAGGGTGTCCTTCACGAATTCGTTTAATACCTAAATCAAGCGCAGTAACATAACAAGATACTTCTTGAACGTCATCCATCGGTACTCCGGGCATGCCATCCATTTCATATAACATTAAGTCGCTTAATGAAGACTGAGTTCCTTCAATTTGTGAAGACATAACAGCTTCTTTTCGAACATAGCTATAAAGAAATAAGTGGGCATCTGGCAACAGTGTACTAATGGCATCTAAGCGGCCTAAAGCTAACATCGCCTGATTAATGCGACCCTGTAGCTTATTATCTAGTTTTAATGGTGGCTTAGGAGGAAGAGGTGCAGGGACAAATGCTTTGCATGCAATTCCACCGGCTATGCTGGGTACATATTTCCCCGTATTACCTCTATTTGGATGATTCATGGCTACAATAAGTTTCTCTGTTCACTGCTTAATAAATACCACTATCTTAAAATAACACTATATGTTAATTTATTTTAAGCGTCAAATTAAAATAGCGCCCTTTCTTATTATAGTTTTATATTTCCCTAGGTATTCCGAAGCTGAAAAAATATCTTATTTATGACTTCCCTTCTCAAACCTAAATGACTAGCTCATATGAATATGCATTGGAACAGTCTTTAAATGCATAGATTTTGTAGTTTCTTATGCATAAACCACCTTCATGTTTATTCCATCGACATATCCGCATAACGTGTCGATATTTTGTGCTTTTATCAACATGAAGAGATGTTTTCTGGTAAATAAACTAACAAAATTCACCAACTAATATCCAAATACTATTACAACCACATCCGAAACATCGTTAAGATATTGTTACACTCCATCCGATCCACTAACTAGCAAAAACAAAACTGTTCATATAATCTATCTAATCAACCCTATGAACGAATACATCTTATGAAAGCTATATTCCTAGCGGTATTGTTATTTATCACTACCTCCATAAGCTACGCTTCTGATTTAATGGAATCGCTAGCAAAAATAAACAACTTTCATTTTGTATCCAAAGATCTGGCGAGTGCTGGCGCGATTGAATTGGATAGCTATCAATATATTCAACAATACGGCTTTAAGCATGTCATTAACCTAATACCCGGTGAGCAAAGTAAAGAACGCAATCATGTAAAGTCAAAGGGGATAAGTTATCAGCAAATTGAAGTTGACTGGAATGAGCCAAGCCTACAAGATTTTGAACGTTTTGTTGAATTAATGAAAAGCTACAAAGGCGATAATGTCTTTGTTCATTGTCAGCTGAATATGCGGGCATCGACTTTTGTGTACCTCTATCGAGTGACCCATCTAGGAATTGATAAAGATATTGCAGAAAAAGATTTAACGCTAATCTGGCAACCAAATAAAACATGGCAGAGCTTTATGGATAAAGTTTTGTTTTTGCATTTAAATTAAGAGTTAGAGTAAAAAGCGATCAAAAAAGGGAGGATTTCGCCTCCCAAAGGTACTACCGAACTATCTTATTGATTCACTAATTGACTGAAACAAGTTGCTTTTGAGCTAACTCACCTTCTGTTTTAGCCTTTAATTTTAGATATTCAACAATTGAATCTGACTGGTTTTCCATAGCCAAAGATAAAAGAGACTGACCGTCACACTTAACATCTGGATAAATATT